>Ga0181528_10001178_pt1 | contig 16482 bp, 15 predicted proteins | sample PEATcosm2014_Bin_47_FD_119742 | JGI IMG/M metagenome (GOLD analysis project Ga0181528, IMG submission 119742) | Peatland microbial communities from MTU Mesocosm Facility, Houghton, MI, USA - PEATcosm2014_Bin10_10_metaG | ecosystem: Environmental > Terrestrial > Soil > Wetlands > Peat | place...
CGCGTTTTCATCTCGCCCTACAACGATCTCGACGTGGTCGCCGGCCAAGGCACCATCGCCGTCGAGCTCGACCGCCAGGCGCCCCATCTGGACGCGGTATTCGTGGCTGTCGGCGGCGGTGGACTGATCGGCGGCATCGGCAGCTATCTGAAATCGGTCTCCCCGCGCACGGAAATCGTGGGTTGCTGGCCGGAGAATTCGCCAGTCCTTCACGCGTGCCTGCGCGCCGGCCGCGTGATCGAAGTCCCCGAACAGCCGACCCTTTCGGAAAGCACTGCCGGCGGACTCGAGCCCGATTCGGTCACCCTGCCGCTCTGCCAGAAGGCCATCGACACGTCCGTCTTGGTGCCGGAAGCCGAAATCGCCGCGGCCATGCGCCTCGTCCTGGAGACCGAGCACTGGCTGATTGAGGGCGCCGCGGCAGTGGCGGTGGCGGCCTTCCGCCAAGATATGCGCCGCTGGGACGGTAAGCGCGTGGCGATCGTTCTCTGCGGCCGCAATGTCTCGCCCGAAGTGCTGGCTCGCGCGATCTAGCCGGGGATGTACGCCGGCGAAATTATCGGACCTGGCCCTACCCCCTTCCGGACCTCACGCTCCACGCGACAGATAAACGAAGCGTACGATGAAAATCGCGGTCAGCAGGTACACCACCCAGCTTACTTCGCGAAATTTTCCGCGGAGCACCTTCATCAAGGTGAACGCCGTGAATCCGAAGGCCAGCCCGTTGGCGATGCTGAAGGTCAGCGGGATGGCCATCATGGTCAGAAACGCCGGCACGCCGACTTCGGGGTCCGACCACTGCACTTCCGCCACTACCGACATCATCAGGCTGCCGACCACGATGAGCGCCGGCGCGGTGGCCGCCGGCGGAATAGCGCCCACTACCGGCGCGACGAAGAGCGCGATCGCGAAGAGCGCGCCGGTGACCATCGCCGTCACTCCGGTGCGGCCACCGGCCGCCACTCCAGCGGCGCTTTCGATGTAGCTGGTGACGGTCGAGGTGCCGGCGAGCGAGCCTACCATGGTCGCCGTGGCGTCCGCCAGCAGAATGCGATTCACGCGCGGAATCCGGTGCGCTTTGTCAAACAGGCCGGCCTTCTTGCCGACCGCCAGCAGCGTCCCGATGTTATCGAACATGTCGATAAAGAGGAACACGAAGACGATTTCCAGAAATCCGATGCGCAAGGTGGCGGCAATGTCGAGCTGGAATGCGGTGGCGGAGAGATCGCGCAGGCCGTAGAATTGCGGCGACCACTTGGCCACGCCCGTCAGTAATCCTACGGCGGTGGTCGCCAGAATGCCGATCAGCATGGCCGCCCGCACGCGCCACGCCAGCAGGGCGGCGATCAGCAGGAGTCCGAAAACCGCCAGCGCGGTGCTTTTGTCGCCGAGTTTGCCGAGAGTGACGACGGTGGCCGGGTCGGTGACTACGATCCCCGAGTTGCGGAAGCCGATGAAGGCGATGAACAGCCCCACGCCGGCGGCCACCGCAGCGTGCAGTTCGTGCGGAATGGCGGAGATGATGAGCTGCCGGACGCCCACCAGAGTGAGCACGAAGAACGCCACCCCAGAAAGGAACACCGCACCCAGCGCCGCCTGCCATGGTACGCCCATGCCTTTCACCACCGTGTAAGTGAAATAGGCATTCAGCCCCATGCCGGGCGCGAGCGCGATGGGGTAGCGGGCGAAGCCGCCCATGAGAAAGCTGCCGATGGCGGCCGAAAGGCACGTCGCCGCCGTCACCGCCGCCAGCGGCATGCCCGTCTCATGCAGGATGGCCGGATTGACGAAGACGATGTACGCCATCGTCATGAAGGTGGTGCAGCCGGCGAGAATTTCGGTGCGCCAGTTGGCGTCGAGCCGGGTAAATTCGAAATAATGTTCCAGGCGCTGGCGCAGGGACATGGTCTTCCATTGTAACGGCGCGGACGCCGGCAACACGACAAGCCGAACCGATTATGCTATTAGATGCGATGTCCTTCATCCACGACGATTTCCTCCTCGGAAACAAGGCCGCGCAGCGGCTCTATCACGAATACGCCGAGCACGAACCCATCCTCGACTACCATTGCCACCTGCCACCGCGTGACGTAGCCGGGAACCGCCGCTTCCAAAATCTTTTCGAAATCTGGCTGGAGGGCGACCATTACAAATGGCGCGCCATGCGGGCCAACGGGATCGGCGAAGAGTACTGCACCGGGGCGCGGCCGCCCAAAGAGAAATTTCTGGCGTGGGCGCGCACCGTGCCGCAGACCCTGCGCAATCCGCTCTACCATTGGACGCACCTCGAGCTGAAACGCTATTTCGGCATCGACGAGTTGCTCAACGCAGCCAGCGGCGAGCGCATTTGGGACCAGGCGAATGCGCTGCTCGGCAACGACGATCTGCGTCCGCAGGGCATCATGCGGAAGTTCCAGGTGAAAGCCGTCTGCACTACCGACGATCCGGCCGACGACCTCGCGTATCACCGCCAAATGGCCACCAACGGAACGGCCACCAAGGTCTATCCCACCTTCCGCCCCGATCAGGCGCTCAACGTGCACTTGCCCGAACGCCTCAACGCGTGGATTGCGAAGCTCGAAGCCGTCGCCAATGTGAGCATCGCCACCCTCAAAGACCTGGTGGACGCGCTCCGCCAGCGCCACGACTTCTTCCACAAGATGGGCGGCCGGCTTTCCGACCACGGTCTGAATACTCCTTTCGCCGATTTCGGCAGCGAGGACGAAGCGGCGGCCATCTTCGCGCGGGCGCGCATCGGGAAGGCGGCCACTCCCGCCGAACAGGCGCGTTTCGCCAGCTATCTGATGCTGGTCTTCGGACGGCTGGACGCCGAAAAAGGCTGGACCAAACAGCTGCATCTGGGTGCGCGGCGGAATAACAATACGCGCCGTTTCCGCGAACTCGGCGCCGATGTGGGTTTCGATTCCATCGGCGACTGGCCGCTGGCGGACGCCCTCGGGAATTATCTGGATCGCCTCGACCAGGAGAACGCGCTGCCCAAGATCGTAATCTACAATTTGAACCCGGCAGATAATTACCTCGTCGCCACCATGGTGGGCAATTTCCAGGACGGCAGCGTGGCGGGCAAAATCCAATTCGGCAGCGGCTGGTGGTTCTTGGATCAGAAAGAAGCCATGGAGTGGCAGATGAACGCGCTCTCCAATTGCGGCCTGATCTCGCGATTCATCGGCATGCTGACCGATTCGCGCTCGTTTCTGTCATATCCGCGGCATGAATACTTCCGCCGGACGCTGTGCAATCTGTTCGGGGCCGATATGGAAGCGGGGCTGCTTCCGCACGATTTCGATTTGGTGGGATCGACGGTGCGCGCTATCTGCTTCCAAAACGCGCGGCAATTCCTGGGGCTCGAAGGAGTGTAGCTATTGGCCTCCGGCGGATGTTGAGCCGGGGTTACCGGTGGCCAGGGAATGATTCATCGAGGTCCACATGCCCTGCAGGCCGCCGATACAACACCAGAAGATTGCCAGGCAAATCAGGGCGACGAGTGCGGTGATCAGGCAGTATTCGGCGACGTCCTGTGCGCATTCTTCCTCCCATAGGAAGTGCACGATAGCGGATGAGACGTTCATCGCTTCGTCTAAGATTGTAAGAGCAGGCAGCGTCTGGTATTACGTTGTCTTTGGGTATCGGCATTTTGGGCCACTCATCAAGCTTCTCGCCAATTCGCCGATAAGACACTGAGAGCCAAATGCCCACTCCACCCGAGGAAATCGTATGGGATCTGCCACCGCTGATTCTTCACCCGTTTAATGAGCACACGCCGCCTGCGGCGCTTTTGGCTAACTCCAAGGCTGCCCTGATGTTATCGGGGCTGATCCCGAGTGACGGCACGGATCCGGAAGAATTGAGCCGCCGTATCCTGGCTGGCCGCTACAGTGAAATCCGCATGCTGTTTTTCCTGGGGAAGGATGTTTTTCGCTGGCTGGATCAATGCCTGGATTGGACGGCGCACGTGCCCGAGCTGCGCGAGCGGGAATGGCGGCCGCAATGCTTCGCGGCTTTGCTCACTGCGACGACGCCGGTGGAGGTGAAAGAGAAGCTGACGCGCTGGGGCGTCTCCGACTATATTTCCATTTTCCGAAGGGCGATCGGACTGAACACCATGTTCGCCAATCCACCGGCCTTCGGCGATTTGGCCGGCGAATTCCTGCGCAACTACCACAAATATGCCGATTCCCTTTGCCAGCGCTTCATGGAAATGGAGGAGTACGCGGCCTTAGACCCCCGGCGGTTCCACTTCGCCCTTTACGCTTCGGGAGAATACTCGAAGATGCTGGAAGCGCAGTGGGAAGAAAAGGCGGAATAGAGGGCGCGTGGGGCATGCTTTTTAGCTTGCCCGGTCGGGCGACAGGCGGCCAGAGGCGACCTCCGCTTGCCTGACAAGCTAAAAGCATTTCCCACGTAGGTGCAGGTAGAATGGGATGATGATGCGATTTCCACGCCTGCTCCTGACCCGACAGAATTTCCCCGACCATAGCATTCCCGACATTCCGGCCGAGATCGAAAGGCAACTCGGAGGGTCCGGATTTGCGGCGCGCGTGAAGCCCGGCGGGCGCGTCGCCATCGGCGTCGGCAGCCGCGGCATCCACAATATCGCCATCATCGTGCGGAACGTCGTGCGGTATTGGCGTGAGCAGGGTAGGCAGCCCTTCATTTTCCCGGCGATGGGCAGCCACGGCGCGGCGAGCGCCGAAGGGCAGAGCTCGGTGCTGGCGCATTACGGCATCACGGAAGCGGCCATGGGCTGTCCGATTGTCAGCCATCTCGACGTGGTTTCGCTCGGCAAGACTGCCGACGGTATCGAGGCCTTCATGGATAAGAACGCTTACGAATCCGACGGCGTGATGATGGTCGGCCGCGTAAAGTGGCATACCGATTTCGACGGCAAGATCGAGAGCGGCCTTTTCAAAATGATGGCCATCGGGCTCGGTAAATTCGCCGGCGCGCAGCGCTACCACGCTTATGCGTACAAGCTCGGGCTGGAGCACGTGATTCGCTCGGTGGGGCGGCAAGTACTGGGGTCGGGCAGAATTCTGGGCGGGCTCGCCATTCTGGAAGACGCCAATCACAATACTGCCAAACTCGATGCCGTACCGGTGGAAGAGATGGAACAGCGCGAGGAGGCCAACCTGGCGCTGGTGAAGTCGTGGATGGGGCGCGTGCCGGCCGATCTCGACGTCCTGATTCTCGACGAAATCGGGAAGAACATCAGCGGCGCGGGGATGGACACCAAGGTAGTCAATCGCAACGTCAATGGCGAGTACAATCCCTGGCCGGGCGTGCCGCACTTTGAACGCGTGTTTGTGCGCGATCTGAGCGAGCTTACTTATAACAGCGGCGTCGGCGTCGGCATGGCCGATGTGGTGACCGACCGGTTGGTCAATCGTATCGACTGGAATCCGACCTGGGTGAACTCTCTCACCGCCAATACTCCGGCGGCCATCCGCACGCCGATTCACTTCCCCACCGACCGCGAATGCCTGGAGCGTATCGCGCCCACGGTCGGTAAGCTGGACCTCGACGCGGTGACCTACGGCTGGATTCGCAACACCATGGAACTGGGGCGGGTGGCGCTGAGTGAGAATCTGCGGCCGGTGATAGAGCGGAATCCCGATCTGGAGATCGAAGCGGCCGTCGATTTCGAGTTCGCGCAAGACGGCAATTTGATCAGTCCGTTCGCCGCTGTCGCGGCCATGCACTAGCGGGCTGGCCCACAAATTCTGAGACGTCCGGACAGCCGGTGGAACATGTTTTTCTCCGCCTATGTCTTCTCGCCGCCTCGCTACCGTCGATTGCCTCCGCGGCATCGCGGCTTTGGCGGTGGTCTGGTACCACTGCACGGCCGGCAGCGGACTGATTCGCGGCGGATGGCTCTATCGCAGCGGCGAATATGGATGGCTGGGCGTTGACATATTCTTCGTCATTTCCGGCTTCATCATCCCCCATGCGCTTTATCAGGCCGGCTACCGCGTCATTGATTTCACCCGCTTTCTGGTGAAGCGCATCGCCCGGCTCGATCCGCCGTATTTCGCCGCCATTCTGTTTTGCCTGGCGTTGTCGTACCTGGTCACCCTCGCGCCGGGGTTTCGCGGCGAACCGCCGCATTACACGCTGGCCCAACTGGCGGCGCACGTGGCCTATGTGAACTCCTTCGTGCACCTGCGGTGGGTGAACGTGGTGTTCTGGAGTCTGGGAATCGAATTTCAGTACTACCTGCTGATCGGGCTCGCCTTCCCCCTGCTGATCGCCCGCGGGCGCGGCGTGCGCTGTGGATTCCTGGCGCTGCTGCTCGTGGCGTCGGCAGTGATTCGCGATGAAGCCATGGTGTTTCGCTATCTGCCGCTTTTTGTGGCGGGCATGCTGGCGTTCCAGTCGCGGGTGGGCCTGATTTCAAGGCGTGTTCTCCTCGCCGGGTTGGCCGCGACGGCGATTGCCGGACCGATTGCCGCCCTTGGCGTCGCGACGGCGCTCACTATCCGGTTTGTCGAGATCCCTTCTTCGCGAGTTGCCAGATTCGGTTCGATCAGCTATTCGTTGTACCTGCTGCATGTTCCGGTAGGCGGCAAGATCATGAATCTCGGTGGGCGGTTCGCGCATAGTACTCCCGCTCTCGCCGTGCTGCTCGCCGTGGCGGTGGGGGCTTCGATTCTTGCCGCGGCGATCTTTTATCGCTTCGTCGAACTGCCTTCGCAACGGCTTTCTTCAGCCATACCGTGGCGCAGACTCTCAGTCTGCAGCGCCGAGACTCTGACCTCCTGATCTCAGTGCGGACCTCGGGAGGTCAGAGACTAGACTTACAGCCGCGGCTCAGTGTCGGCACACCGCGTTACCGAGCCGTGACCGTGAGGGAGCGGTCCCGGGGCACGAAACAGGGCTCAAGTCAATTTCCCGAGCCCACCGAAACTCCGGGGACGATTTTCATCCTCCGTTGTGCGCCGCGGCGCATGTCCACTCATCTCGCCGCGACGGGTCGAGAAGAGCAGGGACGGTCCTTTCCGTCTCTGGCGGCAGAAACCAGGAACGCCGGCAGGAATGCCCGGGCCCAGAGGGCCCCCCTCACACTAATAAAGTCCGCGCCACGCTGGATTTGACAGAGCCGGCAATGACACGCACAATGTGAGGGTAATGCTGGGGGAATTCGAATACCTGCTGCTGAGCGCCGCGGCGAAGCTCGGCGAGGGCGCATATGGCGCTGCCATTCGCGCGGAGACCGGCAAGGCTACCGGCAACCTGTGCTCGATCGGCGCGCTCTACACTACACTCGATCGCCTGGAAGCGAAAGGACTGATCGAGACTTGGATGGGCGCGGCGACGGCACAGCGCGGCGGCCGTCCCAAGCGCATGGTCCGCATCACCGGCGAAGGGCGCAAGGCGGCGGCGGGCTTCTACACCGCGGTGATGCGCGCCAGCCGCGGAGTGTCCTGGGAAACTAATCGCGCCGGAGTTACTCCATGAGCAGCTTTTGTTGGTGGCTGGCCGGCCGCATGTCGTTGCTGCTGCCGGCGGATGAGCGGGAGGTAGTTCGCGGAGACCTGGCGGAATCGGGCGAAAGCGGCCGGGAAGCTCTCGTGCAAGTGCTGGGATTGGCGGCGCGGCGCCAGGTGGCCGGGTGGAAAAACTGGCGGCCGTGGTGCGCTCTGTTGCTGGCGACTGGCGTAGGGCTGAAACTGGTGCGGCAATCGGCGCCGCTAATCCATATGAGCGCGGTCTACGCCTGGATGTATCTGGCCAACTGGCGCATGGCCGACGCCGGCAACTCCGGATTCTGGCATCTCCTTATGCGGGAAAGCGCGCAAATCCTGCTGCGCGGCCTCTGGCTCATGATCGTCTCCATGGTAGCTGGCATGGCGATCGGGCTGAGCGTTTCCCGGCGAAGTGCCGTCACCACCGGCGCGGTGGTTTGTCTCGCGCTCATGGTTGCGAACGTCGCGAACGTGCCGCAGGACCCGGCCTTGGGACCGCCTTTTGCCCGGGCGCTTTATGCGTTCCTGATGCTTGCCGTCATCGTACTGCTTCCGGCCTGGTACGGACTTCGGCTTTCCGCTTCTTTACGGACGTGGTTTGGTCACCGCCTGCCATAAGCGAACGGCGCGTTCGACGACGGAATCGCGGTCCTGCGGCAGCACGAATCGTTCCCGGACCAACTCATCGGCCGCCTTCGTCACGCGCTGCCGATAATCATCAAGGCCGGTATAGCGCTCGGCAATGGACGGCCGGGGATCGTGCGTTTTGGCGCGCGCCTCCTGGTTCGCGGGCAGCGGGAAGGTAGACCCGTAGAACTCGGCGAGCTCGCCGGGGGCGCCGCGCTCGGGCGCGCGCAGGTTCCAGCCGGTCAGCGTGGCCAGCGGAACCGAAACCTCGGGCAAGCGCACGCCGCCCAGGTCGATTCCGTCGGCATCCACCTGCGGCACCAGCACCGGAAAAGCGCCGGTCACCCGGGGCGGTTCCTGGAGGATCACGCCGCGCGATTCGAAGTCCGGGCCGAAGTCCAGCCGGCGGGCCACGCGCGGATGCTGCGGCGTATGAACGCCCTCGATGGCGGGAAAGCGCAGTCCGGCGAGATCGGTCAGTTGACCGTCCGCAAGGTGCGGATATACCGATGGCGGTGGCGCCACGCCGTCCTTAACCCAGGCTTCCAAATCGGCCAGCAGCGCGCGCTGTACGGGCCGATGGTCCACCACGTTGAGATCGTTCGCGGTGCCGCGTTTGGCGAGCGGCAGCGAACCGGGCGAATGCTGGGCGCCGGCGATGAAATAGACGCGCGTGTCGGGCCAAATCGGCGCGTCCCGGCCGCCATCGGCGGTGACGTGAATGAGCGCGGCGGCGCGGCCCCAATATTCCGAGGAATCGTTAGTGAGAAACAGTTTCGGCGGCACGTGGGCGGCGCGGGCGCGATCCAGCAGCGCGGCGGTCTTGCCGGTTACGGGGTCGGTTTCCGGGGTATCGGTGAACGGGAACAGGTCGGTGGGATAGAAGACGTTGAGGTAGGGCCAACCATCGCGCGAGGGTTGGGCGTAGCGGAAATTGAAACTGCCGCGGCCGGCGCCGGCGACATCCGCCCAGACACCGTCGAAGACTTTGCGGCCGTTCTCATCGGCGTTGAATCCGTCGTAGAGGAACTCGCGCAGCCAGCGGCCGCTCTGCGAAATCCCGAAGCCGATGGCGAGTTTGGCGGACGGCCGCGGACCGGTCCAGCCGGGGACCTCGCCGCCATATTTCAGGAAAGAAATAAAGTCGCGCACAGCGGCCAGCCCCGCGCCGGCGACCACCGGATCTTTTCCTTGATAGACGAATTCGTAGAGCATGCCGGCTTCGAACCCGGCCGGCATGGTGAGCGATTGCCCGTCGGGCGCGAGGGAATAATTGGCGGCGGGAATCTGGCGCACCGCGGCGTCGAGGCCGTTGCGAACGTACAGGGCGGCCGCTTTGCCTACGGGAATCGCCTCCTGGTTGCGATCGCCCAGGGGCATGCTGGTGGCGCTCTTTTCGGGCGTAAATTCGGAGCGGACCAGGCCGTCGGTGGGCGCGCCGGCGCGGTAGTGGGGAGCGCTGAAATGAAGCGCGTTGGCGTTGGACGCGGGGATGTCCCATTCCCAGCCGAGCCAGACCAGCGTGTAGCCCTGTTTCATGACCCACCCATCGCCGAAATCGTTGGCGCCGTGGGCGAGATTGAAGCGGCTCAGCATACCCTTGCCGCCGCGATTGGAAACCTCGAACAACACGGCGCCGTTGCTTCTGGCGGGGTCGGCGGGTTGCAGGATGTAGAAATCGGCGGCGCATTCGGCTTCGCCGGCGGCATTTAATTGCGCCAGATCGAGATCGCGAACGATGCGGTTGGCTTCGACCGAGGGTTTCAGGCCGAAATGCACGCGCCCCACGATTCGTCGATAGGCGCCGTCGAGAACCGGAGCGCTCTCGGCAATTTCGATACTGCGGACGGCGGCGCTGGCGGCGGCCGCAACTGCCAGCAAGGTGATGGAGAGGCGACGCATTAGGTCGAGTCTAACAGGGCTGGCCTTTTTTGCGCCAACTGTGAAGTCGCATACCTTTGGAGATCGCTCTATGCTGGTTGAGTGGCACGGACTTTGCAACAACAGGTCCGTTATGGCATTATTTCAGTCTAGTGACCGGTCCCGGTTGACATGTTTTGCGCTCACGATGTCGCGATCACAACCCACCGCACGGCAGTTGGCAGAGCAACGATTTGCCCCTCTGCGGCAATGACCCCGAAGCAGTTCCGATCCCGTCCGGACGACAGCACGCCAAGCTCATGCACCCGTCGATTAGCGTCATCGTGACCCACCATGATCGTCCGGACGTAATTGGGGACGCCATGGAGTCGGTTCTCAAACAAACGCTGACGCCGTCGGAAATCATTCTGGTCGACGATTGTTCTACCCCGGAGAACCGCGCGAAGTTGAATGAATTCACCACTTTCGCCAACATCGTGGATACGCCCGCGAACCTGGGGTCGGGTGGATCGCGAAACTTCGGGGCCATATTCGCCAAAAGTGAGTGGCTCTGCTTTCTGGACGATGACGATCTGTACCTGCCGGACAAACTGGAGCGGCAGGTGCGCTACCTCGCGACGCATCCATCGGTGGAGGCTTTAGGCGGCGCCTTAATCATGGAATCTCCCGAGGGTGAGCGCGAGCATTGGGGCGCGAACGACACGGGAAAGATTCGGCTGGCGGACGCTCTCAACTACACGGCCTCGATGTCGCAGGCGCTGATGATCAAGCGCGATTTTTTCCGGGACCTGGGTGGATTTAGTCCGGTGCGACGCTGCATGGACGACCGCGAATTCGGAATTCGGCTGGTGGCTTCCGGCCGCGAAGTCCATTTCCTTGGCGAGCCGCTGTTCCTCTACCGCATAGACAACCGGTTCAAGCGATTCAAGTGGAAGCAGATGCTGGACGGGGAATTGACGGCTTTGAAAATGCACGATGACCTCGTGCGGCGCGAGCTCGGACGATTGGGGCCGGTGCGGCTGCGTGCGCGGTGCTACAAGAAATATGGGCTCAGGAGGGGTGGCGCCGTGGGAAGATCGGTCTGGGCTTTTGGCTCTATCCTGGAAGCCATCTTCGGCCGGCAAGCCGCCAAACACGGCTGAGCGCTCACTCCTGTGACGGCGCCCATAGATTAAGCTGCTCCGGTTTCCGCGCTCCCTTCGGACGGTTACCGTCGAACACGGTGCGGCCGTCGACCGATGGCGAAATGGCGCGCTCGTGCCGCAGCACACTCTCGAAATCGGCTGCCGGCTCCATCTCATGCTCGACCACCTTCACGAATCGGTCGAGGCGGCGGAATCCTTCCAGCTTGAGGCCGCCATCGAGCTTTGCCTTTTCGAACGATCGCCGTAACACCACGATCGATTCGTCGTAGGTCTTCAGCGGCACCGGAAACGGATGGCCGTCTTTGCCGCCCAAGGCGAACGAAAAGCGCGCCGGATCGGAGAAGCGGACCGGCGTCCCGTGGACCACTTCCGCTACCATCGCCAATGTCTGCAGCGTGCGCGGGCCAAGCTTCTCGACCAGCAGCAAATCGGCGAAGCTTTTCAGGTCGCGCTCATAAGCGACGGCCAGCACCGCGCCGAGACGCTTGAGATCCACGTCCTCTGCCCGCACGTCGTGATGGCGGGGCATGACGAGCTGGCGGACGTCCTGCAGGGTGGCTTCGGGATGGGCGTGCGCCATGCCGAGGAGCGCTGCTTGTGCGGGCGCGGCGTGGGCATCCACCAGGTTCATGATGTTGCCTTGATAGGCGCCCGCGATGCCGGTATGCGGCTCGGCCACGAAATCGCTCACATGGGCGGAATGCCAGTGGTAGCGGCGGGCCAGGCCGGACTGGTCGTTGAGTCCCTGCTGGACAATCGACCACTCGCCGTTGGCCGCCACGATGAAGGAGTGGAGGTAAATCTGAAATCCGTCGGCGATACAGTTGTTGTCGATTTTGGCAACCAGGCGGCTCAAGCGAACGAGCTCTTCGCCATCCAGGCCGCGAGTTTCAGCGAGCGCGCGCAGTTCGCCGGGCGTGTTGCGCGAATGGCGCCCGCGACCCCCGCAGACGTAGAGCCCGAGCTCCGCCGCGCGCGGATTGAGCCCCCGTTTGAGCGCGCCGATCACGGACGTGGTGATGCCGGAGGAATGCCAATCCATGCCCATCACCGACCCGAGAGCCTGAAACCAGTACGGGTCGCTGAGGCGCGAAAGAAATGCGGAATGGCCGTAGTGCAGGAGAATGCTTTCGACGATGGCCGTGCCGAGCTGCGTCATGCGATCGGCCAGCCAGGCAGGCACACGACCGCCGTGGAGAGGCAAATCCGCGACTCCCGAACGCTTCACCTTTTTATTGTCCCAATGTCGCGAGCCAGGTGATAACCGTGCTCTCTAAGAAGATGCGGCGATCGGACCAGCTGTGATCGGTGGCGGCGTGGATGGCCTTCACTTTGTGCCCGCCCTTGGCTTCGATGGCTTTCACCAGCGTATCGGTATCGGGAGCGAGCCCGTCGTCGGCGGTGAGCGCCAGGAGAGGCGCGCGGGTGAGTCCTTCGGCGGCGTTCTCCAGGCCGAACGTCTTGGAATTGGCCTCCAATTCGGCGGCCATGGCTTCCGCCGTCACGCCCGCGAGAGACTCCATGTTGTCGGCCATCCCGGCCACAGCGGCTTTGTGCGAGGCGCTCGGGCGGCCGGCGTTCCATGCCGATATGAGGATTACGCCGATGAGTCCGCGATCTTGGGCGGCGGTCTGGGCGACCACCCAACCTCCCATGCTGTGTCCTGCCATGGCGATGTGCCGCGTGTCGATGCCCAGTCGCGCGGCGTTGGCCGGATCGCGCAGAAAGGCCAGAACGGCGGCGGCATCTTCCAGCGTTTGCGCAAAGCGGAAGACGCCCGGGCTACCCCAGGATCCGCGATAGTTGAAGGTGACGGCGTTCCATCCGGCGCGGCGCATCGCTTGCGCGAGATCGAGATTCTTCTCGTTGCCGGGAAGGCCGTGGCAAATGACCAGCGTGGAGTGCGGACCAGCGCCGGAAGGCTGATAGATCAGGCCGTTAATCGAGACTCCATGGCTGGGAATGTGCAGCACCGCCATTTTGGCGGGATGAACGGCGTCGGCCGGCGGATCGGTGAAGATGGGTGCGGGAACGGTTTGGGCAAATGAGGCGGCCGCCAGAAAGAGCAGGATTGAGGAGCGCATGCCAGCTCATAGGATACCTGGATCGCTGCGGACACTCACGGAATCGCGATCAGCAGGCCGGCGGCGATACCGAGCGATTGTTCATGCCCCCGCCCGAAGCTGTAGTCGTAGCCCGGTTCGAGATACCAGCCGAAGCGATGTTTCGCCGAGGGCCAGAACATGAAGTCCAGCACGCACTCGCCCGCCAGCGAGTTGGTGGCGATGCCGAACTGCCTGGTATGAGCCCACTCAGGTCCAACTCCGAACATGAACTCCACCTTCTTCGAAAGCGTCCACGGTTTCTTGAACAGAAGGTCGGTATCCCACTCCGTCGAGTGCTTACGGAAAAGCGGCGTTACGCCGGCCTCGATCTCCAGCCAGTTTTCGATGGGAGTGAATTCCACTGCCGCGTTGGGGCCGAAGCTGGATCCACCTTTGACATTCCAAGCTGCGGCGCCGCCAAGCTCGAGCACGGCGGCGGGCTCCCGGTCTGGAGGCTCGCCCGGCTGCGCGAGCGCGCGTCCCGGGCAAAGAAGCAAAGATGCAAGGAAGACGGTTTTTGTCGCGGTCATTGGGGGGCACGCCTGATGACAGGATAGAACTTTATTGGCCGCTCAGAGCTCTCAGTGACCGGCGGCCGGGCTGTCGCCGGGTACTTAACCGTTTCGGGGACTGCACGGGCTAGCCTCGAAAATCCGCTCCCGACCGCCGGCCGGTTCCCACCCTTCACCCTTGCGGCACTGAATCCGGCCGGATGCTCAAGGACGAAGGCTTGTTGGGGGCGACGATCAAGCGCCCTGCCCCTGCGCGTTGCCTGAAGACGTTGCACGCCCGCGACACGCTCACAATTTGAAAGCTCGACGGGTTTGGCCGGAACTTGCGCGACCTGATAACGGCCCTCGGTTTACGCGATCTACCTCACGAAATAGCCGTTGGCGTGGGCGTTGTACTTGTCGTTGACGGCGTCGGGCGGAGGCGGGCAATTGCCGCCCGCGAGGCCCGGGTTGGCAGTGGCGGAATTCTGCTTGTCAAGCAGCAACGGTCCGGGAGCCATCGCGGTGGAGATGCGGCATTCCCCGTTGGTCCAATATCCTTTTATGGCGATGCATTGGTCCTGCGTGCGGGCGCTGCGATTGACCATATACGACGCCATGCGCTTCATCATGCCGTCCACACAGCCCAGCTGCACCAGCTTGCCGCGAACGGCGTCGGCCTCGCGCGTCAACTCAGGGCGCAACGAGGCGTCGAGCTGCAGCGTTTTCTGAAAATCGGCGTTGGCGCGCGCTTCGTCGCCGAGCATCAGATAGGCCCAGCCGCGCCCCATGTAGCTGCGGGCCGAATCGGGCTTCAGAGCGATCGCCTTGGTAAATTGAATCACCGCCAGATGCTCGTTGGGCATCGCTTTGGTGACGTCGCCCGCCTGGAAACAGGCCATGGCATAGTCGTGCCGTGCGATCCAGTTGTTGGGGTCGAGGCGGATGGCTTTTTCGAGGTCTTTGGAGGCGAACAGGACCCATTGGAAGTTGTACAGGCCCTTATCCGCGACTTCCAACGAAAGGGCGGCGCGCGAAATGAGGGCGTTGACGTCGTTGGGGTTCTTGTCCAGAGCATTGCTGAACTGATTGAGTTTCTGCACCGTGGCCGGGTCTACCCCGCGCAGCATTTCCTGCGGCGAAACACCGAAGGGATTGTTGTTTCCCTGCGCCAATGCGGTCCCGCCGAACAGCAGCACTACTGCGAATCTGGAATCGAGCGTCATATGCTTCCCCCTCCTTGGATTGCCTTTTTTAGACACGTTCGCCGCCACTCGCAGAACATTGTGAAATGAGATATTTACGGTCGACTGCGGACGCGGGATGTCCACCAAGTGGACAAGCGGATGTCAAGAGGATAGACAGAGCCCTAAAGCGTGGCGGGCGTCCCATTTTCGAACAGGCCCTTCCCGCGGTATACTGACAGGTCGAGCAAAAGGCATGAAATCAATTAGTTGAGTTACCGAGAGCGAGGCCGGCCGGTCCTTCGAAAACGGACACTGTGCCGGAGACCGTGACTTTTTGGCAACACGTGCGTCGAACTGAATAGAAGGTGGAACCGGGAGTTTAGGAAGCGACAGTCTAGAGCCTTATGGCCCAGGATGCAGCGGGAGCGACAGGCGCCCGAGTGAGTCCACAAGTTGACACGTTAATTCGCGCCGCCCAGCGCGGCGACCAGGATGCCTTTGAGCAGCTGGTGCGCACATACGACCAGAGTGTGCTCCGGCTGGCGATGAACTTATTGCGATCGCCGGAAGATGCGCGAGACGTTTACCAGGAGGCCTTTTTGCGGGTCTACCGGAACCTGCATTCGTTCCGTTTCGACTGCAGTTTCCACACCTGGCTCTACCGCATTGTCACGAATATTTGTCTGGACCAGTTGCGGAAGCGCAAAGTTCGCAAGGAAGAGACGGCGGTGGTGGAAACGTCCGATGGGGTGATCGACCGCATGGAATCGTACGAGGAAGAAGCGGCGGAGGCCAACCCGGAACGGAGCATGTGGAACCGGGAACTGAAGCAGCGCATCGAGAGCGCGCTCCAGGGGCTGACGCCGCGCGAACGCATGGTTTTCGAGTTGCGGCATTATCAGGGTTTGCGGCTGCGAAATATCGGGGAAATGCTCGGCACAACCGAAGAGGCGGCAAAGAACTGCCTTTTCCGGGCGACACAAAAAATGCGTGGAATATTGGGGGATTTTGTATGAGTTGCGATTGGGTTGCCAAACTGATTCCGCTTTATTTTTACGGCGAGGTCACTCCCGAAGAGGAAGATCAGGTCGATCAGCACGTGCACGAATGCGCCGCCTGCGCGGCGGAGTTGGAGCAGCAGCGCAGCTTAGCGGCGGCGCTCGACCGGCGGCAGGCCGTGATTCCGCCGGCGCTGCTGGAAGAATGCCGCGAAGACCTGATGGCGGCGATAGCGGGCGGCGCGCCGCGCCAGTCGAAGCCGGCCAAAGGACCGTGGACATTGTTCCTGGAAGCGCTGAGCGACACCGTCGCGGGATTCGGCCGGATGCGGCAGCCGGTGGGCGCCGTGCTGCTGGTGCTGGTGGGATTTCTGGCCGCGCGGTTCACGGGTATGGGTGGCGGATCGGTTCCCGGGATCGCCACCAATAATGCCGTCATGCTCTCCGGCAATAACATCCCGGTGGTGCGCGACGTGAAGGCCGAGGGCGACGGCACGGTGCGCATCCAATTCGACCGCCGCCAGGAAGTGAGCGGGCGCCTGGAAGATCGCAACATACAGGACC
>Ga0181528_10001181_pt1 | contig 16426 bp, 11 predicted proteins | sample PEATcosm2014_Bin_47_FD_119742 | JGI IMG/M metagenome (GOLD analysis project Ga0181528, IMG submission 119742) | Peatland microbial communities from MTU Mesocosm Facility, Houghton, MI, USA - PEATcosm2014_Bin10_10_metaG | ecosystem: Environmental > Terrestrial > Soil > Wetlands > Peat | place...
ACGACCTCGTCGCCCAGCAAGCTCCATGCGTTGTCGATCAGAAATCGTGCAGCATCGAGCACGACCAATACTTCTGTGACCAAGGATTCTGCCAGTGGCTTGCCAGCTTCTCGCGTGATGGCCGCGGCGATCTCAGACTTCTTCTCCACTAACTTCTTCTGGAATTCGCGGACAACAGCGATCCGGCGCCGCAGTCCTAACTTCACCCACGCAGGCTGCACCGCACGCGCTCGCGCGACGGCTGCCTGCACTTCCGTTTCGCCGGCACAATCGAGCTCACGCAGGATTTCTCCCGTTGACGGATTCACCGACGCGATCTTGCGCGCGACTTCCAGATCCGTGGCCATTCAGTATTCGACCTCGACCAGATAGAGCCCACTTGCGGGAGCGGTCGCCCCCGCCGCCGAGCGTGTCCGCGCCTCAATAATGCGCGTTACGTCTTCGGTCTGCAAAGTGCCCCGGCCCACCAGAATGAAAGTTCCCACCAGGTTGCGGACCATGTGATGAAGAAATCCTGAGCCGCACACCGAGTAAATCAATTCCTCGCCCGAGCGCTCCCACGACGAGGAAAAAATCGTCCGCACATTGGAGATCGGCTCACCCTCGCGGCCGCGTTCTGGGTCAACAGCCGCAAAGGAAGTGAAATCTTTCTCGCCGACGACCAAGGCTGCAGCCCGCCCCATCGCCTCCTCATCGAGCGGGTAGGGATAGTGCCAAACATAGCGCGCGAGAAATGGCGGGCAAATCGAACTGCGATAAATCCGGTAGCGATAAGTTTTGCCGCGAGCGGAATGGCGGGCATGGAACTCAGCAGGCATTTCCTCAACCTGCAACACCCGGATCGAGGCCGGCAAAATGTCGTTTAGCGCCTTGAGGAAATTTCCGGTGGGGACGGAAGACTCCGTGACAAATGTCACGACTTGCGCAAGCGCATGCACTCCCGCGTCGGTTCGTCCAGATCCCTGTGGCAATACCTTTTCGCCGCTAATGCGTCCAATGGCTGAGGCAAGCGTACCCTGCACGGTGCTGGCGTCGGGCTGCACCTGCCATCCAGAGAATTCCGCCCCGTCATAAGAGAGGATCAGTTTGAGATTTCGCATGCGATCTTTCGAGTCCCGCGGGCGGTTCTCATCATCCAAGGTTTTTTCGGGCCAGCTCTTCGTCAGTCAGTAAGAGGCAAGGAATTGTGTTTCCAGTCAGATATACTAGACGGTTTCCGCGGAATTCTGGATTCGATCGCGCAGCTTCGGGTCGAGCCACGCCCGGAATCGTCGGCGTCCGGACGATCGGACGGCACCGGGGAAGTGAAAAGGCCACGTTCGTCCCAGCTTTTGAGGAACCTTTCGCCGCTCCTTTGCGTACCAATGCCTGAGTAAGACTCGGTTGCAGGGCAGTCTCAGGCAAAACCCAAATATTCGTTGCATGTCTTAATAATCGGTTTCAAACGATCGGAGATGAGTAGATGCCATTTGCCCGTTTCGCCTCCACTATTCGGCTGGCCGCCGTCGCGACCGTAAGTGCAGCGTTGACGCTGACTTGTTGGGCGCAGGAACCGCCCGCGACTCCCACGCCGCAAAACACAAAAGAAGCGCGGCCGTTGCCCGTCATGGACTACGCCAAGCCGGTCTCGCATTTTCCCAACCCGATTGGACCTTACACCCCGCGACATGTGGCGGAGCCCAACCTTGCCAACACCGCGCGTGTCGACCAGCTGATGCACGATGGCAAGCTCTATCTGTCGCTGAATGACGCCATCGCGCTGGCGCTCGAGAACAATCTGGATATCGCCATCCAGCGTTACAATCTGAATATCGCCGACACTGACGTCTTACGTGCAAAAGCCGGCGCCAACATCCTCGGCGTGAATGCCGGTGTAGTTCTCAATACGCAGGGAGGCGGCGTGGGCAGCATCGGCGCCAACTCCGGGGCAGCCACCGGCGGTACCAGCTTGGGCGCGGGCGGAGCCGGCGGCGGCACCAACGGTTTGGTCAGTTCGACTCTCGGTCTTGGACCCGTCATCAACAGCTTCGATCCTGTGATCACCGGAACTCTGCAAGAGGATCACTTCAGCCAGCAAGCGACCAGCATTTTCCAGGGCGTTCTTCCCGGAAGCAGCTTGGCGCAGAATACCGGCACAGTCGATTTCGCCTATCAGCAAGCCTTCCAATGGGGCACGAATCTGACTGTCGGATTCAACAACACCCGTGGTACCACCAACAGCTTTTTCTCCAGCTTAAGTCCGCAGTTGAACTCCGGATTTAAGGCTACTGTTACGCAGCACCTGTTGCAGGGTTTCGGTTTCGCTCCCAACACGCGCTTCATCCGCATCGCCAAGAACAACCGCGAACTTTCAGATGTCGCGTTCCGCCTGCAGGTAACGGATTCGATCTACCAGGTGGAAAGCATTTACTGGGACCTGGTCTACGCCTACGAGAACGCGCGCGTGCAAAACGAGTCGCTTGCGTTCGCGCAGAAGACGCTGTCCGATACGCAAAAGCAAGTGGAGATTGGTAGCCTGGCCCCGATCGAAGTGGTTCGCGCTCAAAGCACCGTGGCGCAAGACCAGCAGTTGGTCACCGCCGCGCAAACTAACCTGCAGTTGCAGCAGCTATTGATGAAGAGCGCGCTGACCCGAACTTTGAAAGATGCCACGCTCGCCTCGGCGGAAGTCATTCCTACCTCGACGATGGATGTTCCCGCGCAGGAGACCGTCGTACCCACCGAAGACCTCGTCAACGAGGGTATTCGTCACCGCGCCGAGCTCGTAGAATCACGCATCGACTTGAACACCCGCGAACTCAGCAACAAGGCCGTCCGCAGCGCGTTGCTGCCGACGCTGGATCTCTATGCGTACTATGGCGGCTCGGGTGTTGGAGGCTCGCAGAATGCCTCGAACCTTTGCTCCAACCTGGATCCGTCATTGCAAGGTTTTGGCTGCGCCACTACCCCCACTCCTGCGGTTGGTTATGGCTCGACTCTGAACCAGCTGGTAAATTCCACGGCCCCCGATAAAGGAGTCGGCCTGCAGCTGAATATTCCGCTTCGGAATCGGGCGGCGCAGGGCGTGCAGATCCGATCGGAACTGGAATACCGTCAAGCACAGATGCGGCTCCAGCAGATCGAGAATCAGGTCACAGTTGAGGTCCGTAACGCGCAGTACGCCGTTCAGCAAAACCGGGCCAGCGTCGACTCCGCCAAAGCCGCGAGGGAACTCGCGCAGCAGTCGCTCGATGCCGAACAGAAAAAATTCAAGTTTGGGACTTCGACCACGACGCTGGTCTTGCAGTACCAGAGCCAGCTCGCGGCCTCGGAATCGTCTCTGGTCAACGCCATGGTCGCCTACGAAAAGTCGCGGGTGGAGCTGGACCGCTCGACCGGACAGCTCGTGGATCATGCGGGCATCAGCATCGACGACGCGGCTCGCGGTCAGGTTCGGCAGTTGCCGCAAGCTCCGTTCATCAAGCCGCGTACCGAACTGCCGTCAGTCGCGGTGCCTCCGACGGCCCCTCAGCAGTAATTAGGGTCGATATTTTTTCGGGATACTGTTTCGGGCTGAGCCGCCCGCACAGTATCCCGAGGTTTTTGTTACGTCTTTTCCTCCCGATTTTCTGCGGTTCCTCACAATTCTTTACAATCACAGGGGCGCTCCGCGAAACTTCTCCCGATAAGATGAAGTGACAGATTGGAGTGCCCCGCATCCGATATCGGCACTCGCGGCTCGGGATTCACCGCATCGTCTGTGTCCTCTTCATTTCTAAGGAGAAAGCTCATGTTCTTACGGCGATTGATTTGTGCGGACCGGCGCATGCCATTGTGGCTCGCCTTCGCGATTCTGGTCGGGACGCTTCCAGCGATCTTAACGGCGCAAACCACCACGCCCTCTTCGCAGGCAGCAACACCTTCGGCGCCCCAGCCGGCACAGCCCGACACGGTCAATCTGAAGGACTATTCGGTCCCACGCGCGGCGTTTCCGAATGTTCTGCACCCCTACGAGCCTCGGCCGCTGGCCCAGCCGAATCTCGGTAATTCACCGCGCATCGATTCGCTGATGCACGATGGCAAAATTTATCTCTCGATCGATGATGCCGTCGCTCTCACGCTGGAGAACAATCTCGATCTCGACATCGCCCGGTACAACCTGAATATTGCCGCGGCCGATTTGCTGCGCGCGAAATCCGGCGCCAGCATCCTCGGAGTGAATACCGGCGTCGTGCAAAACACGCCCGGTGGCGGCGTTGGCGGTTTGGGAGGAACGGTCGGCTCCGGCACCGGCGGGACCACTGTCGCGGCCGGCGGCGCCGGATCGGGTACCAATGGTCTGGTCAGTTCCACGCTTGGCATTGGCGCGCCCATCACCAGCTTTGATCCTGTACTGACTGGTGCACTCCAGTTGGATAAGAACGACACGGAATCGGTCAGCGTCTTCAGTCCTGTCCCGATCGTCGCTCAGAATACTTACACGTCGAATTTCGGGTACACCCAGGGGTTCGGCTGGGGCGGCGCACTCACCGGCGCTTTCAACAACACGCACCTGACCACCAACAATCCGACCAGCTTGCTTACGCCGCAGTTGGGATCAACCTTCCAATTCCGCTTCACACAGAATCTGCTGCAGGGCTTCGGGTTTCTGCCGAACACGCGCTTCATCCGGATCGCGAAGAATAACCGCGAAATCTCCGACGTAGCCTTCCGGCTGCAAATTATTACGACCGTCGATCAAGTCGAGAATATGTATTGGGACTTGGTCTATGCCTTCGAGAACGTCCGGGTGCAGCAAGAGTCGCTGACCTATGCGCAAAAGGCATTGGATGACACGAAGCATCAGGCGCAAGTCGGCACCGTGCCTCCGATTCAGGTGGTGAGCGCGCAGAGCACCCTCGCAACCGACCAGCAGAATCTGATCGTCGCCCAGAACAATCTCCAACTGCAGCAACTTCTGATGAAGAACGCCCTGAGCCGGAGCATCGAAGATCCGATCCTGGCGGAAGCCGATGTCATTCCGACCTCGGGCATGCAACTTCCTCAGCAGGAGCCGACGATTCCGATCCAGGACTTGATCAACGATGCGCTGCAACATCGCGCCGAGCTGGTCGAGTCACGCATCGACCTCAACTCGCGCGACATCAACAACAAGGCCGTGCGCAACGCGCTGTTACCGACGCTCCAGGCTTACGCTTACTATGGCGGCTCTGGAGTTGGTGGCGACATCAATCCCGCGGTTCCCAACTGCGCTAATACTACCAGCACGTTTTGCTTTGATCCGACCAAGGCTCCGCCGCCGTTCCGCGCCACAAACTCGGTCGGCTACGGCAACACTCTTAGCCAGCTCGTGAACTCGACCGCGCCTGACAAAGGGGTCGGACTCTCGCTGAACATTCCGCTGCGCAACCGGCTGGCGCAGTCAAACCAGGTACGCGCCGAACTTGAATACCGGCAGGCGCAGGTACGCCAGCACCAGTTGGAAAATCAGGTACGAATCGAGGTCCGCAACGCACAGTTCGATGTAAAGCAGAACCGGGTCGCGGTCCAAGCCGCGCAATCCGCGGTCGATCTGGCTCGCCAGACGCTGGACGCCGATCAGCAGAAACTGAAAGTCGGACTGACCACGCAGGTCACGATCCTGCAGGACGCAGCTACTCTGACGACGGGCGAGTCGAATCTGGTTTCGGCGAAAGCTGCGTACGAGAAGTCTCGCATCGAGTTGGATCGGGCCACCGGATTGTTGCTCGATCATGCGGGCATCGATATCGCCGACGCGACCCGCGGCCAGGTGACGCATCTGCCGAATGTTCCGTATGTTGCACCTCGTCAGGATACGGCCCCGCCGGCGTCGTCCTCTCCGACATCCGCTCCGCCGGCCCAGAATCCGCAGGGTGGGCAGATGTAGGAATCTGTCAGGGACAACTGCTGCATGAGCATTCCTGTTTGTACGTACATTTTTGTGCATGGAAGTGTTCCTGCAGGAACACTGTGGAAAACCTCCGTGTTTCATCCCTAATCGGCAGAAGAGACTGGACTTACCTGATACACTACGCTCCGATGGCACGATCCGCGCGCCCTGCTTTACCAAAGTTCTTCCTGTGGCTTCTGCCATTGTCGTTCGTGCTGCAGGTCGCGGCCATCGGAGTGTTTCATCAATACCGCACCCGTCCGGGCGACGATCACTTCGAATTCGGCTGGGAGATGGGACGCGTCGCGCGCTCCATCGCGCAAGGCCACGGATTCAGCAGTCCCTACGAAGGCAATACCGGTCCGACGGCGTGGGAGCCGCCGCTCTATCCCTATCTGATGGCCGGCGTCTTTAAAGTGTTCGGCATCTACTCGCAAGCGTCAGCATGGGTTCTACTCGGCATCAACAGCCTGCTGGCGACACTGACTTGTGTCCCTATTTTCTTCATTGCTTACAGAACCTTCGGTGAACGCATTGCCATTTGGTCAGTCTACGCGTGGGGATTGAATCCTTATATCTGGTACTGGTCGATCCACTGGATTTGGGACACGACCTTTACGCCTCTCGTCCTCGCGTGTCTGTTCTGGCTCGCGCTCGAATTGCAGGACTGGCCGGGCCTTCGCGGCTGGGTACTCTTCGGAGTGCTTTACGGGATTGGCGCGCTCGCCAACCCAACGATGCTGGCTTTCCTTCCCTTCTGCGGGTTGTGGATCTGGCAGCAGCGGTTCCGGCGTGGCCTGCCGTCTGTGGGCGGCGTAGTGCTTTCGTCGGTGATCTTTTTTGCGGTGCTCTCTCCATGGGTCGTGCGCAACTACAAAGTATTTGGCCGCTTCGTTTTCCTGCGCGACGATTTTGGATTGCAGGTCCGCTTGGGGAATGCTCCTTATGCCGACGGCATGCTGATGGCCTATTTGCAGCCAAATCTCAACAAGCTTGAGCTGGAAAAGTTTCAGAGCATGGGCGAACTGGCCTATGCGGAGTCGTGCAAGAGGCAGGCCTTTGATTGGATCGCATCTCATCCTGGACGCTTCGCGATGATCAGCCTGAAGCGCTTCTTCTATTACTGGAATGGAGTACCGCGGCCGACCAGCAGTCTGTCGCCGGTGGACTTCCGCTCGTCGGCGTTTCTTGCAACTTCGATACTGGCCCTGTGGGGACTCGGGAGAGCGGTCCGCCAGAAGCGGCCCGCAGCGTGGCTTTTCGCTGGATTAGTGCTGACCTATCCGACGGTGTACTACTTCGTCTTCCCGCACGCGCGCTACCGGCATCCGATCGAGCCGGAGTTAGTGATCCTGATTGTGTTTCTGCTGCTGGAAGCAATCGGGCCGACACGAGCCGCGAGCAATGAGCAGCGAGCATTGCGAAGTCAAACCTAACTCCGTACGCTTGCCCTACTGCGCTCTGGCTTCTTACTTCTACATTCCTCTCATGAGACAATTTCGAGTTCTGTACATACCCGAATATCCATGATGCTCTCCGTCGTCATTATTACTTTCAATGAGGAGGCCAACCTCGGCCGCACGCTCGCTAGTGTGCAGCCGCTGGTCGCCGACGGCAAAGGAGAAATCATCGTCGTCGACTCAGGCTCGACGGATCGCACGGTCGAGATCGCGAAATCATTCGGCGCGAGGGTATTCATGGAGGAATGGAAAGGTTTCGCGGCACAGAAGAACTCGGCCATCGATAAAGCAACAGGCGATTGGATTCTGAGCCTGGATGCGGACGAGTCTCTTGATCTCGGGACCGATAAAACGGTCAATGCTCTTTTGTCGAAACCTGACGGAGCAAGCGGTTATCAGATTCCGCGCAAAAATCACTTTCTCGGACGGTGGATGAAACACGGTGGCTTCTGGCCCGACCCTAAGCTGCGTCTGTTTCGCCGTGGGCGGGGACGCTTCGAAGGCCGACCCGTTCATGAAGACATTCGAGTTGATGGTCCAACAAAGGTCATCGCGCGTGGCGCGCTCATCCATCACTCCTACCCAACCCTTTCCGACTACATCGAACACATGAACCGCTACTCTTCCCTCGGCGCGGAGATGGTGGTCGCAAAGGGGACAGTACGATTCAGCTTCATCAACATCATTCTGCGACCGCTGTTTACGTTTCTCTATAACTATTTTTTCCGCCTTGGATTCCTCGATGGACGCGAAGGCTTCCTCATGCACACGTATCACGCTGTCTATGTTTCGTGGAAATACTCCAAGGCCTGGGAGCTATCTCGCAAGCAGCAGTGATTGCCATCTTGCGCGCTCTGAGCGGTCTCATGAGGGATCCGCAGCACACTCATAAACTAAAAATCATCCGCGCGTCAGCTTGCAGAATCAATAACAGCAACCAAATTTTCCGCCGAGGTGCCGCATGCAGCTCAAGCCGTTCCAGCTCGATGCCTGGCTCGACCAGTACGAACACGACATAGAATTCAACCTCGCTGCGAGCACCGGACCGGCCTGGACCGTAAACGACGTACTCGCCCTCGCCGACGATGAAACGCGCCACCATTTTCTGAACCACGAACTGGTCTATGGCCACCCCGCAGGGAACGACAGCCTGCGCGAAGCGATCGCCGAAATGCAGGGCGTCCCGGTAGAGGCTGTCCAGATCGTGACCGGCGCCTCCGAGGCGCTCGTGGCCCTGATGTGGCTGGCTGCCGAGCCCGGCGCGAATGTCATCATCCCTCAGCCTGGATTCACTACGTTCTCGGCGCTCCCGGAATCGCTTGGTCTTGAAACCCGCGTCTATCATTTGCGACGCGAGAACAGATTCCGCATCGATCACGATGAGATCAAGCGGGTCTCCGATTCGAAAACCAAGCTCATCCTCATCAACAGTCCGCACAACCCTACGGGCACGACCATCAGCGACGAAGAAATGGAAGCACTGCACGAGTTCAGCGCCGCGCGCGGAATCCAGCTGGTCAGCGACGAGGTCTACCATCCGATTTATCACGGGAGGCAAACGAAGTCGGCGGCTCGCCTGCCGCACGCTACAGTGATCGCCGATCTCTCCAAGGCATTTTCGATTGCCGGCGTGCGCACGGGATGGATGATCGAGCACGACGCCCAGCGCCGCCAGCAATACTGGAACGCGCGCGCGTACTTCTCAATCTGCAATTCCACGACTGGAGAGATTCTTTCCGAGATCGCAATCCGCAAACGCGATGCCGTGCTCGGCAAGACGCAAGAAGCTGCCACCCGAAACCTCAAGTTACTCGATCGTTTCATGGCGGAACACCGCGATGTGCTCGGATGGATTCCTCCGCAAGGAGGTATGACTGCGTTCCCGTGGCTGGTGAGCGGAGAAAACGAGCGACCGTTCTGCCAGGCCGCAACCGAGCATGGAATCCTGCTGGCTCCGGGCGATTGCTTCGAGGCGCCGTCGCATTTCCGCTTGGGCTTCGCCGCCTGCGGAGACAATTTCTCCAAGGCACTCGACCGCTTCGGAACATTCGTGAAAAGCTGGTCGGCGAAGATGGTCACCGCCTAGCCGCAGCCTGCTCCAAAGCCAGTTCGCGAGCGTGAAAGCTGCGGCGACACTGACCGACCGGTCGTTTTGAATCCACGCTGCACCTTGCTCCGCCGCGCTTGCTTCCCTATCATCGAGACAGAGCACTGGGGTTGTCCTACCGCCTATGGAAAAGAAGCCGTCTTCAAAGTTCACGCCGCCGCAAGTTGCCGAAAATCCAATCGCCGAAGTGTTTGAGAATCGGCGTCCCTCAGAAGCGGAAAAAGATTGGGCGGAGAAAACTCTGGGCCCGACGATCGAGAAGTCGCCGGAGCGCCCGATCGGCAAGGCGAGCGGCGTCAATCGCGACGAACACGGCCACGCACGGTTCACTACGATTTCCGGACTGCCGATACGCCGCCTTTATACGAATGCTGATCTACCCGGCGATTGGGGCGAAGAACAGTATCTCGGCTATCCCGGGCGACCGCCCTTCACGCGTGGCATTCACGCAACCGGCTATCGCGGCAAGATGTACACCATGCGCCAGTTCTCGGGCTTCGCATCGCCCGAAGAAACCAACCAGCGCTACAAGTATTTGCTCGAGCACGGCGGCAGCGGCCTCTCGGTGGCTTTCGATCTTCCTACGCTGATGGGATATGACTCTGACCATCCGGCGAGTGAGGGCGAGGTCGGCAAGTGCGGCGTCGCGATCGATTCTCTGGAAGACATGGAGATTCTTTTCAATGGCATCGACTTGGAAAAGACCACCGTGTCGATGACCATCAATTCGCCGGCGTCGGTACTGTGGGCGATGTATCTGGTGGTCGCCGAAAAGCAGGGCGCGGATTGGAAGAAGATTTCCGGCACGATCCAGAACGACATTTTGAAGGAATACATCGCGCAGAAGGAATACATCTATCCGCCAGCGCCTTCAATGCGACTCGTCATCGACACGTTCGAGTTCGGATCGATATTCACGCCGCGCTTCAACACGATTTCGATCAGCGGGTATCACATTCGCGAGGCTGGATCGACGGCTTTGCAGGAACTGGCGTTCACGCTCTATGACGGCGTGGAGTACGTGGAATGGGCGCGGCAGCGTGGGCTTGATGTAGACGAATTTGGTCCTCGGCTGAGTTTCTTTTTCAACGCGCACAACGATTTCTTCGAAGAGATCGCGAAATACCGCGCGGCGCGCAAGATCTGGTATCGCGTGATGAAGGATCGCTTCGGCGCGAAGAATCAGCGCACCTGGCTGATGCGCTTCCACACGCAGACCGCGGGAGTCTCGCTCCCGGCGCAGCAACCGATGAACAACATCGCGCGCGTGGCCCTGCAGGCGCTAGCTGCAGTGCTCGGCGGCACGCAGTCGCTGCACACCGACTCTTACGACGAAGCTCTCGCCCTTCCGACCGAAGAGGCGGCACGCATCGCGCTGCGCACGCAGCAGATCATCGCCTACGAGTCGGGCGTCACGCAGACTGTCGATCCGTTGGGCGGGTCGTATTTTTTGGAAAACCTGACACTGCAAATGGAAAACGGAGCATTCGACTATTTTGGCAAAATGGATGCTATGGGCGGCATGGTGAAAGCGATCGAGCGCGGATATCCGCAAAAAGAAATTGCGGAATCGTCGTACCAGTACCAGCGCGCGGTCGAGGCCAAGGAAAAGATTATCGTCGGCGTCAACGACTTTGCCATCGAAGAGGAGTCGCCGCACATCCTCTACATCGGGGAGAGCGTGGCGCGCCAACAGTCGGCGAAGTTAAAGACGCTGCGCGCGAGGCGATCGAACGAAGAAGTGAAGCGCACGCTCGACGCGCTGAAGAAAGCGGCCGCGCAGGAACCGAGAGCTGGCACCAACGGCAACGTGTCGCCAGCGAACACGATGCCCTATATTGTGGACGCGGTGCGCGCATACGCCACGGTGGGCGAGATTTGCGAAGCGCTCAGGCAAGTGTACGGCACGTACACGGAAGTGAGCATCACGTAAGCTGCCACCCGAATTACAATTGGAATTTGTTGGCATTACCCTCGTAATCCCGATATACCTTCGCACGCTGTAGTTCTCGCCCGCCTTGTCGAAGTTCCCAGTAATGGCAATGCTGTCTCATCGGCAAGGCTGGTGGTTGGCGGTGATTCTGGCCATTTTCCCCTGTGTTTTCTACGCCAGCGATACGAGTGACGCTCCCCCGACAACTTTTCGTACCGGGACTTCAGAAGTTCGCATCGCCTTCTACGCGACGGATGAAAACAACCGCCTGAAGGAAAACTTTGCCGCGGATGATTTCGCGGTCGTCGACAGCGGCACCGTAATTCGTAGCTTTCGCAGCCTCACCCGAACCCGCGAAACAACTCTCGACTTCATCGTTCTTGTCGATGCAAGCGATTCCGTGGCGCCTCGTTTTCGGCAGACGGTGCAGGATGTATTGCGGTTGGTCTCCGAGAGCGCTTCGAGTATCCCGGAAGACAATGTTTCGGTGGTGACGTTCGCTGGGCTTCAATCGCAAGTGCTGTGCGCCGGGGACTGCCGCACCGCGGCGAAGCAAGAAAGTATTCTTTCATTGCACCCTGGCGGAATGACTCCGCTGTTTGACGCGTTGACGTTCACTGTTCGATTCATGTCGCACCGGCGGTCGTCGAGCGTGCGCCAAGTGCTGATTCTCTTTTCGGACGGCGGTGACAATATCAGCATGACATCCGCGCAAGAGGCTTTGGCAAAGCTCATGGCCGCGAGCACGCTGCTCTATGCCGTCAATCTCAATTCACCGCAACAAAACACAGACTCTGATTCTTTATTGCAACAAATGGCTGAGGCCACGGGAGGCCGCTCGATCTTTGTCCACGACGACACGGTCGATGTTCTCGAATCGATTTTGAATGACCTGCATGCTTCCTATGTTGTGACGTATTCCCTTCCTAGCCGCACGGCTGGATTCCACTCGCTCCGCCTTCTTCCAAAACACAATCTGAACCTGCGATTCCACTGCCGGAGAGGATATTTCTATGACGAAACTCAGTGAAAGCAGATTTCTAAAGCGCGTGTTGTGGCTGGTATTGGCCTGCTGCAGCGTTTCCAATGCCTGGGCTGGAATCTATCAGCATGGAACGGTCGTGCGGATGCGCATGGGAGATTGCCTGCCCGTGCACCATGGGTTCATGGTTGCGTTCGGCGGACAAGCCGCGCAGGCGGGGCCGGAAGTTTGCCCGGAATACACGCTCGTGTCGGAGAAAGTGGTATTCGTAATTGTGGGACGATCGTCGGATCAATTGGTCCCGCTGGCCGATGTCGTGGATTTTCGTTTTCACAATAACGAGATGGACGTGCGCGTCGACGACGCCCGCCGCGAAAGCAAGTTCAGCATTAAAGAAATGATTTTGCGGACGGAGTGGGATCTGGTGCAGAAACACATTGCCGACGAATTGAGCTCCACTCCGCGCCTAACCGACGGAAACGTCGCCATGCGAACGCGCGAATAGAGCGTGGTCTCCGCTCGCTTCCTAAAACAACCTCTATTCGCTTTGGGGCAACGGCTTTCCTGGGTGAGTCTTGGCGTCGGCGATCAGTTTTTCGAGCGCTGGTTTGTTTTCGTAGCCCGGATTCAGCTTGAGAAGTTTTTGCCAGGCGGCAATCGCGCCGGATGCGTCGCCCTTTCCCTTCCATCGGATCATGCCGAGATTGAACAGCGTTCCTGCATGTTTGGGATCGTAGGTCAACGATTTTTCCAGTTGCGTGATCGCTCCGTCGACGTCTCCCTGATAGTAGAGGCACGACGCGAGATCAGTGCGCACGCCGACGTTCTTAGGATTGGCATCCAGCGACTGCTGGTAGTACGAGGCAGCCGTCTTGAACTGGTGCGTCATGCGATAGACATTTGCCACTTGGTTGAGCAGGTCGGCGTTCTTGGGATCGGTTTGCAACTTCGCCAGCAACGGCTCGACCTGTTTGTCGGCCATGCGCTTCATGTCTTCCAGCGACGGCATTTGCTGCGCTTGCTGCGGTGGAGGAGCCGAGGTACCAGCCGCGGCTGCTGGTTGGGCGTCGGAGACGGGGCGCGCGGGCGCCGATCCGCGCGCGAGATATCCGACCAAAACTCCAATCACCAGGCAGACTGCAGCCATGGTGTACATCTGCCAGGGCTGCCATCCACCTTTGCTGTTTGCTAATTCCTGCGTGTCGTTTGTCATAGCAGAAGAGTGCTCATCCCAGCATATAAGCGCACGCGAGTTGCCAGACTAACGGGCACTGAGTGCCTGAATTTGACGGTTTAAGAGCATCCTTTCGCCATTGGTAGATAGGATTTCGGGCCAAAAGACACCTTGGGTGCGGGAAAAAGCGCAGTCACAAGTGCGCAAAGGCGACAGCGAAACCGATCAGAATTTGGTACGCAAGGGCCCGCCCGAAATGCCCGTGGCGTTGTGAGCGTGTCCATGGCAAGTCAGACTGCACGAACTGGTCGCTCGTCGGTAGGTGATGGGACTCTTGCCATCCGGGGCGACCACGTTGATGTCGAAGTTCACGAGGCGCTCGGCGGAAACCGCAGCTACTTGGGCGCCGCCTCCGTGTGCGCTATGGCACACCGAGCAGGAGAAGCCGTCGTTGATATGGCGAGCGTGATCCTTGAAGCTGCTGTTGGTCATGATGCTGGCGAGATCGTGACACTTGGCGCACAGCGCGTAATTCCCGGTCGTTGTGAGGTTCGGCGGATAATTCAGATTGGTGATTGGCTGTCCCGGAGCGGGCGCCTCGCTCATGTCATAGCGCCGTTCAAGAATGTGCGAATATTTCGATCCGTGAGGACCATTCGGCCCCGTTCCGCCGAACTCGCGGTTGTCATCGCTGTTGTGACAATCGGTGCAGAGGATACGCACGCCCATGACGCGTCCTTGCCGCGTGCCATCGAGATCGAGCATATTCGCGCGCAGGCTGGGCTGCGGAAATGGGCTGCTGCGATCGTGCATCACAGGATGGCTCGACGCTGACGTCGTCCCGAATTGCAGAAGGATGTTCAGCGGATCACCACCCGACGCCAACCGGTTCGGCAAATATCCAAATTGCGTGGGAGTAGTTTTCCCGGTACTCGCCCCGTGACAGCGCAAGCAATTTTCATACTGATTAGTCGCCGGATAAACAACGCTGCGTCCGTCAGTACCGCTGATTCCAACCACGCCAGCTTGTGAAGCGCGAATCGAAGGCGGGGCAGCGAAGGCTAGTTCCACCCGCTTGGTCGCATGCGCATTATGACAATCCACACAGTTCGCATGGCGGTTGTGATTGAGCAGATCGCTCTCGTGCGCCGAATGAGCATTGTTCCCCACCGGATTCGTCGGTGTGTGACTGACCTTGGGCAGGGACATTTCGGCAAAAATATTCGGTGCCGGCGGAGTGACATTGGAACCGCCGTTGTGACAGATCAGGCAAGCTTGGTCGTCCGCTCCTCGCAACAATCCCTTGGAAGAGTTGTGCGACTCGTGGCATGACAGGCAGCCGTTCTTCCGCATCGAAGTGTACGGCCCGAGACTCGCCGACCGGTTCGATCGCCGAATATCCCCTACGACCAGCGACGGCTGGGTGGTGACGCGGTTGGTCGAAGTAGCGTGAATGCTCGCAGTCCAATTGGCTAGCGGATTTCTCGCGTTGAGCGTAGTGGTCGCACCGGTGGCCGCGGGGGCCGAACCAAGTCCCATGCCGCTGCCGCTCGGAATCGTGTTATGACAGGCGAGGCAGAGCGCGCTCTGCGAGTTGTCGATCACCAGAAAGTCAGAGCTCGAGTCGATATTCTGCACGTGCGGATTGTGACAACTTCCGCACTCCACATTTCCCTTGATGAGAGTCACAACGCCGGTCGCGTCTTGCGTGGTTGGAGGGTTCGAACTCAGCGACGGCCAAAGATCCGACGAAGGTTGCAACGGAGTGATGAAACTAAACGGATGCGTCGTCTGCAGGTTCGTCCCGAGATCCGCAGGCGTACCTGCCAAGGTGCCAGACATCGCTACCTGGCCGTAGGGCGTCGTCGTGCCGAGGGCTACCGTGCCGTCATGGCAACTCAGGCAGAGCGTGCTGTTCGAGCCTAGTGGCGGCGACGACGTCGTTTTGTTCACCATCGTCGTGCTGGAGTACATCTGGTACGACTGCACGCTCGACAGTTTCTGGCTCCAGAGAGGAGTTCCGCTGACTCCGGGCGTCCCTTCGATGCCTGAGTGCGGAGCGTGGCAGTACAGGCAGGCGCTGCCGAGATTGCCGGTGATCGGCGATCCGCTGGCCGGCGCCATGTTGTGCGAGCCTAGGACGTCAGCATTAATCTGGGCGGATGCCATGCCCGCACTCCCGAGCAAGACGACTACCGCCGCTATCAGCCTCGATTTCAATGCTGGCCTCCTGCGGCAGACTTATCCAAACCAAAGTAGTGGAAGACTTGCACGCGCCGGTTGTACGAATCCACGACCATCACGCGATCGTGGCTGTCGATCCACAGTCCCGTCGGCAGTTGAAATTCGCCGAAGCCGGTGCCCTTTTGCCCGAAGTAGTAAAGAAGATTTCCGGCATCGTCGAAAACCTGCACCATGCCGCGGATCGCTTCGACAACGTAGAGATGCCCTTCGGAATCGATGCCAATTCCCTTCGGCCGGAAGAACAGTCCGCGATCTTCGCCGATGCGGCCAATGGCGTAGCGAAAACTTCCGGAGCGGTCGAGCACCTGCACGCGGAAATTCATCGCATCGACCACGATCAGGTTGTTGCCGGAAAGCCGCAGCTCCGTCGGATAATTGAATTCGCCATTGCCGCTACCGCTCTTTCCAATCGTCTGCAGGACGCTTCCCTGCATGTCGAGAACAAATACCTGATTGCGCAAGGTGTCGGTGACGTAGATTCGCTGCGCCGCCGAATCTACCGCAATCCCCGTGGGCCGCTTGAAGTAGCCTTCGCCGCCCTTCAGGCTGCCGACGATGCGACGGAATTTTCCGCTGGGCTCGAAGACGAAGATCTTGCCCGAGTCGGAGTCGGTCACATAGATATTGTCGTCGGCG
>Ga0181528_10001182_pt1 | contig 16419 bp, 7 predicted proteins | sample PEATcosm2014_Bin_47_FD_119742 | JGI IMG/M metagenome (GOLD analysis project Ga0181528, IMG submission 119742) | Peatland microbial communities from MTU Mesocosm Facility, Houghton, MI, USA - PEATcosm2014_Bin10_10_metaG | ecosystem: Environmental > Terrestrial > Soil > Wetlands > Peat | place...
AAACGTGATGGTGCGCCCCGTGCGCGCCGATTCGCGCGCGGCATCCAGAATTTCGATGACGATCACGTTGTTCTCCAGCGACGACAGCCCGGACGGTTTGAACTGCCCGCGAGCCACCCCGATCAAGTACGAAATGTAGTCGGCCTCCTGCGGTTTGAGCGGCGCTGGCATGCGCGTCTCCTCCGCTCTATCGCCCGCCAGGCGCACGCGCAGAGTATCTCCGCCGGTGGCGATGGCGTAACCCGCCGCGCCATACACTTCGAAATCCTTGCGGCCCACCGGCCAATTCCACGATGCCTGTATCACGCCTTGAGCCTTGGGGTATTCGAGCAGCACGGTCGCTTCGTCGTCCACACGGGTGTAAACCTCGGGCTTATTGGTCTGCGTCAGCGCGGTGACTTTCAGCGGCCGCTGATTGTCCATTATCCAGGTCATCAGGTTGGCGCCGTAGCAGCCGAAATCGAATAAAGCGCCCGCGCCGTTGCGCACGGGGTCGTTCAGCCAGGCGAAAAATTCCGGTTGCACGTTGATTTCCCTGGGCCCCTGATGGCCGTCCATGGCGACCATCCGGCGGATTTCGCCACCGGCTTTCTGCTCGTGCAGCAGGTTCCAGATCTCGCCGTGGCTGCGATACCAGGTGGTCTCGTAATTCACAAAGACGGGAGTGTTGTACTTGGCCGACGCCTGCTGGATCGCGCGCGCCTGCTTCATGTCGACCGCCAGCGGCTTTTCCATCATCACGGGGATGTGTCGCGGAGCGCACGTTTCCACAACGCGGAGGTGCGAGTAGGTGTCGGTGAACGTCGCCACGGCCTCCGGCTTCACATTGTCGAGCATCTTATCGAGATCGGTGTATAGAGCATCGCTCGCCAGATGGTTCGCGTCGCCATATTTTTGGAGCAGTGCCGGATCGGGATCCCAAACCGCGACGATGGCGATATCGGCAGCGCGGCGGCGCGCACTCGAGAAGAATCCCGAGACGTGACCGTGGTTCAAGCCGGCGATGGCCACGCGAAGCGGTTTCCCTTCCTGGGATTGCGCCCCGGCGAGGATTGCCGACGCCAGCAGAGCGACGGAAAAGAGGCGGATTATCATTTCATTGCAAGTGTACCTCGCCGCGGAATGGTGCGGTAAAATGTGCCCAGTGTTCTAATTATTGGTTTGAAATATGACAATGAGTGAAAGCACCGAGAATGTACGATTGATCCCAGTTAGGGTGGCGCTCTGCGGACTCTGTAAAATTTTGGTTGCAAATATGAATTAACTCTTGTTTTCTTTCTTAACTCGGATTATTGTTTGGCTAGCCTCTCAGGTAGCCTGCTGAGGCCAAGTGAAAACCGAGGTGAAAAAATATGCCCGCGCAAAAACGAGTGGAATTGGCTGGAAGCCATCGAGAGCCGGTCGCCGGCGCAACCGCGCCGCGCCCTGTCGACAATCATGAAATGATCCAAGCGACCGTAGTCTTACGGCGCCGGATGCGCGCCAACATGCCGGCGGCGGAGGAGTTCGCATTTCGCCCAGCAAACAGCACGGCATACCAGACCCGCGGCGAGTTCGCCGTGCTACACGGCGCCGATCCCGCGGATATCGCCGCCATTGAAGCCTTTGCGCATGAAAACGGGCTGACGGTCGCCGAGCGCAGCGCCGCCCGCCGGTCAGTGGTCCTGAACGGGACGGCGGCCAATATGCAAAAGGCTTTCGGAACGAAGCTCGCGCACTATACCACCACAACCGGCGAGTACCGCGGCCGCACCGGTTCGCTCACTATTCCGTCCAATCTGCAAGGCATGGTGACGGCGGTGCTGGGGCTCGACAATCGCCCCATCGCCAAACCGCACTCGCGCCGGGCGCACGCCGCCAGGGTGACCGGCGCTCTCACTCCCACTCAGGTGGCGCAAGCCTACAGCTTTCCGGCGGGCGCGACCGGCGCGGGAGAAACCATCGGCATCATCGAATTGGGTGGCGGGTACAATACCGACGATCTCAACACGTATTTCAACGGCAAAGCGCCGGCCATCACCTCGACTTCCGTGGACGGCGGCGCCAATCAGCCGGGCGTGGATCCGGACTCCGACGGCGAAGTGATGCTCGATATCGAAGTGGCCGGCTCGGTGGCGCCGGGCGCGCGCATCGTGGTCTATTTCGCGCCCAACACCGACCAGGGGTTCCATGACGCCATCACCACGGCCGTACATGACACCACCAACAATCCCTCGGTAATCTCCATCAGTTGGGGCGGATCGGAAGATTCCTGGACCACCCAGGCGGCTAACGCGATGCTCCAGGCCTGCACCGACGCCGCCGGCGTGGGAGTCACCATAACCGCCGCGGCCGGCGATAACGGCGCTACCGATGGCGTATCGGATGGCAAGCTGCATGTGGACCTCCCGGCGTGTCTGCCGCCCGTGCTCGGGTGTGGCGGCACCAAGCTGATCCTCAGCGGAGGCGAGATCAAGACGGAAGTGGTCTGGAACGAATCGGCCAATGGCGAAGGCGTCACCGGCGGCGGCGTCAGCGACATTTTCCCGCTCGCCAGCTATCAGGCGAAAGCGGGAGTGCCACCCCAGCAGGAGAACCACTTCGTTGGAAGGGGCGTGCCGGATGTGGGCGGCGATGCCGACCCGGTGACGGGCTACAAGGTCCGCGTCGATGGGCAGAACACCGTCATCGGCGGTACCAGCGCCGTCGCGCCGCTGTGGGCCGGGCTCATCGCGCTCATCAATCAACAGATGGGCAGGCCGGTCGGATTTGTGCAGCCCGCGCTGTATCAGCTCATCGGTACCACGGCCTTCCACCAGATCACCACGGGCAACAACGGCGCCTATGACGCGGGCCCGAATTGGAATGCCTGTACCGGGCTTGGAACACCGAACGGCGCGGCCATACTGAAAGCGCTGCAGGGAAGCCAGGCGTCGGAGGCAACGGCGTCGGCGACGGCGGCCTTAATCGGCCACCATTAGAAAATCGGGAGAGCGGCGCGCTAGACTCATGGATTGAAGCCGCCGCTCATTCCCCTCGAAAAAATCGAGGCGCTCGAACTCGTGTGCCTGCGCGCCACAGTGCCCGATTCCTATCGCGACAGCAACGGGCACATGAACGTGCGCTGGTACATCGCCCTCTTCGACGACGCAGGCGATACCCTGCACGACTGGATGGGGCTCACGCAGACCTATCACGCCGCCCACGGCAGCGGCACATTCGACCTGGAGTACCACGTGAACTTCATTTCCGAGGTGCTGCCCGGCGAGGACATCGTGGTTTACATCCGCCTGATAGCGTACTCCGCCAAGCGGCTGCAATATGTAATGTTCCTGGTGAACGCCACGCGCCGCAAGCTGGCCGCCACTCTGGAATGCATCAACGCGTTCGCCGACCTGACGGTGCGCCGCACCGCCCCCTGGCCGCCCGAAGTCGCGGCCAAACTAGCTGAAGCGGTGGAGTCCGACCGGAAGCTCGGTTGGGCGCCACCGCTTAGCGGCTCCATGAGCGCGTGACCGTAGGACATGATTCTTCAGCTTGTCCGGCGAACGAAGCTCGCGCCGCCCGCCGTCGCCGCCGTAATTCCGCCGTCACCAGTTTGTGGCACTTGAGGCACAACGTCCGCATGTTGGCGAGATCGCACTCCCCGCCGCCTTCCACCACCGGCACGATATGGTCGGCGTCCCACAAGTGGCGTCTGCCGCCCCAGTCTTTTTCGAACTGCCGGCGAGCCCGGTAATCCAGCTTGCGCTTTTCGCGGCGCAGCGCTTCGGTATCGACGCCGCACGCTGCGCACACTCCATGATCGCGCGCGAAGACCTCGTCGCGCAGAAATCCGGGATCCGTACGCAGCCGCCATTCCCGCACGCAAGCGTCGCCGCAAAATGTGAACCGCCCTTTGGGGACTGGAACCCCGCACCAGCGGCAGGAGCCTTTCTTGCGCCGCGCAACCCATCCACCGGGCTTGGTGCGGCGAGTGCTCACACGCGCAGCTCGTACCCCAGCCCGCGCATGCCATCGATGATCGCCGCGCGAATCTGGCCCACTTCTTCCGACGACAAGGTGCGCTCCGGCGACCCTACCGTGACGCGGAACGACACGCTCTTCGAACCTGCGGGTATAGGCGGTTCGGCATATTCCCGCACGTACTGGATGGATTCGAGGAGCGGGCCGGCAAACCCGGCGACTAGCATCTGCAGTTCGCCGGCGTGCGCGCGCAGCGGAGCGATCACCGAGAGATCGAACGCGCTCGATGGATACCGCCGAATGGGCGTGAACTTCACTTCCGTGCCGAAAAACGGTTCGATGGCGCGCAGATCGAGATCGAGAATCGCCGCCCGTCCCACTTCCACCAGCTTGGGATGCAGTTCGAAGAACCGTCCCACCACGTGCCCGCGCCAAAGCAGGTCGGCCGAGCGCGCCGGGTGTTCGAACGAGCGCACGGCACTCGGGACGGCCTCCGCGCCAGGCAGCAGGCACTCGGCGGCGCGCTTCACTTCGAAAAGGCCCGCGCGGCCGTCGCCGGAACGCTCGTAGATCGCCGCCGCCAGATGCGGAACCTCGTCGGGCAGCGACCCGGCGCTCTTATGAATCTCCAGCCCGATTTCGAACAGCCGGAAGCTCTCGCGATGCTTGGCATTCTCCATCACGTTGCGCCAGATGCCGGGCAGCAGGGACGTGCGCATCAGCGCCTGGTCGGACGCGATCGGGTTGGACACGCGCACATGCTCCGCGGGATCGAACCCGAATGCCCGCACCGCTTCCTCGCTCAGGAATGAATAGTTATAGACCTCCGTGAACCCCTGGTCGACAAAGATATTCCGCAGCTCGTGCTGGAATTTGCGTGTGGGGTTCGCCAGCGGCACGCTCGATGGCACCAGCGGCGCCTGCGGCGAGATGGAGCCGTACCCCACCATGCGGCCGACCTCTTCCACCAAGTCGTCCTTCATCGAAACGTCCTTAGTGGCGCGCCACGACGGCACGCTCACGCGGAATAACCCCGGTTCCGGCTCGCTCACCTTGAATTCCAGCCGCTCCAGAATGTCGCGCACCTCCGCCGATGCGATCGAACGCCCCAGCTTGCGGTCCAGCCAATCGAGCGGCAGATCGATCGGCGCGGGAGGTACGATCTCGCGCTTGCTCTCCGCTACACCGCCCACCAGCCGGATGCCTGGCGAGATCTTCTGCAACAGCTCCACCGCGCGCGCCAGGCCGCGCACCGTGTTGGCAGGGTCCTGCGCCTTTTCGAATCGCATCGAGGCGTCGGTGCGCAACTTGATGGCCGCCGACGTCTTGCGAATGCTCGATGCCTGAAAGTTGGCGCTCTCCAGCACCACCCGCGTGGTCTTCTCGCTGATGGAGCTCGGGCCGCCGCCGATCACTCCCGCGAGGCCAATCGTTCCCGCCGCGTCGGCGATCACGAGGTTAGACGGATCGAGAGTGTACGACTCGTCGTTCAACGCCTCGAAGACCTCGCCATCCTTGGCGCGCCGCACGAAGATGGTGTCGCCTTGGATCAGGCTGGCATCGAACGCGTGCATGGGCTGCGCCAGTTCCGACATAACGAAATTCGTCATATCGACGACGTTGTTGATGGAATTCAGCCCGATAGCCGCCAGGCGCGCCTGCAGCCAGTGGGGCGACGGCCGCACCGTCACGCTCTCGAAGACCAGTGCGCTGTACCGCGGGCAAAGGTCGAAATCTTCGATGGCGATCGTGATGGCCGCCGGACCCGTGGGCAAAAGATCGAGCTTCACCGGATCGTGCAGGCGCAAACCCAAGATCGCCGCCACCTCGCGAGCCATGCCGAAGTGGCCCCACAGATCGGGCCGATGCGTGATCGATTTGTTATCGATTTCGATGATGCTATCAGGCAGGCAGCGATCCAGCGCGGCCCCCGGCTCACCCGCGAGCTCGATGATGCCGGCGTGATCCTTGTTGATTCCCAATTCCGCGGCGCTGGCGAGCATGCCGTCGCTCTCCACCCCATGGATCGCCTTCTTGCCGATATCGACCCACGCAGTGACCATGCCTGGCCGGCAATTGGGCGCGCCGCAAATTACAGTGTGTCGACCAGCGGCCCCGGCGTCCACCTGCGCGAGAACCAGATGCGTTCCAGCGATCGGTTCTACCGATTCCACCCCCGCCAGCGTGGCGCGCGCCAGCAACTCACACGCCGGCTCCACGCCCTCGCACTCGGCCGTCTTCATAGTGATCAGCCGTTCCAGCGGGCCCGGAGCCTCGGCCAGCCCGGGTACCAATTCCCGAATCCAGTTGTAAGAAAACTTCAAAATTGCTCCAGGAACCTGAGGTCGCCGCCCTGCAGATGGCGTATGTCGTCGATGCCGTAGCGCATCATCGCCAGGCGCGTGAGGCCGAGCCCGAACGCGAACCCGCCCCACACCTCAGGGTCGATGCCGCTCATGCGCAGCACGTTGGGATTGACCAGCCCGCACGGCAGCAGTTCCACCCAGCCGCTTTGCTTGCACACCGGGCAGCCTGTGCCGCCGCAGATGAGGCACTGGATATCCAGCTCGAATCCCGGTTCGACGAACGGAAAATATCCCGGCCGCAGCCGCACTGTCACGTCGCGATGGAAAATCGCCGTGAGCAGCGTCTTCATGAAATACAGCAGATTCGCCACCGAGGCGTCGCGGTCGATCATCATGCCTTCCAGTTGATAGAAGGTGTGCTCATGCGATGCGTCCACGCTCTCGTTGCGGAACACGCGGCCGGGCGCGATCATGCGCAGCGGCGGCCCCAGCCGCTCCATGCCGCGCACCTGCACGGGCGAGGTGTGGGTGCGCAGCAGATTGCCGCCATCCAGCCAGAAGGTGTCCTGCATGTCGCGCGCCGGATGGTCGGCCGGGATGTTGAGGGCGTCGAAATTGTGATATTCGTCTTCCACTTCGGGCCCGTCGAGCACGGCGAACCCCAAAGAGCTGAACAGCTCTTCGAGCTCGCGTTGAATGCGCGTGATGGGGTGCAGATGTCCGCGCCGGGGACCGGGAGCGGGCAGGGTGACGTCCAGCCATTCAGCGTCGAGCCGCTTCCGCAAGGCCTCTTCCGCCAGAATCTTCTGGCGAACTGTAAGAGCCTGCTCCAGATTCTGCCGCACGCTATTGAGCAGCTTGCCGAAGCTTGCCCGCTCCGCCGGCGGGAGCTTGCCCATCTCCTTGCCGGCCTGAGCCAGCGGCCCCTTACGCCCTAATGCGTCCACGCGGACCGCTTCCAGCTCCTCCTCCGACGCGGCCGCCGCAATGCGCGCCAGAGATCGGGCCTCCAGCTCCTGTATGGATTCATCCAGCATGTGGTGTGAAGTCTTCTATTTTAGCAGGACCGATTTACATGGCATGCTACCTGCCTTATAGCTCCCATAAGGAGCGTAAATGTCTATCCTGAACAGCCGTAGAGGCGGCGGATGGGGCCGGTGTGCCTCACTCGCTGTGGCGCTTTGCACCATGGCGCACGCGGGCACGAATTTCGCCGCCGTGTTCGGCGGTTCCGGGCAGGATTACGCTGCATCGGTCGCATCCGATTCCGCGGGAAACACGTATATCGCGGGATTAACCTATTCGCCCGATCTTCCCGTCACCTCGGGCGCATTCCAGCCCACCATCGGCGGCAATTCCACGCTCGCCAACCCCAACAGCATCGCCAGCGACGCTTTCGTGGCCAAATTCTCGCCCGCTGGCGTCCTGCTTTGGGCCACTTTTCTCGGCGGCAGCGCCGACGATTACGCTACCGGCGTCGCCGTGGATTCCGCGGGCAACATCGTCGTCACGGGATGGACACGCTCCCTCGATTTCCCCATCCTCAACGCAGTGCAAGCCACCAATAAAGGCGGATGGGACGCTTTCGTCACCAAGCTCGACCCCACCGGCAGCAAGCTGATGTATTCCACCTACCTCGGCAGTCCGGGCGATGACGGAGCTTACGGGTTGGCCCTCGATTCCTCGGGGAGTGCGTACATCACCGGCTCGACCCAGGCGGGCTTCACAGGTTTCAGCAGTTCCGCCACCGGATTCGGTATGTTCGTTACCAAGCTGAACCCACAAGGCGCGCTGGTGTACTCCTTTTTCAACCAGAACGTGAACTTCGCCGGGATCGCCGGCGCAGCCATCGCGGTGGATTCCGCCGGCAGCGCCTACGTTACCGGAATGGCCTCGGCCGCGTTCCCTGTTGCCCACACGCAGAGTTTCGGTCCGCAGGGATCGACCCAGGCACTGGTTTTCAAACTGGCGCCCGACGGCTCGAAAATCGTCTGGGAAACGACTCTTGGCGGCAGCGTCGATGCGTACGGGATGGCCATCGCGGTCGACAACACGGGCGCCCCGTACGTCGCTGGGATCACCACGTCGGTCGACTTCCCCCTCGTGAATCCCGTTCAATCGACGATCGGTGCACGGCCGCTCTGGAAGAGCACCAATAGCGGCGCCACGTGGACCCCGATCGACAATCTTCCGTTCGCCTTCCTGCAGACCGTGCTCGTCGATCCGACTACGCCCACCACGCTCTACGCTGGCACCAGCGATCGCGGCATCTTCAAAAGCACCGATGGAGGCGTCACCTGGAAGGCCATCGACACCGGCATCGCCGGCAACGTGATCCAGGTGCTGGCGATCGACCCTGCGAACCCGCAAATCCTTTACGCCGCCACCGGCCAGGGAGTCACTCCCGGAGCGGTCTATAAGACAGTGAACGGCGGGAACGCCTGGAGCCTGGTCGATTCCTCGGCCACGGGCCAAGCCCTGCAAATCGCGGTGGACGCACAGAACCCCGACAACGTCTACTCCGTCTGGAACACCGTGGGGGCGCGCAAGAGCACCGACGGCGGCGGTACCTGGACCACTTTGCCGTTCCCGGGCAGCCTGATTACCTCGCTGGCGCTCGATCCACACGTGAGCGGAAACATTTTCGCCTACTCCGCGCCCATCATCGTGTTGAAGCAGGCGGGCACTCCCTCTTTCATATGGCACAGCCCTGACGGCGGCGCGACCTGGACGGAGATCGCCAGCCCCTCGCCCATCGCTCCGGGCTGGACCATCGACCCGTCCACCACTCCCTCCACCATCTACAATGGCCTGAGCGATCGCAGCACCAACAATGGAGTGTCGTGGACCACCCTTCCGCCCTCCGTGGTGAATGGCGGTACCACGGGCGCGGCCGCTGTGGACCCCAGCGGTACACTCTACGCGGCCGTCTACAACGCCGGCATGTACATATCGCACGACCAAGGCCAGTCCTGGACGGCGACCGGCTCTCCCGTGCCGCCCTCCAGCTACGGGCAACTCCCCAACGTCCTCGGCATCGCTCCGGTGGGCGCCAGTGGAACGCTCTACGCCGTGGTGCAGAATTATCAGACGAGCGCCTTCGTCACCAAGCTGAGCCCTGACGGATCGAGTATCGTCTTCTCCACCTTCCTCAATGGGCACCAGTCGATGGAAGCCGTGTTGACCTACGCCGCCCAACCCGGAGTCTTTCAAACGCAGAATTGGGCCTCCGGCATCGCGCTGGACTCCGCGAATAACGTCATCGTTACCGGTGGCACGCGCGCCGCCGATTTCCCTGTCGCCAATCCCGCGCGGCGAGCCAACGCCGGCAACGCCGATGCGTTTGTCACGATCCTCTCCGCCGATGGCAGCAAATGGAATTACTCCACCTGTTACGGCGGCTCGCAGGACGATTCCGCGCTTGCCGTCGCGGTGGACACAAAAGGCATTCTGGTTTTCGCAGGACAGACCTGGTCGGACGATTTCCCTGTTCCCGGTGGCACGGAGGCGCAGCACGGCTATGGCGATGCCTTCGTGGTGAAACTAACGCCCAACTATCCGCCGGCCGTCACTTCCGTGCTCAACGGCGCCAGTTTCCAACCGGGAATCGAGGCCGGATCCTGGGCGATGATTACGGGCAGCAATCTCGCCAGCATCACCCGCCCCTGGCAACCCTCCGATTTCAATGGCAATAACTTGCCCACTTCACTCAGCGGCGTGAGCGTCACTATCGACGGCGAGCCGGCCTTCCTTTCTTACATCAGCCCCGCGCAGATCAATGTGCAAGTCCCGTCGGACAGCGCGACCGGCGCCGTCAACGTAGTGGTCAACAACAACGGCGCGACCAGTTCCCCGGCGACGGCGCAATTGCAGACGTACGCGCCGGCCTTCTTCATTCAACCAGGCACGAGTTTGGTGTTCGCTTCCCTTCTGCCGAAGTACACTCCGATCTCCAGCACCGCGCCTGCCAGTCCCGGAGATCTCGTGGTGCTCTGGGGCACCGGTTTCGGACCAACGAGTCCCCAGGCCCCGGCCGGCTCGATTGTCAGCGGCGTGCCCGTCGCGCCGCCGCCAACGGTGACCGTCGGCGGCGTTTCGGCGAACGTCCTGAACTCCGTGCTCACCGTGGGGAGCGCCGGTCTTTACCAAATCACCATTCAACTGCCGGCCAGTGTGCCCACAGGCACGGTGGCCATACAGGCATCGATAGGCGGAGCACAAACGCCGGCCGGCGCCACCATATCCATAGGCAAATAATGAGAGAACTCGCAATCGCACTCTTAGTTTTGGCAGGTACAGTCCACGCTGCTGGCGCCGTCTTCACAACTCTCCTGGGCGATAGCTATCAGAGTTATTCGATCGCAGTCACGTCCGACCCGCAAGGCAACACCTACGTTGCGGGGGTGACTGCCGCGCGGGACTTTCCCGTCACTTCGGGAGCGTACCAAACCACCTTGAGCGGCACCGACGATACCTTCGTTGCCAAACTCGGCCCCGACGGCAAGGTCATCTGGGCCACTTATCTCGGTGGAAGTTGGGGGAGTTGGGCGGCCGGCATTGCCCTGGATGGAGCCGGCAACGTGTGGGTCACCGGGTCCACGATATCCACCGATTTTCCCCTCGTGGATCCCATTCAGACGTGGCCGGCCAATGCTCCTGGGGACCAGGCGTTCGCTTTCGTGTCGAAATTCTCACCCGATGGAACCAAGCTTCTGTACTCCACCCTTCTGGGAAGTACCGTGGGCGGCGCCACTGCCAATTCCGCCGGTATCGCCATCGACTCCGCCGGCAACGCCTACGTTGCGGTCAATGTGAACGAGGCCACCGGTTATCCCGGCACGCAAAACCCGCCCGCCCAGTCCGGAATCTTGGTGACCAAACTGACCGCGGACGTAGCGCTGGTTTACTCCTACTTCCACCCCAATGGCGCCGCGGCGGCCATCGCGCTCGATTCCTCCGGCGCGGTCTATGTTGCGGGATCATCGATCGCAAACGATCCCAATACCGCCACGCTCGTCTCCGCCGTGCCCGTGCCCGAACAGGCCATCGCCTTCAAGCTTTCGCCCGATGGCTCGACGAAACTTTGGGAAACCGCGCTTGGCAGCAGTGCGCAATCGGCGGCCAGCGCGATCGCCGTGGATAGCGCCGGCGAGTTGTGGATCGCCGGCAGTACTTCGTCCGCGAATTTCCCTCTGGTGCACCCTCTTCAGAACACCCTCGGCACGCGCCCGCTGTGGACCAGCGCCAATTTCGGCGCCACGTGGACGCCCATCGATAACCTGCCCTTCGCGTTGCCGCAGGCCATCGTGGTCGACCCGGCCACCCCCGCCACGCTCTCTCTCGCCACTGCGGACCTCGGCATTTTCAAGAGCGTCGATGGGGGCGTCACGTGGACCGCCGTTTCGAGCGGCATCGCCGCCTCGAACGTATCGGCCTTGGCAATCGATCCGGTCCATCCGCAAACCTTATATGCGGCGGCATCGACAACGGTCTATAAATCCACGGATGGCGCGGCCAGTTGGACCGCCATCGACAATCCACCCGCCGCGCCGATTCAGCTCTTCGTGGACGCGCAAAATCCCAATAACGTTTACGAGGTTCTCCTCGATACTGGCGGCGTTCCCGGAACACCGAATTTCCGCGAGAGCAGCGACGGCGGCGTCACCTGGAACACCATTCCATTTGTGGCCCCGCCCATGGTGACCCTGGCGCTCGATCCGCGCGTAAGCGGCCATCTCTTCGCCGTGGGGTGGGCGAACCTCGCTCAGCCAGGTTCCATTGGCGCGCCTGTTTTGGTCCAGGCCCTATATGCCAGCGTAGACGGCGGCGCCACCTGGACTCTGGTCGAACCGGTCAATTACTCTCCGGTTGGCGGCATCGTCGTCGACGCCTCCACCAATCCCTCTACAGTCTACTGCGACCTCACCCTGAAGAGCGCCGATGGAGGCGTTACCTGGTCGGCGCTCAGCCCCCTGCCCGGTGCATCCAGCCCGGGGGCCAGTTCATTCGCCGTGGATCCCAGCGGCACGCTCTACGCGCTGAGCGGGGGCAACGCCTTCATCTCTCACGATCATGCGCAAACGTGGGCACAGATCAGCCCCCCCGTTGGCGCGATCGTCCCCGCCGGATCCGGCGGCGTACTGTACAGCCCGGTGAGCCCCGGCACCCAGAGCGCCTGGGGAACGGCCGGCTTTCTCTCCAAAATCAGCGCGGACGGCTCGACATTAGAATATTCCACCTACCTGCGCGGTCATCAATCCGCTCCCGGCCACCTCGCTAGCAACGCTTACAACGAGCCCGCGTTATTCCTGGCGCAAAACTGGATCGCCGGGATCGCGCTCGATTCCACCGGCGACGTGATTGTCACCGGCGGCACGCGCGCTACCGATTTCCCGACGGCCAATCCCGTGCAATCCGCTAACGCCGGCCAGGCCGATGCGTTCGCAGCGGTGATCTCCGCCGATGGCAGCACCCTGAAGTATTCCACTTACCTCGGCGGTTCGCTGGACGATGGAGCGCTCGCCGCGGCCCTCGATCCGCGGGGCAACGTCATTGTCGCCGGGCAAACCTGGTCGCTCGATTTCCCCGCCACCAACGGTCCCCCTTTGGACCCCACCGGCGCTGCAGCGTTTGTGGCCAAGCTGACGGTGCCCACCACGCCGGTCATTACATCGGTGGTCAACGGCGCGAGCTTCCAGCCGGGCATCGAAGCCGGATCCTGGGTGGCCATCCGGGGTAGCAATCTCGCCAACATCACCCGTACCTGGCAGGCGTCCGATTTCACCGGCAACGATCTTCCCACGTCTCTCAGCGGCGTGAGCGTCACCATCGATGGCGAGCCCGCCTTCGTCGAGTACATCAGCCCCACGCAGATCAACGTGCTGGCGCCGTCGGACAGCACGACGGGCTCAGTCAACGTGGTGGTGAATAACAATAGCATGGTGAGCGCTCCCGCGATGGCGCAAATGCAAACTTACGCGCCGGCGTTCTTCATTCAACCCGGCACGAGTTTCGCGTTCGCTTCCCTTCTGCCGAGCTACACGCTCATCTCCAGCAGTGTACCTGCCCAGCCTGGCGACACCGTGGTGCTGTGGGGCACGGGATTCGGCCCCACTACCCCTCAGGCCCCGGCGAGCGCGATTGTCAGCGGCGCCCCCATCGCGCCGACACCCACGGTAACGGTGGGTGGCGTTTCGGTGCCCGTTCTGAGCTCGATCCTCGCCGCCGGTTCCGCCGGGCTTTACCAGATCGCTATTCAACTTCCCGCTAACGTGCCCACGGGCGCGGTGGCAATTCAGGCAGCGGTCGGCGGCGCGAAGACGCAGTCGGGCGCGACGATTCTTATAGGGAACTTATGACATCCACTGCTAGTTCATGCTGCCGTGGGGCATGCTTTCGCTTGCCGAGGCGAGCGAAGCTTGCCGTGGCCGTGATCCTCTGCGCCGGCGCGGCCAATGCCGCCGGCGTCATTTATTCGACCATCCTCAACGGCAGCGGCCAGGACTACGCCAACGCCGTCACATCCGACGCGCAAGGCGATGTCTACGTCGCCGGCGAGACCTACTCCAAAGATTTTCCAGTCACCACCGGCGCGTACCAGACCACATTCGGCGGCACCGCCGACGCCTTTGTCGCCAAGCTCGGGCCGAACGGCAAAGTCATCTGGGCCACGTTTCTGGGCGGCGAACTCACCGACTCCGCTACTGGCATCGCGCTAGACAGTTCCGGCAACGTGTGGGTCGCCGGATGGACGGTATCGCCGGATTTTCCGCTGGCCAACCCGATTCAAAGCAGCCCCACCAACGGCTACGACGCTTTCGTCGCCAAATTCGACCCCACCGGCGCCAAACTGCTCTTCTCCACTTTCCTTGGCGGGCAGAGCGACAATAGCGCCGTCGGCATCGCCGTCGATTCCGGGGGCGACGCTTACGTGGCCGTGAATACGAGCTCCGCGGTAGCGTTTCCCGGTCTGCAAAATCCGCCCGATCAGCAGGGCATTGTCGTCGCCAAAATCGCCCCGCAAGGCACGTTGGTGTATTCGTACTTCCACCCCAATGGCGCCGCCGCTGCCATCGCGGTCGATTCCACCGGCGCAGCCTACGTCGCCGGCTCGACCTTGAACGCCAATTACACTCCCTCCCTGGAAACCTTCATATCGCCCGCCCTCCAACAGGCGATCGCCTTCAAGATTTCAGCCGACGGCGCCACCAAACTTTACGAAAAAAACTTCGGCGACAGCACCGAATCCTTCGCGGCCGCTATTGCCGTGGATAGCGCCAACGAAGCCTGGGTCGCCGGCAGCACGGCGTCGGCCGATTTTCCACTGGTCCATCCCTTGCAGAGTACGCTCGGCGCGCGCCCGATTTACGAGAGCACCAACGGCGGAGCCACCTGGACTCCCATCGATAACCTGCCGTTCGCGCTTCCGCAGATGATGGCGGCCGACCCGACCACGCCCACCACCCTCTACGAGGCTACCGCCGATCTCGGCGTTTTCAAGAGCACCGACGGCGGCGAAACCTGGACTTCCGCCAATACCGGAATCGCTTCCACCGACGTGCAGGCCATTACCGTCGACCAAGTCCATCCGCAGACGCTATTCGCAGCGAACCTGACCGTCGTCTATAAATCCACCGACGGCGCGTCCACCTGGACCGCGGTCGATACCCCCGGTTATCCCGTGACGCAGATCCTGGTGGACGCGCAAAACGACAACAATGTTTATACCGTCTGCACCAGTACCGGGCCCGGTTACAAGGTCTTTTTCCGCAAGAGCGCTGACGGCGGGAAGACGTGGAACAACGTGCCCTTTCCGGGAACTCCCGGCGTAGCGGCCCTCGCGCTCGACCCGCGTGTGAGCGGAACCCTCGTGGCCATCTCTAACGAGGTGATTGGTTTCGGCATCAGCGGATCCCCGGCGTATCTCTATCGCACCACCGATGGCGGCAACACCTGGACGCAGATCCAGCAGGTAGCGCAGCCGGCATCGCCCCTGATCGCCGACGCCTCGACCACCCCGACCACGTTCTATGACGGCCTGGCGCTGCGCAGCGTCGATGGCGGCCTGACCTGGTCGCCGTTCCCTTCCTTGCCGGGGAACAGCAATAGGGGGGTGCTGGCCGCCGATCCCGCCGGCACGCTCTACGCCGCGGTGTCCCCCGCCAACCTCTCCGCGGGCTTGTACGTCTCTCACGATCACGGTACGACTTGGGCGTTGGTCTCGTCGTCCGCGCCCGCGCCCTTCACCCTCACCGCCGACGGGGCAGGCGGCGCCCTTTTCACGGTTGTGAGCCAGCTTGGCACGTCCGGCTTCGTTTCCAAACTGAGCGCCGACGGGTCCACCATCGCTTACTCCACGTACCTGCGCGCCCACGCCACACTCACCTATGCGCTTCTCGTTGCCGCCGAAGCCAACGTTTTTTATCAACAAAACTGGATTGCTGGGATTGCGCTCGATCCATCCGGCAACGTCGTGGTTACCGGCGGTACGCGCGGCACCGACTTCCCCGTGGCGCATCCCGTGCAAGCCGCGAATGCCGGCCTCGCCGACGCGTTCGCCGCGATCGTTTCGGCCGATGGAAGCAAACTAACCAGTTCGACGTACTTCGGCGGATCGCAGGACGATGGCGCTCTCGCCGCCGGTATCGACTCCACCGGCAACGTGATCCTCGCGGGCCAGACCTGGTCGGGGGATTTCCCGGGCGGTAGTGGATCGCTGCCATTCACCTACGGCGACGCCTTCGTGGTCAAGCTCGCGACCGGCACGCCCGCCATCAACTCGGTGCTCAATGGCGCGAGCTTCCAACCGGGGATCGAGTCCGGCTCCTGGGCGATGATCAAGGGCGTCAATCTCGCCAACACCACCCGCATCTGGACCGCCGCCGATTTCTCCGGCGCCAATCTGCCCACTGCGCTCAGCGGCGTCAGCGTCACCATCGACGGCAATCCCGCCTTCATTTACTACATCAGCCCCACGCAGATCAACGTGCAGGTACCCTCGGACAGCAAGCTCACCAGCGTCCCGTTCGCTCTCGAACCGACGCCTGTATCGGCCGGTGTGGGTGGGCCCGCGGCGCCGGCGCAATAGGCCTTACACGTCGGAGCCGGGCCTCCACGCCGCAAGGTCGGCCGCGCTCGCCTGCGAGGCGGCGGCCAAGCTCACCGCCAC
>Ga0181528_10001185_pt1 | contig 16386 bp, 19 predicted proteins | sample PEATcosm2014_Bin_47_FD_119742 | JGI IMG/M metagenome (GOLD analysis project Ga0181528, IMG submission 119742) | Peatland microbial communities from MTU Mesocosm Facility, Houghton, MI, USA - PEATcosm2014_Bin10_10_metaG | ecosystem: Environmental > Terrestrial > Soil > Wetlands > Peat | place...
GGCCTTCGGGGACCCGCCCACGGGCGGCCCACCGGTGGTGGCCAACCGCGGCGCCAACGGCATCGACGGCGTGGTGTCCACGGCGCTCGGGGTGGCCCTCGCCGGAAGGCCGACCGTCGCCCTCGTGGGTGACCTGGCCTTCCTGCACGACGCCACTGCCCTCGTGGGGCCGGCCGCCGAGCGACCCGCGCTCACGGTCGTCGTCGCCGACAACGGCGGTGGCGGGATCTTCTCGTTCCTCCCCCAGGCGACGCATCTGGCCACGGACCGCTTCGAGCGGCTCTTCGGCACCCCGCAGGCGGCCGACCCGGTGGCGGTGGCCCGGGGCTTCGGATGGGACGTCGTGGACGTGGACGGCGGGGACTGGGCGCGCACGCTGGCGCGGGCGGTGGCCCCGGTCGGCGGGGGCCGGGTCGTGGTGGTCCGCCTGCCCGACCGTGTGGCCAACGTGGCGGCCCACGACGAGGTCAACGCCGCCGTGGTCGCCGCGGTGGAGGAGTCGGGCTGAGCGACGCCGCGCCCGCGGGCTTCCACCATCTCACCTACGTCGTGCGATGCTACGTATGACGTAGTAGTCTGGCTCCATGACCGCCGACGACACGCCGGGACTCCGAAGGCCCAACGACCCACCCCTCCTGATCCTCACCAGCCTGGCTTCGGGTCCGAAGCACGGCCACGCCCTGGTCAAGGACATCGAGGACTTCGCCGGGGTCCGGATCGGGCCGGGCGCGCTGTACGGGGCGATCTCCCGCCTCGACGAACGGGGACTCATCGAGGCCCTGGAGGCGGACGACCGGCGTCGGCCCTACCGGATCACGGCCACCGGGTCGACGGCTCTCGCCGACGCCGTCACGGAGTTGCGGAAGGTCGCCGATGTCGGGGCGACGCGCCTCGGTCTGGGATGGGGGGTGCCGGGGTGAGGTCCGGGCGACGGGCGTGCACCGACCTCGTCCGGTGGTACCCGCCGGAGTGGCGGGTCCGCTACGGCGACGAACTGGTCGCGCTCATCGAGGACGAACTCGAAGGGGCGCGTCCCTCCGTGGCCTTCCGGGTCTCCGTCGCGTCGGCCGGTCTCCACGAGCGGGTCCGGGCCCTACGACGCGCCGGCCGACAGGGGACGCCCGAGGTCAGGATCCGCTCCGGGGCCCTCATCGTGCTGGGCGCGTGGGTGGCGCTCGTGTTCGGCGGGGCGGCGTTCGCCAAGGCGGCCGAGCACTTCAGCCACGCGCAGCCGGCGGCCGCCCAGTCGCTCTCCCGCTCGGCGTACCTCGCCGTCGCCCTCCTGGCCGTGGCGGGTGCGGCCCTCGTGGTCCTCGGAGCGTCGGTCGCCCTGCCGGCGACCGTGCGGTTCCTGGCGGGCGGTGGATGGCCGTCGGTCCGACGCCGGCTCCTCGTGCCCCTCGCCTGGTCGGCGGTGACGGCGGTGGCGACCATCGGGCTCGCCCGTTGGGCGCACCACCTCGACCTCCGGCAGCGCAACGGGGCCGACCTCGCCTATTGCGCGGCGTTCCTCGGGTGGGCCCTGTTCCTCGCGGTCCTCCTCGGCCTCTGGGCCGCGGCCGCCGTCGCGGTCGGGCGGCGGATCGACCTGACGCCCCGCCTGATCCGGGTCGAGGGGGTGCTGGCCGTCCTGCTGAGCGCCGTCATGGGGATGGTGACGGTGGCGGTCGGACTCTGGTGGGTGGCCATGGCGCACGGGGCACCGTGGTTCCTCGCCGGTACCCGACCCGGCACGAGACCCTCACCGGTGACCGTGCAACTGGTCCTCATCGAGGGTCTCCTGGCGGTCGCCACCGCCGTGGCCGGCCGGGGATCGTGGCGGGCGGTCACGGGCCTCCGGCGCGCCTGACGGGGACCGGTCGGTCCCGGCCGGATCAGCAGGGCGTGGGGTCGTAGAACGGGGCCGAGTCGCCCTTGGCGGTGGCCGGCGTCGTACCCGTGGGGGCGGCGGTCGACGGGGCGGCCACGGCCGGGGTGGTCGTGGTCGGGGTCGGCGTGGTCAGGGTCAACGGGTTGCCGTACTGGTCGATGGGTGGCGTGGTGATCGTCCCGAGCGGTCCGCCGAGGAACTGGCTGATCATCGCCGAGGCCTCGTCGGGCTGGACCACCTCGACGTCGCCCGCGTAGGAGGAGACCGCCCCCACGGTGGGCAGCGTGTAGTCGATCAGCGACGACCCCGAGAGCGCGTGGTACCGCTCGTCCAGGGCGAAGAGGTCGCCGGCGGTCAGACCGTTGTCCTTGGAGAAGTCGTGGACCACCGACGACAGCAGCGAGTTGAGGCGCAGCGGGTTGTACGTCGACTTGGCCTTGTCCATCGCCGCGGAGATCACCAGGTTCTGCCGTTCGATCCGGCCGATGTCCGACGTCGGGTCGGACTGCCACTCGCCGTCCTGGTAGTACTCGTAGTAGCGCGACCGCGACAGGGAGAGGGCCTGGGAGCCGTCGAGCGTCTGACAACCTGCGGTCGGGATGTCGAGGCCGGAGTTGTTGTAACAGGTGCCCGACGAGCAGTCCATGTCCCGGGCCGGGAACGGGAAGTCCATGGAGATGCCGCCCAAGGCGTTGACCGCGTCCTCCACGCCGAAGAAGTTGATGACGATGTAGTGCGAGATGGGGATGCCGAACGTGTTCTCGATGGTCTGCACGACGGCGTTCGGACCGGCCGAGAAGGCGGCGTTGATCTTGTTCTGCGTGGACAGCTGCGAGTTGGCGGGCAGCCCGGTGATGCTGACGAAGGTGTCGCGGGGGATCGAGAGCGACGAGGCCGTGCCGGTCGCCGGGTCGACCCGGATGATCTTGAGCGTGTCGGAGCGCGCGCCGGCGGCGTCCTGGGGAGTGCCGAACTGCTGCGCCTCGGCGGCCGTCTCGCCCGCCCGGCTGTCCGAACCGATGAGCAGGATGTTGTAGGGGGCGCCGTTGGCGGCGGCCACGCAGGTACTGCACGGCGTCGAGACGATCTGGCCCCACTGGTAACGGAAGTACCCGTACCCGGCCGCCACCACCAGCAGCAGGACGACGACGGTGACGATCAGGCCGCGCAGGACCCGCTCGCCCGCGCCGCGGCGACGACGGTGGGACTTGCGGAGCTCGCGTTTGGTGGGGATGGCCACCTCGCCCCCGAGGATGGGGCCGGCGAAGCGGGGGTCGTACCCGCCCCGTCCCGAGCCGGACGTGGTGCCGCGTGACCGGCCGGTGGGTTGGGGCGCGGGTCGACCCGAGGGTCGGGATGAACGGGGTGGTGTGGGGTCGTCAGGAGTCACGGTGGTGGGGGGAGCGGGGCGTGGCGGTGGCCGCGCGGGGCCGCCGAGGCCGTGGGGGCGGCCCTATGGTGTCCGACAGTTTCTCATGGCCGGGGGCCGACCGGGTGTCATGGCCGCTTCCTCAGGAGTCCGACGGGACCCACGAGCCGTGGAACCCGAAGGGCACCCGGGCCGGCAGGTGCACCGTGGCCACGGGCGGCCCGGCGAAGGACGTGGCATCGAGAATGACCAGGTCGGAGGCGTCCCGGGCGGCGTCGTACACGACGCTCAGGACCCATCCCTCGTCCTCGCCCGCCCCGTCCCGCGCCCGCACGAACACCGGCTCGCCCGGCGACCGGCCCTCGCCCGGGTCGTAGCGGACGGCCTCGTCCCGGGCGAAGTCGTACTTGATGAGACCCTCGAAGGTCGGCTGCACCGGATCGGCGCCGGTCCGCACGCAGTACCCGTACCGGTGACGCGATCCGGCCACGGCGGGATCGATGCGGGGGAACTCCACCGGGGTGTCGTCCAGGGCCTCCTCGTGCACCCGGTTCGTGGTCGGGTCCACCGTCCAGCGGTGGAGCGTCGGCGTGGCGTGGGTGATGGCCTCACCGGGGGCCGTGTCGAAGACCGAGTCGTAGCGGACGACGTCGAGGACGACGCGCTCGCCGTCGTCGAACGCGTTGAGGACGTGGAACACGTAGCTCGGGTCCATCGTCGTCCACCGGATCGTGTGGCCCGACGCGCTGCGGGCCATCACCCCGACGCGGGCGCCGGCGTCCGGCGACCAGCGGTAGGGCATCTTCCTCCCCTCGCCGACCAGGGCCAGGTCGAAGAGCACCGGCTGGTCGAGGAACACGGCGCGCGTGGCCGTGACCGCGAAGTCGTGCATCATCACCGCCCGCGGGATGTCGACCTCCTCGGTGGTCGTGAGCTGGCCGGTGGCGTCGACCACGTGATAGCGGAGGAAAGGCGGCCCGAACAGGTCGATGCCGAAGAAGACCAGTTCACCGGTGACGGGGTCGACCTTGGGGTGCGCGGTCATGGGCGAGGCCAGGGTGCCGTCGAAGTCGTGGATCCGCGCCCGGTCGAGGTCGGGCGAGACGGCATGGGGGAAGCCGGACTCCACGAGGGCGAGCGTCGTGCCGGCGTGGCGGATCACATGGGTGTTGGCCGGACCGTCGATCGGCTCGCTCGGCCCCCTGGGCGGCACGGTGGCGACCTTGCCGGCCAGCGACCGGGTGCGCACCCACCGGTTCCGGTAGCCGGTGGCCTTCCCCCCGCGCAGCCAGATCCCGTGCAGCATCCCGTCCCCGGAGAACCAGTGGTAGTCGGCCGGGTCCTCGGGGACCGTCAGTGGGTTGGGCCCGTTGCGCAGCAGGACGCCCTCGAGGTCGGGGGGCACGACCCCGGTCACCTCGAGTGGGTGGGCGTCGGTGCGCTCTTCGAGGACCGGGGCGAAGTTGCCTTCGAGATACGGGTTCGGCATCGTCCTCGTCCTCCGCTCGGGCCCCCGGCGGTCGGGTGGGCAGGGCGATCGTAGCGTCCGGTCCGCGGCCATCGGCATGGCAGGCTGTGGCATGCCTGACTTCGTCGAGGACCTCCGCTTCCGGGGGTTGATCCACCAGATGACCGATCCCGCGCTGGGCGACCGGTTGGCCGCGGGGCCGATGACGGGATATGCCGGCTTCGACCCCTCGGCCGACAGTCTGACCGTGGGCCACCTGCTGCAGATGTGCACGCTCCGACGGCTACAGGACGCCGGGCACCGACCGATCGCCGTGGCCGGGGGCGGAACCGGGTTCATCGGTGATCCGGGCGGCAAGTCGGAGGAGCGGTCGCTGCTCACGGCCGAGCAGCTCGAGGCGAACCTCGAGGGGATCCGGTCCCAGCTCGCCCGATTCATCGATGTCGGGACGGTGGGAACCGGATCGGGGGCGCTGATGGTCAACAACGCCGACTGGCTGCAGCCGATGACACTGATCTCGTTCCTGCGCGACGTGGGCAAGCACTTCACGGTCAACCAGATGGTGGCCAAGGAGTCGGTCAAGACCCGGTTGGACCGGCCCGACCAGGGCATCTCCTACACCGAGTTCAGCTACATGCTCCTGCAGGCCTACGACTTCCTGAAGCTCTTCGACGACCACGGGTGCACGCTCCAGATCGGCGGGAGTGACCAGTGGGGAAACATCACCATGGGCATCGACCTGATCCGTCGGGTGCGCCGGGCCGAGGCCTTCGGCCTCACGACGCCCCTGGTGCTCAAGGCGGACGGCACCAAGTTCGGTAAGACCGAGGCAGGGGCGGTGTGGCTGGATCCACGGCGGACCTCGCCGTACCAGCTGTACCAGTTCTTCCTGCGGTGCGAGGACACGATGGTGGGCACCTACCTCCGCTACTTCACCTTCCTCTCCCACGAGGAGATCCTGGAACTCGACCGCGCCACCGCCGAGCACCCCGAACGCCGCGAGGCGCCCCGGGTCCTCGCCCGTCAGGTCTGCACGCTCGTGCACGGGGCGGCGGAGACGGAGCGCGCCGAACAAGCGGCGGCCGCCCTGTTCGGGGGGGACATCGCCGGGCTGGACGAGGCGACCCTGCTCGACGTGTTCGCCGAAGCGCCGTCGACCGACCTCCCCTCCGGCCGACTCGACGGCGACGGGGTGCTGCTGGTGGACCTGTTGGCCGACACCGGCCTGGTGGCCTCGAAGAGCCAGGCCCGCACCGCGGTCACCCAGGGAGGGGCCTACGTGAACAACACCCGCGCCGATGACCTCGAACGCCGGGTGACGCCGGGGGACGTCGTGGCCGGCCGCTACGTCGTGCTGCGCCGCGGCAAGAAGGACCACCACCTCGTCCGTTTCGACTGACGGGGCCGGGTCCGCCCGGGTCGCCGCGGGGAGTGCGGGCGGGCCGGGCCGTACACTGGCGGCCATGACCGCCCCCGGTACTCCCTCCGACGTGTCGGCCGTCCGGCTCACCACCGGCCTGCCCGAGACCGTCCTCCCCCTCGAGCCCGAGGAGGTGCGTACCGCCCTGGCCCAGGCCCTGGCCCAACCGGGGGAGCGGCGGCGCCACGCCGTCTCCGACGTCGTGCGCACCGACCCGGGGTCGCTCGGGGCCTGGGCCGCACTCGGCGCCCTGGGTCGTGACGACGTCGAGGCCTACGCCTGCTTCCGCGTCGGCTACCACCGCGGCCTCGACGCCCTGCGGCGGAGCGGGTGGAAGGGCTCGGGCCTCGTGCGGTGGGCCCACGAGGAGAACCGCGGGTTCCTGCGCTGCCTCGACGGGTTGCGCTCCGCGGCCGGCGCCATCGGGGAGCACGCCGAGGAGGAGCGGTGCGCCCAGTTCCTGCGTCAGCTCGACCCGGAGTGGCGACCGGACTGGACCGGCTTCCCGGCCTGATGTCCCGCGCCGCGTCCCGGGCCACCGGACCCGGCCGGGCCGGCCTCGTCACCGTCGTGGCCCTCCTCGCCCTCGGCGGGACCGTCCTGGGCGGCTGCGCCGAGGGCGGCACGACGGCCCAGCAGGTGACCTCCTGGGTCGACGACCAGGGGGGAGGGTCCTCGATCGGCAACGTCGAGGTCGACTCCCGGAACGTCGACCTCGCGTTCCAGAAGCACAACTCGCCGTCCGCCATCCGCGAGGTGTGCGATCTCCTGAGCAATGACGCCCAGGCCGGGGTGGGCAACCTGCCGTCGCCCGACCAGGAGCTCACCGACGACCTGGACAACGCCTTCATCGACGCCACCGCCGCCGGTGACGACTGCTACAAGGGCGCCGGCGGGAACGCCGTGCTGCTCGCCCGGTCGACGTCGGAACGGGCGAGGCTGGCGACCCTGTTCGGCTTGGCCGACCAGCGTATCGAGGCGATCACCGGCCGGACGCCGACCACCGAGACGACGACACCCCCGGACGACGGGGACCCCTTCGCCGGCGGGACGTGAGCACCACGGACGCCACCCCGGCCCCGACCGACGGGGACGATGCCGCCGACCGGCTGCGCCGGAGGGTGCTGTGGGCGATGCCCACCGGCCTCTTCGTGGTGGGCAGCCGGGCGGCCGATCGGCGCAACCTGATGACGTGCAACTGGGTCATGCAGGTGGCGACCTCGCCGAAGCTCGTGGCCGTCGCCGTCGAGTCCGGCTCGCTCACCCGCCAGTTGATCGAGGAGGGAGGGTCGTTCAGCGTGTCGCTGCTGGCGCGGTCCGACCGGGGCCTCGTGCGTCGGTTCGTGAAGCCGGTGCGTGACGTCGAGACCGACGGGCGTGGGGTCGCCGTCCGACTCCAGGGGGAGGCGGTGGAGGAGGTGGCCGGCGGCGTGCCGCGGCTCGCCGCGGCTATCGCCTGGCTGGCGTGCTCGGTCCGCTCGATCGCGGACGGGGCCGGTGCGGTCGCCGGGGCGGGCCCGGCCAGTCACGTTCTGGTCGTCGGCGAGGTCGTCGAGGTCGGCGCCTCCGACCGCCTCGGTCGGCCGGATCCGGACGACAGCGTCCTGGCCATGGGCGACACCCGCATGAACTACGGCGGTTGACCAGCCGGCGCCGGAACCCGGGCGACGGAGGTCCGACGCCGGGGCTCAGCCCGGGGCCGGAGGCTCGGAGGGTCGGGGTCGCAGGTCGATGCGGAAGACCAGCACCCCGTCCTCCATCGTGGCCTCGGCGTCGCCCAGCATGGCGTAGTCCATGAAGTCCGTCTGGGCCTGCTCGATGAAGCGTTGGCGGTCCGGTCCCTCGATGGGCGGGAGTCCCCGGTTGCGCACCGCCTCGGCCCGGGCCCGGAACCGCGCCACCATGTCCTGGGGATCGAATTCGTCGGCCACGGTGCGACTGTAGCGGCACCGCCGGGGCCTCCGGTGGTGCCACGACCCCGTGGTCACCGCACTACACTGGCCTCATCGTTCTCAGGTGGTGACCCGGGCGCTGTGCGCGGGGGAGTCCACCCCTGGTGGGGCAAGGAGTTGGTCTCGTGAAGAAGGGACGCCATCGCCGCTTCGAAGAAGCGCGCAGCTTGAAGCGCTCGGTCGCCACGGCCAACCGCCGTTGCCCCGAATGCGGCGCCGAGCCGGAGGACAAGCACGCCTCCTGGTGTCTCGCCACCGAGGACGACTACGACGAGATCCTCGGCACCTCACCGCGCGTCGCCACCGGCGACGAGTACGACCCGCTGTCCGAGTAGCCCCGGAGCTCTGGAATCCAGGCGGTCCTCGCGGCCCCGGGACCCCCTCGCGCCCACCGTCGGGTGGCGGGCTCAGCGCCGGACCGTGGGGTGGGGGAGCAGGGTGACCGTCGTACCGGGGGGCGTGCGCCCGTCGAGATAGGCGGCCAGGCGCTTGTAGACCTTGCGTCCGACCATCGTCTCCAACTCGGTCCGCATGGACCGGTACACCGGGTCGTGGCCGACGAAGGCCGCCGGGTCCTCCGTGCACCACCAGTGGAACTCGGCGCCGCCCTCGCCCCAGTGGCGTCGGTCCCACTGGCGGACCACCGAGGTGACCCGGCCGTCGGGTGACGTCTCGTCCTCGCGCCTCAACGGCAGCTGCCAGCACACCTCGGGCTTGAGGTCGACGTGGCTGACGCCCCGCCGGGCGGCCTCGACGTGCAGCGCGCACCCGGGTCCGGTGGCGAAGCCGGGTCGGTTGAGGAAGATGCAGGCCCCGTCGACCAGGCGGGTGCCCAGGTCCCCGTCGGACAGCTTCTTCACCACGCCCTTGCGGCCCTTGGCGTGGAACTGCCAGACGTCAGGTCCGAGCGTGCGGGCCACGGCCTCGACCCGGTCGGCGTCCTCCCGACCGGTGAAGTGGGCGCCGTAGGAGCAGCAACCCTGCACGAGCTCGGGCGTGGGTCCGGTCAGCACACCCTGGCACCCGTTCCCGAAGATGCAGGTCCAGGCGCTGACCAGGAACGTCACGTCGAAGAGCCAGGTCCGCTCCTCGTCCGGATCGTCGAAGCTCACCCACTCGTGGGCGTCGTCGGGAACGTGCTTGTGGGAGGGGGACACGCCCTTATGATGACAGGCATGAGTGAAGACCGTGACGACATCGCACCGGTGCTGACCATCACCCCCGACGCCCGGACGACCGTGCTCGAGGTGCTGGCCAACGAGGCGGACTCCGACACGCTCGCCCTGTGGCTCGAGGTCAGCGGCGAGGCCAACGGCGCCTACACCTACGACATGTACTTCCAGGCGCTGGCCGACGCGTCGGGGGGCGATGTCGTCCAGCCCGACGACGACATGCCGGTGGTCATCCCCTCGGCCTCGGTGGGCCGACTGCAGGGTGCCAGCCTCGACTTCGTCACCGACGCGTCGGGCGAGGGCGGACTCGTCATCGTGAACCCCAACACCCCGGCACCGGCGACCCTCGCCGGGATGGCGTCGATTCCGGAGGTCGACCTCTCCGACCCGTTCGCGCAGCGGGTGGTGTCGGTCCTCGAGGAGCAGGTGAACCCCAGCATCGCCTCCCACGGCGGTCGGGCCGACCTCGTGGCCGTCGAGGACTCGTCGGTGTACCTCCGCCTGAGCGGTGGCTGTCAGGGCTGCGGCATGGCCAAGGCCACGCTGTCGCAGGGCATCGAGGTGATCCTCCGCGAGGCCATCCCCGAGATCGCCAACGTGGTCGACGTCACCGACCACGCCGACGGGACCAACCCGTACTACGAGCCGGCCCTGGGCTGACCGGACGGTCCGCCCGCGGCGGTCGGTCCCTTCAGCGGGCCGGAGCCGGGGCCAGGTGGTGGTCCAACCAGTCGAGCGTGCGACGCCACGCGTCCTCGGCGGCGTCCTTGTCGTAGGAGTCCCGACGGTCGCAGTGGAAGCCGTGCTGGGCGTCCGGGTACCGGACGATCGCGGTGTCGACCACGGCCCCCCGGTCCAGGAGGTCCCGGAGTCGCTCGACATCGTCGACCGGGATGGACGGGTCGGCGTCGCCGAACAGGCCGAGCCACGGCGTGGCCAGGTCGGGCACCAGGTCGACGAGCGCGGGCATGGCCTCGGACCGTCCGGTGACGATCCCGCCACCGTAGAAACCGACGGCCGCGCCGAGCCCCTCGTGCCCGGCCACCAGGAACGTGACCCGACCGCCCATGCAGAACCCGACGACGCCGATCTGGCGGTCGGCCCAGCCGGCGGCGTGCAGGTGGTCGAGGGCGGCGCCCACGTCGACCAGGAGGCCGTCGTCGGACAGGGAGGTGAGGTTGGGCATGACGGCGGCGAAGTCGTCGTAGTCGAGGACCGGTGAGCCCGTCCGGTGGAACAGGTGGGGTGCCACCGCGTGGTACCCGGCGCTGGCGAAGCGTCGGGTCACGTCCTCGATGTGGGGATTGACGCCGAACGCCTCCTGGATCACGACGACCGCACCCTTCGGCCCGCCCTCGGGCTCGGCCTCGTAGAGGGGCATGGGGCCGTCCCGCGTGTCCAGGCTCAGTGTGCGTGTCTCCATAGGGTGGCAACGATGCCCGGTCCGGTGGCGTGCGTCCAGTACCTTTCGTGAGGTGCACACCTTGTATGTCGTCGCCGCCGGCATCGCCGGCGCGGCGGTGGGTGCCGCGGTCGATCCCGTCGGCCAACGACTCGCCGACCTCAGCCGGGCCGCCGACGACCGTCGTCGGGCCGAGCGGGAGGCCCGCCGGGCCGAGGAGGCCGGTGCCGTCGGGGCGGGCGCACCGCCGGAAGCGGACGTCGTGTCGGGAGACGAGCAACGGTCGCCCACCGAACCGACGGGATCCGGAACGCCGCCGGCCCCTCCGGCGACGGTGCCGTCCGCCGACGGAGGCCCCGGGACGGGACATCCGCCCGCACACTCGCACGAGCACGTCGTCTCCGACGACACCGCCGGCGAGTCCGAGGACGGCCCGACCCCCGTGCGGCATCTCCTGCCCTCGGGTCACTCGACCAGCCGCACGGGAGGTGCCGCTGTGGTGACCGGCGTCCTGTGGGCCGTCGCCGCCCAGCACTTCGGTCAGCATCTCCTCGTCACCCCGTTCCTGGTCTTCCTGGCCCTGGCCGTGGCGGTATCGGTGACCGACCTCTCCCACCGCCTGGTGCCCCGGACGCTCCTCTACGGCTCCCTCGTCCTCATCGCCCCGCTGCTGGTGATCGTGTCGGCGGTCGACGGTACGTGGCACGACCTGGTCATCGCCGTGGTCGGGGGCGCGGTCGCCTTCGTGGTGTTCTTCGTGATCTGGTTCGCCATGCCCCGGGGTATGGGCTTCGGCGACGTCCGCCTGGCGGGGGTGATCGGGCTCACGGTGGGGTATCTGGGCCTCGTCCACGTGTACCTGGCCTTCCTGAGCGGGTTCGTGATCGGCCTCCTGTTCGGACTGGCCCTGATGGTGGGCTCGTCGGCGGGTCGCAAGACCCGCATCCCCTTCGCCCCCGCGCTGTGCATCGGCGCCGTGATCGCCATCCTCTGGGGCGGGACGCTGGCGCACGACCTCTTCCACGCCTCGTCCTGACGGGGCGCGCTGACGGGCCGACGCCCCCCGACGCCCTCCGGGGCCCATCCCCGCCCCGAGTAGATTCGGGGGGATGTTGCGCTACCTGACCGCCGGAGAGTCCCACGGACGCGCCCTCGTGGTGATCCTCGAGGGCGTGCCGGCCGGGCTCCTGGTCACCGCCGAGGACATTCAGCGGGGACTGGCCCGCCGCCGGCTCGGCTTCGGCCGGGGGCCGCGTATGCGCTTCGAGGTGGACGAGGTGAGCCTGCTCGGCGGTATCCGGCACGGCCGGACCCTCGGGTCGCCGGTGGCCATCGAGATCGCCAACACGGAGTGGCCGAAGTGGGAGGAGGAGATGTCCCCCGCCCCGGGCCTGCCCTCCAAGGTCCTGACCCAGCCGCGTCCCGGTCACGCCGACCTGGCCGGGATGCTCAAGTACGGCCTGGACGACGCCCGCGACGTGCTGGAGCGGGCCTCGGCCCGCGAGACGGCCGCCCGGGTGGCCGCCGGCACCGTGGCCAGGCTCCTGCTGCAGCAGATCGGTGTCGACGTGCTCAGTCACATCGTGCAGATGGGCAAGGCCCGGGCCCACCCCGAGACGCTGCCCCGCTTCGAGGACCTCGTCACCATCGACGCGTCCCAGGTCCGCTGCTTCGACCCCCGGGCGGAAAAGCGGATGGTGGCGGCCGTCAAGGCGGCGGCGAAGGCCGGTGACTCGCTCGGTGGCGTGGCCGAGGTCATCGCCTACGGCGTGCCCGTCGGCATCGGCAGCCACGTCCACTGGGACCGTCGCCTCGATGCGCTGCTCGCCCAGGCCCTCATGAGCATCCAGGCCATCAAGGCCGTCGAGATCGGCGAGGGCGCGGAGGTGGCGGCCATGCTCGGCTCGGAGGCCCACGACGCCATCCGGATGGCCGACCCCGATCTGGACACCGAGGAGGGCCTGGCCGCCGCCAAGAGCGGTGGCTACGTGCGGGACACCCACCGGGCCGGCGGGATCGAAGGCGGTATGAGCACCGGCGCCCCGATCGTCGCCCGCCTGTCGATGAAGCCGTTGGCCACGCTCAACCGGCCCACCCTCGGCACCGTCGATGTCGTGACCAAGGAGTCGACGGTGTCGTTCAAGGAACGCACCGACGTCACCGCGGTGCCGGCCATGGGCGTCGTCGCGGAGACGATGACGGCGCTGGTGCTGGCCGGCGAGGCGCTGCGCAAGTTCGGCGGCGACTCCGTCGAGGAGTTCACCCGCAACCACGCCGGCTACCTCGCCACGCTGGGCCAGACCCCGTCGTCGGCGGCGCCCCCGTCCGATGGCTGACCACATCGTGCTGGTCGGGATGATGGGCAGTGGCAAGACCACCGTCGGCCGGCTGCTCGCCGCCCGGCTCGGATGGGGCTACATGGACTCGGACGCCATGGTCGAGGAGTCGACCGGGTCGACGGTGCCCGAGCTGTTCGCCGCCCGGGGCGAGGCGGCGTTCCGGGCCGAGGAGTCGCGGGTGCTGGCCGAGGGACTCGACTCGCCGGGTCCGACCGTGGTGTCCGCCGCCGGGGGCTCGGTGCTGTCCGCCGACAACCGGGCCCTCATGGCCGGCACCACCGTCGTCTGGCTGCGGGCCGACCCCGGCACGTTGGCCGTCCGCGTGGGGAGCGGCATCGGGCGCCCCCTGCTCGGCGGTGATCCGGCGGGGGCCCTGGTCGCCCTCGACGCCGTCCGGCGCCCGCTCTACGAGGAGGTGGCCGACGTCGTCGTCGACGTGGACGACCTCGACCCGCCGACGGTGGTCGACCGGATCCTGGCCGCCACGGCGTTCGCCCGGAGCCTGCCGTGACCGTCGTGGTGCCGGTCGACCTGGCCGACCGGTCCTATGACGTGCTGGTGGGGGACGGTGTCCGCCACGAGCTCGCCCGGGTGATCGCGTCGTCGGTGCCGTCGGCCCGCCGGGCGGTGGTGGTGACCCAGGAGCGCATCGGGGTCGAGGTCGATCCGGGCCTCCCCTTCGAGGTCGTGACCGTCCCCGACGGCGAGTCGGCCAAGTCGCTCGCCCACCTCGAGGAGCTGTGCCGTCGATTCGCCCGGTCCGGCCTCAGCCGGTCCGACGTGGTGGTCGCCGTGGGCGGAGGGGTGGTGACCGACCTCGCCGGGTTCGCCGCCGCCTCGTTCCACCGCGGGACGGCGTACGTGAACGTGGCCACCTCGCTCCTGGCCCAGGTGGACGCGGCCATCGGGGGGAAGACGGGGGTCAACCTGCCCGAGGGCAAGAACCTCGTCGGCGCCTTCTGGCAGCCGTCCGCCGTCCTGTGCGACACCGCCACCCTCGCCTCGCTCCCTCCCCGCGAGTGGGCGTCGGGCCGGGGGGAGGTGGCCAAGTACGCCCTGTTGGGCATCGACACACCGCTCGGCGGGCCACCCTCCGCCGACCTGGCGACCGACGAGCAGGTGGCCCGCTGTGCGGCCGTCAAGGCCGCCGTGGTCGCCTCCGACGAACGGGAGGGCGACCGGCGCATGCTGCTCAACTACGGCCACACCCTGGCCCATGCCCTCGAGGCGTCGGCCTTCGACGACGCCGCCACCGACCTGCGCCACGGCGAGGCGGTGGCCGTCGGCCTGGTCTTCGCCGCGCTGCTCGGCCGCCGCCTCGGCCGCATCGACGACGCCGCCGTGGCGCACCACCGCTCCGTGGTCGGCGCCTACGACCTGTCCACCGCGCTGCCCCCCGGCCGCGATCCGGAGCAGCTGCTCGGATTCATGGGTCGCGACAAGAAGGCCCAGGGCGACCTCACCTTCGTCCTCGACGGCCCGCACGGCGTCGAGGTCGTCCGTGGCATCGACCGGGCCGACGTGGTCGCTACCCTGGCGGAGATGGAGACCACCCGCCGCGGAGCGGCATCGTGAGTTCGGGCGGCCTGGTGCTACTGCTCTCGGGCCCGAACCTGAACCTGCTGGGGGAGCGGGAGCCCGATGTCTACGGCAGGGCCACCCTGGCGGACCACGTCGAGGCGGCGACGGCCGCCGCCACCGGGGCCGGCCTCCGAATCGAGCACCTCCAGTCGAACCACGAGGGTGACCTGGTGGAGGCGGTCCACGGTGCCCGGGGCCGAACCGTGGCGATCATCATCAACGCGGGAGCCCTCTCCCACACGTCGTGGTCGTTGCACGACGCGCTGGCCGCCTACGACGGGGTCGTCGTGGAACTGCACATCTCCAACCCGGCCGCCCGCGAGCCGTTCCGTCACACCTCCACCATCGCCCCCGTGTCCGACGGCTGCATCGCCGGTTTCGGCGGCCTCGGCTACCCACTGGCCGTGGAGGCCGTGTCCCGCCTGCTCGACGCCCGGTCGTGACGGTGCCCGCCGGTCCCGGCCCGGACGACCTGTCCGCCCCGCTCCCGCCCCTGTCCGTCGCGGGCCGGCTGGATCGCGTCCGGGGCGCCCTGGCGGCGCTCGAGGTCGAGGGCCGGCACGCCGACGCCCTGCTCGTCACCACGCCCGCCAACATCCGGTGGCTCACCGGCTTCACGGGGTCGGCGGGCGTCCTCGTGGTAACGGGCGACGGGGCCCTGCTCGCCACCGACGGCCGGTACCGGACCCAGGCCGCCGAGCAGCTGGCCGCCGCCGGCGTCGGCGCGGACGTGGGCCTCACCATCGGTGGGGTCGCCGCCCAGCGCGAGGCCCTGGCGGCGGTGGCCGGGGCCACGACGACGGTGGGGCTCGAGGCCGGCGACGTGACGTGGGCCGCCGTGCGCACGTGGGAGGAGGTGCTGGCCCCCCGGGGACTGCTGCCCACCCAGGGTGTGGTCGAGGGCCTGCGGGTGGTGAAGGACCCGGGCGAGGTGGCCCGGATGGAGCACGCGGCGGCCATCGCCGACGCCGCCCTCGGCTCCGTGCTCCCGCTGCTCGCCGGGGCGGGTGACGGTGCGTCGCTCACCGAGGCGCAGTTCGCCGCCGCCCTCGACCACGCGATGCGGTCCCACGGTGCCGAGGACCGGGCCTTCGAGACGATCGTGGCCTCCGGGCCGAACTCGGCCAAGCCCCACGCCCGGCCCGGGCCCCGGGCGATCGGCCCGGGCGACCCGGTGGTGGTGGACTTCGGCGCCACCTTCGACGGCTACCGGTCCGACATGACGCGGACGTTCTGTGTGGGCGGGCCGCCGACGGGTGAGCTGGCCGCCGTGTTCGACGTGGTGGCCGCGTCGCAGCGGGACGGGGTGGCGGCGGTGCTCCCCGGGGTGGCCGCCGGGGACGTCGACAGGGTCTGCCGCGACCGCATCGCCGAGGCGGGCTGGGCCGAGCGCTTCGAGCACGGGACCGGCCACGGCGTGGGCCTCGACATCCACGAGGGCCCGGCGGTGGGGTCGGGATCGACTGCTATCCTGCAGCCCGGCACCGTGGTCACCGTGGAACCCGGCGTGTACCTGCCGGACGTCGGTGGGGTCCGCATCGAGGACACGCTGGTCGTGACCGACCACGGCAGCCGACCGCTCACCCGTTTCCCGAAGGAAGTCCCCGTCTGATGGCCGTCTCCACCAACGATCTCCGCAACGGCATGACCCTGAACCTGCCCGAGGGCCTGTTCAACGTGATCGAGTTCCAGCACGTCAAGCCGGGCAAGGGCGGCGCCTTCGTGCGCACCAAGCTCAAGAACGTCCGCAGCGGCGCGGTGATCGAGCGCACCTACCGGGCCGACGAGAAGCTCGAGCAGGCGATCATCGACA
>Ga0181528_10001187_pt1 | contig 16367 bp, 12 predicted proteins | sample PEATcosm2014_Bin_47_FD_119742 | JGI IMG/M metagenome (GOLD analysis project Ga0181528, IMG submission 119742) | Peatland microbial communities from MTU Mesocosm Facility, Houghton, MI, USA - PEATcosm2014_Bin10_10_metaG | ecosystem: Environmental > Terrestrial > Soil > Wetlands > Peat | place...
ACAATGGTCAGGGACGCTCTGGACGGCTGGAATCTCAGTGACCTGGATTTTCTGTTCGTCGAGAACGTCGGCAACCTGGTCTGCCCGTCTTCCTATGATTTAGGCGAAGAGCTGCGGCTGGTGCTCCTCTCGGTGACGGAGGGCGAGGACAAGCCGCTCAAATATCCGACCATCTTTAATAGCGCCGACGTCGCGGTGATCACCAAAATCGACTTGGCCGACGCCGTGGAGTTCGATTGGGACGCAGCCATCGCCAACATTCAGGCCGTCCGGCCTAATATGGAGATTCTCCGCATCTCTGCCAAGACCGGCGAAGGCATGGATGAATGGCAGCGGTTTCTGTCGGCACGAATCGTCGCGCCGCCGTCCTGAGGCCATCCAGTCCGCCCTCATCCCTTCCGCCGGCCTGACCCATGAGGCACTCGCCTCCTGGGACGCGATTTGCGCTCATCTTCCCAAATCGAAAACTGTAATTTCCGTTCGTTGTCGTCGATGCGATCGAGAATCACCCGCAACGTGTCGCCGATCGCAAACTCCCGCCGCGTCCGCCGGCCCACTACCTTGCGAATGTTCTCCTGATAGGTGTACTCATCGCCCGGCAGGGTGTCGATCGGCACCAGCCCTTCAATAAACAGGTCCGTCAGCTCCACGAACAACCCGTATTTCGCCGTCGAGATCACCAGCGCGTCGAAATCCTCGCCCACCCGCTCGGCCATGAACTTCACCTTCTTCCACTCCACCAACTCGCGTTCCGCATCCGCCGCCCGCCGCTCGGAAAGCGAGCAATCCTCGGCAATCGACTTGAGCTCGTTGTACCCCAGCCCCGGATCGTGCCCCGTCAGCACACCGCGCAGCAGCCGGTGCACCACCAGATCCGGATACCGCCGGATGGGCGACGTGAAGTGCGTATAAGTCGCCGCCGCCAGCGCGAAGTGGCCGTGATTGTCCGCGCTGTACCGCGCCTGCTTGAGTGAGCGCAGCATCAGGTAACTCAGAATCCGTTCCTCCGGCCTGCCCTCCACTTTCGCCACCAGCTTCTGATAATGGCGCGACGAGATGTCGATCTCCCCGCCCGTCATCATCATCTCCCTGCGCTTCTTCGAGCCGTCGCGATGCCGGTCGGTGAACGCAAATCGCTTCACCGGAATCGCCCCCACGCCCAGCGAATATCCGAAATGCGCTGCCACCTCCTCGAAATCCAGCACGCGCTTCGGGTCGGGCTTCTCGTGAATGCGGAAGATGGACGCCTCCAGGTGCTCCTCCAGATGCGCCGACACCGCCTCGTTGGCCGCCAGCATGAACTCCTCGATCAGCCGGTGCGCGATATTCCGCGGCGCGCGTTTCACCCCAATCATCGAGCCGAACTCGTCGAATTCGATCAGCGGCTCGGGCAAGTCGAAATCGATCGACCCGCGGCGCACACGATTGCGATTCAGCACAAGTGCCAGCTCCTGCATCAGCTCGAAGCGAGCCACCAGAGGCCGGTAGCGCTCGCGTAGCGCGGCATCGCCTTCCAGCAGCTTGTGCACATTGGTGTACGTCATCCGCTCCACGCTGCGGATCACGCCTTCCACAAATTCCTGCTCCACCACCTCGCCTTGATGATCGATCTCCAGCAGCGCCGAGAGCACCAGCCGGTCTTGCTGCGGCACCAGCGAGCAGATATTCGTCGAGAGCTCATGCGGCAGCATGGGCACCGCGCGATCCGGAAAATACACGCTCGTTCCGCGCAGCAGCGCCTCGCGATCGATCGGGCTCCCCGGCCGCACGTAATGGCTCACGTCGGCGATGTGAACTTGGAGCACGTAATTGCCGTTGGCCAGCTTCTCCACCCACACCGCATCGTCGAAATCGCGTGCCGTCTCGCCGTCGATGGTGACGATATCCATGCCGCGGAAGTCGCGCCGCCCCGCCAGCTCCGCCGCCCCGATCGTCGCCGGCACCTGCTCAGCCTGATCCACCACCTCCGGCGGAAACTGATGCGGCAAGTGGTGCTTGCGAATCACGACCTCCACGTCCACGCCGAAATCGTCCGGATGCCCGAGAATCTCGATCACCCGTCCGACGCGCTCTTCGAAATCCACGAGCTCGACGTTCACCACCATCCCCACCAGGTCTTCTACGCGATTCACCACCGGCGGCGTCACCCCGATCCGATCCACGGCCGGCGCGTTCGCAGGCGGCATTTCCATCCCCTCGGGGATATCGATCCATTGATGGATGCGGTCGTCATGCGGCACCACGTACTGCCCGCGCCGCCCCACCCGAAATTCACCCACCACGGTCGGATTGGCCCGCTTCAGAATCTTGACGATTTCCCCATCGGCCCGCCCGTCCGGCTCGATGCGCGCAATCCGCACGATCACCCGGTCGCCATGCATGGCCTTCGCAGCCGAATCCGGCGGTATAAAGACGTCCCCGGTAATTCCCTCAATCGGCCGCTCGGAAATCAGAAATCCATACCCGTCGCGATGCATGTTGAGCCGGCCGACGGCGTACTCGCGCGTCCGCGCCGTCACCGTAAAGTGGCCCGAACGCAGTTCCAGCAAGTCGCCGCGCGCCATCAGACGGTCCAGAGCGGCTTCCAACTCCTCGCGCCCCTCGCCCTTCGCGCCCAGCTCTCTGACCAGTTGTTTGAAGGTGCCGCGCGCGTGTGGAAGGCTGGAAACGTGGTCGAGAATCGCCCGGTCCGTCATAGCCCGATTTTACAGGCAACGGATCGCCGGTTCGCGGCGTCATCATTTCAACCGGAGGTGTGCATGCGACTAATGACGCTGCTCCTGGTCCCCGCCGCGCTGCTGGCTGGCCAGTCCCGCTTCGCCCGCTTGGGTGAATTTCAAGGTCAGGTCGAGGTGCAGCTTATCGCCGCCGACCCCTGGATTCCCGCCGAACGCAATCTTCCGCTCCCCGAGCTCGCGTGGCTGCGAACCGGCGCCGGCGCGCGCGTGGAAATCGAGATGGACGACGGCAGCCTCTGGCGTCTCGGCCCCAACTCCCTGGGCGAAATCTCTGACTACACCCGCCTCTCTACCGGGCAGCGCATCACTCTGCTTTCGCTCGATCACGGCACCGCTTACTACACCGGCCAGCCCGTGGCGAAAGACGTCACCATCTTGGTGATGCCCGGCGCACAGATGACCGTACTGCAGGGTTCGCGCGTGCGCCAGACGGCGCAGCCCGGCCTGAGCCAGGCCGCCATCCTCGAAGGCCTGGTGCGATTCTCCTCTCCGGCCGCCGAGATGGATCTCCACGAGGGGACCACCGCGCAAGTGGAACCGTCCAACACCGCGCGCTTCTCGCTCGAACCCCAGATCGCCGCGCAGCCGCTCGACCGCTGGAGCGAAGACCGCGATAAGGCGCAGGCCGCACCCGCGTCGGTCGCTTACGTCAACGCCGCTTATGGCCTCGCCGATCTCGATTCCGCCGGCAAATGGGTGCAAAGCGGCGAACTCGGCATGGTCTGGAAGCCCGAGGTCTCCGACACCTGGGCGCCCTATCAAAACGGCCGCTGGCGCTATTACGATGCGCTTGGCTATACCTGGGTCAGCGGCGATCCCTGGGGCTGGATGCCCTATCGCAACGGCCGCTGGTCCCGCGTTGAAAACCTCGGATGGGTCTGGCAGCCGTCGCCGAACCCGGTGCTGCATCCCGCCGAGGTCTACTGGTTGCGCGCTTCCAACTTCGTGGGCTGGGGACCGCTCGCGCCTGGCGAAGATTGGAATGCGCCCAATCCCGGCGCGGTCACGCCACAGGGATACACGTTGGGCAGCACCAGCTATGCCGCTTTCCAGCCCGACGCCCCCGTCATCGATGGCTCTGGCTTCGCCACGCCCACGGCCGAGCAGTTCAAGACGGCGTTCTTCGTTCCCGCGTTGCCTTCGCCCGCATTCCTCTCCGCCCGCCTCGATGCGCGGCGGCCGATGATTCAAGTGGGGAGCACGCGCGTACTGCCGTCGGTCCCTGGAGTGACGTTCGGAGATACCCCGCCTTCCGATTTGATGACCACCCCGCCGGCCGACGCACCTCTGCCGCAGCCTGTGTCGGATGCCGGCACCGCTCCGCCGCCCGTCGTCGTCGTCTCTCCCACGTTCGACACCCAGGTGTACATCGGTTCGCCCGCGCCCGCCCGTCCGGGCAATTCCCCGCGCCCGGCCGCCAACCCGCCGGCCCCCACCCCGGCCGCGCCAGGCAGCAGCGGCAACAAACCGTCCCATCCCACCGATCCCGCTCTGCCCGTCAAGCCGCCCACACCTTCGCCAAATCACCCCATCGCTCCTCCGGTAACTCCGCCCAAAAAGGACGACACGGCCCCCAAGAAGGTCGCTTCCGCCGCCAGCGAACCGGATTATTACCGCCAGGTCTTGCAGGATATCGACCCCAAGGAGCCGAACTTCACTAAAGCCTTGAGCGATCTGAATACCTGGTCCCACCGGTTCCCCACCAGCTCGTTCTCCAACGATCGATCGTATTTCCTGGTTCACGTCTACAACCGCATGGACCGTCCCGAGCAGGTCCTGGACGCCGCCGCCCCTTTGGTGCAGGCGGGAGTCCGGGCGAATTATCCCGATCCGCAACAGGTACTGCAGATCCTGGTGGCGGCGAGCGCGAGTTTTCCCAAGCTCCGCAGTCCCACGGCGCAGCAGGCGGCCACCGGGCAGAAGGCGGCGCACGACCTGCTCCAATTCCTGCCGGAGTATTTCGCCGCCAGCCGGAGACCGTCGAATGTCGGTGAATCCGCCTGGGCCACCGCGCGCCGCCAACTGGAGGATGTCGCGCGCCAGGCTCTTGCCTACCATCCGGCGCCGCGTGTCGCCGCCGCGCGCTAGAAAAGGTCCGCTCCTGTTGCCCCCTAACGATAGAACTCATTCCCCCCAATCTTTTGTTTCGTCAGTGGCCTTGAACCGAGGAGATCGTCTAGGATTTCAACGAGAGGTTCCGTGAGGCGACTGCTCGCGGGCTACCGGTGCGCCGGCTCCCAACGCGTGCGGTTTTCAAACCGACGGGTCCAAGATCCCGTGGCGGGCAAACCGCCCCGATGGCGGACACTCGCTCTTCCGTCTCAAAAATTGCCCGATTGGAACAATCGCAAGAGCAGTTAAGAACCCCCTTTAACCATGAGGGTTTTCAGCATTGCGGCTCCCCCTTCCCCTATGCTAAAAACAGAACGTAATGGACGGCACACCGATCACAGTACGCAAGTATACCGACTTCGCCGAGATGAAGGCGGACGAGTATCGCTACTGGCAAAGTCGGCCCGCGCATGAACGGCTGGATGCGGTTGAAGCAATGATCGAAACGGCCTACGCCCTCAAGGGATGGAAGATCGAGCCTGATGTACCAAGACTACAAAGACCTTTTGTCCGCCTTCCAGTCCCGTGGCGTTAAATACCTCGTGGTAGGCGGCTTCGCGGTGATCTATCACTCGCAACCGCGCTTCACCAAGGACATGGACATTTTCATCAAAGCGGACCCTGAAAACGCCAAGGCGACCTACGCCGCGCTTGCCCAATTCGGCGCACCGCTCCAAGGTATCCGTCCGGAAGACTTCACCGACCGCAACAGCTTTTTTCGCTTCGGGCGCGATCCCCAAGGCTTCGATATTCTCCCGGCAATCCCTGGCGTGGATTTTGACGCGGCATGGGAAAGGCACGTTGAAACGGTGATCGACACCGCGACCGGCCTCAAGGCGAATTTCATATCCGCCGAAGACCTCATAGCGTCGAAGCTGGCGTCAGGACGCCCGCGCGACCTCGCGGACGTTGACGACATCCGCAAAGCGGCGGAAAGCCAGCAGCAGCCGCGCCCCACCCAAAAAAATCCAACTGAACCGGCACCGGGCAGCTCTTAGTTTAAGGAAGCTCGGGAAGACTTAAGCCGACCACGTCCCAATGTACTCCCAATGGGCGACTCGACCCATGCCGTCGCGGCAGCGCTAGGCTAGCCCCGCGACTCCAGGGCTTGAATATAACGACTGATCTGATCCAGGTGGGAAAGGTCGTGACCGGCCAGCAATTGTAGCATCGCCGCCAAGGACTCCGCGCCACGCTCATTGTGCTGCCCGCTGCGTTGCAAGTCCTCTGGCGACATTCGTCTCCACACAGACAAATTGAGTACCCGCAGCGTCCGAAATATTTCGGCAAGTTCGGCCGGCTCGCGTTCATTGTGGCGCTGGGAGGCTACCCAAGCATCCTGCCTGAAGCCCAGAATAGCCGGCTCGTCCTCGCAAAGGATCAACCTGAGGCGATATCCATAAACCCATTCGCTATCGGTGAGATGGCCGATGACTTCGTTCGGAGTCCATTTCCCTTGAATAGCTCGGCCGCGCAGGACTTCCGCCGGATGTCCGGCCACAATATCGGCCAGGGTGGATGCCGTCTGCCCTAACACCTCGATCGGATCCCGGCCAGCCAACAGGTTGGACAGCTTTTCGCGGTATGTCCCTGGGGCCGACACCTCTAGTCCCGGTTGCGACTGCGTCATAATCAACTCCTTCCTTTGCAACTTCTCGAATCTACAAAGACGTATCGTATCCTGCTCGACGGTTCGGTCCCAACGTCAGCCAACTTGCCGGGCGCCACTCGACCGTATCAGTGCCCCACAGATTCCTCGGACGAGCCTTTTTCCAGGGCGAAGCCTTCCACTTTCCAGCCTTCCGCGCCGCCGATCATCTTCTTCACTTTCCGGCCCAGGCGCGCCAAACGAACAGCAGCGCGGTCGGCTCCGTTGCAATGCGGGCCGCCGCAATAGACAACGAATAGCGTATCCAGGGGATAGGCGGCGAGATTGCGTTCATTGATGCGGCCGTGCGGGAGATGGCGCGAGCCCGGAATATGCCCGCCCTCGAAATCTTGCGGGCCGCGAACGTCCAGCAGCACAAACCCGGGCGCGCCCGAAGCCAACGCCGCGTGAACGTCCCAGCAGTCGGTTTCGAGAGACAGGAGCTTCTCAAAGTGATCGCGGGCCGTTTGCGGATCGGCGGCGATCTCAGTGTGTATGTTCATAAACCACTGTGGCCCGATCCCAAAACTTTGTCGATAGGCAGAAACGCCAATATGCGCTAAAATCCTGCCATGCGCGCCTGCGACCATCGCCGCGTGGCTGCTCTGCTTTACGACGGCCTCGGCATCTTCGAGTTCGGGATTGTGGTGGAGATTTTCGGCTTGCCAAGGCCGGAGCTGGCTGTCGATTGGTACAAGTTTGAGACCTGCTCGCACCAGCGCGGCCCGCTCCGCACCACCGGCGGCGTTCATGTCGAGGCGCGCCGTGGGTTGCGGGCCTTGCAACAGGCCGGAACCATCGTTATTTCGGGCTGGAAGCGAGCCAGCGAACCTCCTCCGGAATCTCTCCTGAAAGCACTGCGTTCGGCGCACGCTCGCGGCGCGCGTCTGGTCTCCATTTGTTCCGGAGCCTTCGTTCTTGCGGCCACCGGCCTGCTCGATGGCAAGCGCGCCACCACCCACTGGCGTTATGCGGAAGAGTTGGCTTCCCGGTTTCCGAAGATTCGCGTCGATCCCGGCGTTCTATACGTGGATGAAGGCAGCATTCTGACTTCCGCGGGCAGCGCCGCGGGCATAGACCTTTGCCTGCACATCGTCCGGCGCGATTATGGCGCCGAAATCGCCAACCGCGTGGCCCGCCGGCTGGTCATGCCGCCGCACCGCGACGGCGGCCAGGCGCAATACGTCCAAAACCCCGTCGACAGCCGGGCGGCCGGAGGGCTCGCGCCGCTCTTGCAATGGGCGCAATCGCATTTGGGCCAGGCTCTGCGCGTGGAGGATCTGGCCCGCCACGCGGCGATGTCGCCGCGCACTTTCGCGCGCCAGTTCCGCCGGCAGACCGGAACCACACCTCACCAATGGCTCACCCACCAGCGTCTCCTGGCCGCGCAGACGCGGCTCGAAAAGACCGGCGACGGGATCGATGCGATTGCCGAAGCGGTGGGGCTGCAAACGGCGGCGACGCTGCGGCAGCACTTCAGCCGGACGCTGGGCACGACACCTACCGCCTATCGCCGCCGGTTCTCCACCACGTAAGTGCCGCACCGGTTTCGGGATTTCTGACGGCCGCGGCCTTGATACGGGTGCCCGGCGGGGATTGCCGATATTGCGTCGTGTACTTGGATGCCCAATTCGCCGCATCATCGCATTCACGGAAAGGAGATCTGATTCTTGCCAGACACTACCGGAAGATCCCCCCTTGGGCTAAGACCAAATACGGGCGGGTCGAAACCTTAGAGGCCCATCAGCAAACAATGAATTTTTGGGTGCTTGGCCTTGTGCCGGAGCGCTTCGGAGAAATTTGCGTAACGCGGCAAAAGGCAAATCCCACACACGCTATAACATTGAAAATACGGGCTGTAGCATGTACAATAGTGTCTAACCTATGACCCCCAATCAACCGGGCCAGATGCCCAAGATGCCCATTCCCGGTGTGAAACAGCTGATCGCTGTCGGCTCGGGAAAGGGCGGCGTGGGTAAGACGACCGTGGCCGTGAACCTGGCCGTCGGATTGGCATCTCTGGGTTACAAGACGGGCCTGATGGATGCCGACGTCTACGGCCCGAACGTCCCTTTGATGATGGGGGTGAACAGCACTCCGATGGCTTACGGCGACCGCATCCAGCCGCTGAGCCAGTTCGGCGTGAAACTGATGTCGATGGGCTTTCTCAATCCCGGCGACAAGCCGCTGGTCTGGCGCGGGCCCATGCTGCACAGCGTCATTCAGCAGTTTCTGCGCGGCGTGGATTGGGGCGAACTCGACTATCTGGTGATCGATCTGCCGCCGGGAACCGGCGACGTGCAGCTCTCGTTGATCCAGACCGCGCCCATCACCGGCGCGATCGTGGTGACCACTCCTTCCGACGTCTCGCTGGAAGACGCGCGCAAGGCCATCCACATGTTCCACCAGGTCAAGGTGCCGATCCTCGGAATCGTGGAGAACATGAGTTACCTCGACTGCCCGCATTGCCACGAGCGCATTGACGTCTTCAGCCACGGAGGGGGCCGGCGCACCGCCGAGCAGATGCAGGTTCACTTCCTGGCAGAGCTGCCGCTCGATCCGCACGTCCGCTTGGGTGGCGATACCGGCCAGCCGATAGTTCTGCGGGAGGGCCAGGGAGGGCCGTTTCTCGAACTGGCGCGCAACGCCGCCGCACGTTCCGCGGAAGCCGCGCAGGAAACCGGGCCGGCCATCGAGATCAGCGACTAATGGGAGACTCAATCGAAATGAATACGCGCGAGCTGCTGGATCGCATCGCCGGCGCCACCGAGGTCAAAAAGCGCGCCATCACGGCGCTATCGGTGCTCAACGAAGCGTACCATTACCCCAAGCCCAGTTCCTTCTCGCGCGGTTTGCGCATCGATCTGGGAGGTGTCGCGATTCTGCTCATCTCGGGCACCGCCAGCATCGATGAAAACGGGCAGACGGTCCATGCCGGCGACTTTCGCGCGCAATTGCGCCGGACTTATCGCAACATCACCGGCCTGCTGGCGGCGGAAGGCGCAACCTGGAAAGACGTGGTCCGCACCACCTGCTATCTGCGCGACATCGAGCGCGATTACGAAGCGTTCAACCAAGGCCGCACGGAATTCTTCCGCGAGCAGGGGCTCGATCCCCTGCCCGCTTCCACCGGCATCCAGGCGATTCTGTGCCGGCCCGATCTGCTGGTGGAAATCGAAGCCATCGCCATGTTCGTTTCCTCACCGCCGGCCGCCTTATCCAACGGCAATACCTAGCCTCTTGACACGGCGGAAACTGGCATAATTAAGAACAACGTGGAGGGCGTTATGCGTTTGCGGGCGCTCGTGATTTTTCTGACAGTCGTGTCCGGCGGTTGGGGACAGTCTGAGGTGTCGTTTGTGATATCGGGCGATGTGCGCCTGGAAGACGGGACGCCGCCGCCGGATGCAGTTCAGATCAATCGGGTATGCGACGGGCACAGCTTCGCCGCGGCCAACACCGATACGAGGGGTCACTTTACTTTCTCGTTGGAGTCCGGGCACCAGATGACCGAAACCGCCGACGCCGGTGTGGGTACCCCCCAGGCATCGGATGTCAGCAAGCCGATCAATCAGACCGCTTCGCAATACACCAATCCGATCACCACTGCGCTGCGGGGCTGCGAACTGCAGGCGGTCCTATCGGGATTTCGCAGCGAGAGCGTGCGTCTCTCCATCCACGACACGTCCGACGACGGCCGCGTCGGCACCATCATTCTCCATCCTCTCTCCCGGTCGGGCGCTCTTACCATAAGCGCCACCACCGCGGCCGCACCGGCCGCTGCCAGAAAGGCATACGACAAGGGCATGGAATGGATCGTCAAGGAGAAGTGGGATTTGGCCGAGTCGGAACTCACCAAGGCGGTAACCATCTATCCCAAGTTTGCGATTGCCTGGTATCAACTCGGCCAGGTGCGCCAGAAACGGAACGTTCCAGCCGGCGCCCTGGAAGCCTGGAATGAGGCGCGCAAGCAGGATCCCAAGTACATCAAGCCTTACGAGAGCCTGGCCGCGGTGGCCGACCGGCAGGGCAATTGGACCGCGGCGGAAGAATACTCCCGCGCATTGCTGCAACTCGATCCCGAGGACTTCGCGGGCGCCTACCTGATCAACGCGGTCGCCAATGCCAATCTGAATCGCATTGACGCCGCCGAGCTAGCTGCACGCGACGGCTTGCGGGTGGATAAAGAGCGCAAGGTCCCGCGGCTGAATTACGTGCTCGGTCTGCTGCTGATTCACAAGCAGCAGTACGCGGAATCGGCCAAATACCTGCGCGCTTACCTGGAACTCGCTCCCAACGCGCGCGATGCCGCCGCGGTGCGGGAACAGGTCGCCAAGCTCGACCGTCAGGCGCAAACCGGCCCGCCACACTAGACTGCCCGATTCGTGAGATCCTAGGCGAAAGAGGGGCAGATGCTGGTTTGTGGCCGAGCCCTGGCTGGGTTGGCCGGGCTCATTCTTTCGATTTCAGACGTAGGTTGGTGCCAGGGCGCAGATTCGCCAGAGGGGATTCTGCGTCATGCCCTGCAGCTCCACCAGGCTGGTGACATCGCGGGCGCAATTGCGGAATATCGGGCCTACCTCAATCAGGTCCCTGACAACTTGATGGCGCGATCCAATCTCGGCGCCGCCCTCGCGCGCGCCGGCAATTATGAGGACGCCATTGTCGAATACCACAAAGCCCTGGAGCAGCAGCCGGGCAATCTGCCCATCCGCATGAATCTGGCTCTGGCCTATTACAAGGCGGGGAAGATCTCGCCAGCCGCTGGCGAACTGGAGGGGGTGGTGGCGGAGCGGCCGGGCGAGCGCCAACCGGTCCTGCTGCTGGCGGACTGTTATCTGCGTCTCGGCGAGGATCGGAAAGCCATCGACCTGCTCGATCCTCTCCAGCAACAAACGCCTGACGACAAGGCGATCGATTACATGTTGGGAACGGCCCTTATCCGCGACGGCCAAAGCGCGCGCGGCGAGTTGCTGGTGGATCGCATCCTGCGCGACGGCGATTCCGCCGAAGCTCACCTGCTGATGGGCGAATCCAGACTGTCGGCCAAAGACTTCGCGGACGCCCTGGAGGAGTTCGGGAAAGCCCTGGCGATCAACCCTCAATTGCCGAGTCTCAACGGTTACTACGGAACTGCCTTGGCCGATACCGGCGACATCACGGGCGCCGAGGCGGCCTTCCGCAAGGAACTGGCATCAGATCCCAACGATTACGTAGCCAATTTCCAGTTGGGCAAACTTCTCGAAGGCGATGCGAACTACGCCGAATCGCGCCGCTGCTTCGAGCGCGCTCTCACCGTGCGCCCCCACGACCGCGCCGCCCGCTATCAGCTGGCTCTGCTGGATCTCGAAGCGGGCCAGGCGGAGCAGGCGCGTGTGGCGCTCGAAAGCCTGGTCCGCGAGAATCCCCAGGACGTGGATGCGCACATCTCTCTGGCGACGGCGTACTACCGGTTGAAGCGCAAGCCGGACGGAAATAAGCAGCGCGCCCTGGTGCTCGAGTTGAATGCCGCCAAGCAGGCAGCCGCGCCGGCAGGGATGTCGAAGTGAGGCCGGCCCTGCTGGCGCTTTTCCTGGTGCCCGTGGTTGCCGCGGGATCGGGCGATTCCGCCTGCGCCGCCTGTCACGCTCAGGAGACGGCCCACTTTCGGCCCACACCGATGGCGCAGGCGCTCCTGCTGGTCGAGAACTGCGAAATTCTGAAAGCCCATCCCGATATGCAGTTTCAAGAAGGGCCTTACCACACGCAAATCAAGCGGGAGGGCGATCGCAGCATCATCACGGTGACGAGCGGGGTGGAAAGCTTTTCGGTTCCGATCCTCTACGCGCTGGGGCAGGGCAAGGCCGGCCAGACCTACGTCTTCCAACACGACGGAGCGATCTACGAGAGCCGGGCCAGCTTTTACAACGAAACGGGCGGGCTCGACTTGACGATCGGAGACCAGGGCACAACCCCGCACACCATCGTCGAGGCCGCCGGCCGGCGCACGGGGCCGGCGGAAGCGGCGAATTGTTTCGGGTGCCACTCCCATGGCGCCGTCGCCGGTGGAATTCTGCATCTCGAGTCCGTCGTTCCCGGCGTGGGCTGCCAGTCGTGCCACGTGCAGGCCGAAAAACACGCCGCCGCGGTGCGCGCGGGGAATGTGGCGACCGCGAAAATGGCGCACCTGGCCGATTTGGCAGCGGAGGAAACGCTCGAATTGTGCGGCCAGTGTCATCGCACCTGGGCGCAGATCGCGCAGACCGGAATGCATGGTCCGAACACGGTGCGCTTCCAACCGTATCGGCTGACCAACAGCAAATGCTACGACGTGGAGGACCAGCGCATTCGCTGCACCACGTGCCACGATCCGCACGGCCAGATCAATACCAATCTGGCGAGTTACGACGCCAAGTGCACGGCCTGCCATTCGACTGCATTGCACACCGAAGTGTGCAGCGTGGCGAAGGACAATTGCGTTACCTGCCACATGCCCAAGATCGATCTGCCCGGCGCGCACCACAAGTTCACCGATCACCAGATCCGTATTGTCAAAGCGGGCGAACCGTACCCGAACTAACTCCCGGCGGGAAAATAGGAGGGCCGGCGAAAACTCACACTGAGATCATACAACCCACTGGGGTCTCCAACTGATTCCCGGCGGACGCGCATAGTACGGAACGAGTCGTCCTCGCGGACAGTCAGTGCCGCGGAAGCGACGCGTCCTGATTCATTGGTCTCGGAAATACACGCCTACACATCACTTAAAGGGGTTTAACTGAAGGCACGGTACGTGCACTACAAATGATCGATGGCGCGCTATTGCAAGCCGCCTGGTTCTCCAGGTTGGCCGGTTTTTCATTTCACAGAATTAGCGTCTTTGACCCGAGCAGCGGCTGTTCGATATATTCCCGGCCGATTTGCTCCAGTCGTTTGAATTCTTTGGTAACCGCGAGTTCGGGCATTTCCTCCACGAAGGCAAAAATGGCGCGCCTGTATCGGTCGTGATAAGAAGATTCTGCAACAAAGAGCTTGTTCGCACAGTAGGCAAATGGCCGGAGAAACTCCTCGCGCGTCTCAATAAAGAAACGGTAAGTCCCCTCGGAAACGCCGATAGCCCGAGGGTTTAGAAAGTCGTCCACCGCTATTACGCCACCCTCCGCCAGGATCGATTTCGCGAACGCAAGATCGCGACAAACTGCCGGCGCGCCATGATCGCCATCGACACTGACGAATGCCGGTTTTTGGCCTCCCAGCGCGGCGATGACCTGTTCGCAGGTCAGTGTTCGGGAATCTGCGCGGATCAGCTGCAGCGATGATGTGGAGCCAAAGACCGACGCGAATGTCGACAGGACACTTTCCCGAGACGACCATTCAAAAGTGTCGACACCCAAGACGGGAAGAGATCGCGTACGGGCACAATGATAAAGAACCGACAGGTATTTTCCCTCGTACACGCCGATTTCGAACATTCCGCCCCGTTGTCCAACTCGGGCCTGTTGGCTGAGCAGACAGCAGGTCAGGAGCGCCGCATCATCCAGGCACCAGCCCTTTACGGTCTGAAAACCCGTCCTGACGAAGCAAGTGTCGGCGTCTGTAACGAGCATGATCCCCTCGGGCCCTGTCCGACTCGCACCCACCGGTCGGACGATCGGATTATTATAGCAAGGAGACGATTGGTGAAGACGAGCGGATTTGGATCTTGACTTCTCTTATCATGTCTCTTCCTGTCGGCACAGTGCCAGGGTGCCTCCGGAGGCTGTAACTGGGTCATTGCGGCTCCTTTAGTGGCGTGACAGCCGGATTTCCAATTAGCAGAAACCCGACGGCCCGGCCGTCCGGCAGCATGTCGGCCGCCTCTTTGCTTTTCAGAATGAACTTGTTCTCTCCGGGCGCAAGCGTTACCTCGAAACCAACCGTCTGTGCGCCGCTGTCCCAGAAGACTTTGCTCACGCTAATCCGCGGGCGGACCTCACGCCCATTGGTGAGAAGGACTGCCGTGTGCGGCCGCCCGGCGACGGCCAAATGCATCTCGACTGTCGCCGTCGATTGTTTCCCCGGATTGACCACGGAGAAGGATGTTTCCTCCTTAAGCCAGCTCACCGCATAATGTTTTCCGTGGAGCTCATACGGCTCTGGAGCGAGGCTTGGAATATTCACCGCGAGCGTTGCAGACGGCGCACCGCTTTCGGCGGGCTCGGTGGTGCCCACGGTATAAGCAGCCTGGCCCAGTCGGTACATGGTCCGCGCGATTCGATCCGGATGTTTGGTCGACTGAATCTCGATGAGAAATGTGTCATAGAGGCCGTCGATGGACGAACCTGCATCGGTATCCAGTTGGCCGGGCCGAAGCCAAGGCCCTTCAACGCTCGTACCGGTCGCCGTGTTCTGTAGCGCGTACCTCATCACCACTCCATCGGACGGTTGTAATCCGACGCAGCAAAGGACTGACTGTGCGGCCGCGATCCCACCAGTCGAGGCGTCGCGCCGCCAGTTGACTTGAATCAATGTATATCGGCTCCGATCGGCATATCGTGTTTCGATCCCATCTCCCTGCGCAAAGACGTGGTCGTTGTCTGTGTCGCCAAGGTATGTCAGAGCGGTAGCTTCACCGGGTGGTATTCGCGCCGGCAGAAGCCCGGCTGCGACATCCGGCTGAACCGGGAGAAGCATGAGAATATCGGGCGAGGGCAGGCGAAAATTACCGCCGCCTGTGGTGTACTTCGCGACGGGATTGAAACGCATGAACCTCCAGTACGGAACCTCCCAATGGGTGTCCGGAATGTAAACCCGCCGGGCCGCGCGGATCGCTTCCTTTACAGGGGCGTCGGCGCGCACATCGGTGTTGGACACGCGGTTGGGCCACAGAAACTGGATGTTCCTCGCACCGCCGAACGCCAACAGGTTGGCCGCCAGCAGTGTATGGGTGGCGAACAGGGCCACGAAGGCGCCCAGCAGAACGCGGGCCGACATGGTCCGGCTGGCGCTCGAATAATCCCAGACCAGGGCCAAGGCCGCAATGGCTAAGACGGCGGGAAAGCTATAGTATGTGCAGACCCACCAGATATACTTCGTCTGGGCCGCATAGGTAACATGCCAGAAAAGGAAGCCGGCCACCAGCGCGATGCAGGCAAGCGGCAGTCTTCGCGTGAAAATCTGTACCAAGCCAATCAGAATCAGGAAATGCGGCAGGAAGCCGAGCCAGACAGTTTGTTCCACCGGTAGATAGCCGTATTGGTCGGCCGGCCCTTGAAATATGTAACCCTCGGGTGACCGCTTCGTGACTTGCACCAAATCGGCCGCGCAACACTTCATGAAAAACCGGTTGAACGCCGCGTATGCCCGTTGCCGCTCCACGGGATGAACCGGCGGCACCAGGTCGGGGATCGGACTCAGGAGCATCTCCTCGGTGCTGGTGTGGAGTTTTTCGCGAGCCAACGACAATCGAAAGGGCGTATTCAACACTAAGTTGTTAAATGACGTAGCGGTGATCTGCCGGGTTGAAATGTAGTTACAAACAATGAAAGCGCAGACCAAAGGCGCCGCAATCGCAGCCGCCGCGATGGCGCCAGGAATGCGGCGTGCCCATTGCTTGCGAAGATCCGCGCGGCGAATGAGGCGAAACAAGAAAAGAAATGCCACCAGGCAAGCGAAGCCCGAATAGAATATCCAATGCAGCTTTGTGCCGGCTCCCAGACCGATCCCAATTCCCGCCAGAAGCGCGTAGCGTGTCCGCCCTGTGGACAACCATTCCGAGCCGAACCCCAACCCGATGAGAATGGGCGCGGCAGCCAGCACCTCGTCGTTCCCCGAGGCCGCTTGTACGAGTATGGCTGGCGACATCAAACAGACCCAGGCCGCAACCAGGCTCCCGGTGCCGGAACCACCGA
>Ga0181528_10001188_pt1 | contig 16339 bp, 12 predicted proteins | sample PEATcosm2014_Bin_47_FD_119742 | JGI IMG/M metagenome (GOLD analysis project Ga0181528, IMG submission 119742) | Peatland microbial communities from MTU Mesocosm Facility, Houghton, MI, USA - PEATcosm2014_Bin10_10_metaG | ecosystem: Environmental > Terrestrial > Soil > Wetlands > Peat | place...
ACCGTGGTGGACGGTGTCGACGCCGCCTTCATGATCCACGACTTCGCCATCACCGAGCACTACCTCGTGCTGACCGTGGGGCCGGCCCTCCTCGACATCGGGGCCATGATGACGGGCGGCGCCGTCCTGCAGTGGCGACCCGAGCTCGGCACCCGGATCGCGGTGATCCCCCGGGACGGGTCGTCGGCTCCGATGTGGATCCACACCGACGCCTTCTGGGTCTGGCACTTCGCCAACGCATACGAGCTGCCGGCGGCCGACGGCTCCCCGGCCGACACCCGCATCGCCCTCGATTTCCCCTGGTGGAGCAGCCTCCCCCTGGGCCTCACCGGTCCCGGTGAACCGCTCCACGGTGCCTTCACCCGGGCCACGTTGGACCCGGCGGGCGGAAGACTCGAGCTCGAGCACCTCGACGCCACGGCGAGCGAGTTCCCACGGATCGACGATCGGCTCACCGGGCGGCGCCACCGGTACCTGACCGTCGGCGGCCTGAGCGGCCGGCACCGGCTGGTCCCCGGTGAGCACGACCGGCTCATCCGCTACGACATGGAAGCGGGCACCTCGCAGGGCTACGACTGCGACGCGGTCATCGGCGAGGTCGCGTTCGTCCCCCGACCCGGGGGCACGGACGAGCTCGACGGGTACTACGTCACCTTCGCCTCGTCCCTCGGCGACGACCGGGCGGCGTCGGCCCTGATCTGGGACGCCTCGCAGTTCCCCGGGCCCCCCATCGCCGAGGTGGCGATCCCGCAGCGGGTGCCGAACGGGCTCCACGGCAACTGGTTCCCGGCGGTCTGACGACCTCTTCGCGGATCCGCGCCGGCCCCTCGTGCGACTCAAGGACCATCCGGAGGGTGACGATGGTGACAACATCCGGTGTCGGCACGTGAGGGAGTGGAGTGATGGCAGGTACGAACCCGACGGGCAAGGCGGTACTCAGGGCGTCACTGGAGCTGTTCCGCCAGGACCGCCAGATGCTCTGGCTCCCGGTCATGTCGACGATCACGGCCGTCATCGCCTTCGCGGTGATCACCGGGCCCATCGTGGCGTTCGCCGGTCACACCGGCATCGCCGTGGTGATCGGCCTGGCCCTCGGGTCGATGGTCGCCACCGCCGCCACCGTCATCTTCAACGTCGCGCTCTGCTTTGCCGCCACCGACCGGATCGAGGGCCGTCGGCCCACCGTCCAGGGGGCCCTGGCCCAGGCGTGGCAGCGCAAGGGCGTCATCTTCGAGTGGGCCGTCCTGTCCGCCGTGGTGGGTACCGTCATCCGCATGCTCGAGCAGCGCCTCGGTCTGGTGGGGCGGATCATCGGGGTGGCGGGCGGACTGGCCTGGACCGTGGCCACCTTCATGGTGATCCCCGTCCTGGCCTTCGAGAACGTCGGGCCCATCGAGGCCCTCAAGCGGTCCTCGTCGATCTTCCGCCAGCGGTTCGGCACCGTGGCCCGGGGCGCCCTGCGCTTCGGCTTCCTCTTCATCGGCCTGTCGCTGGCCGCCGTCGCCGTGGGTGTCCTCGGGGTCATGATCGCCGCCGGCGGGTTGCCCGCCGTCGGCATCCCGGTGGTGGTGCTGGGTGTCATCGGGGTCATCGGGGTGGGCATGTACGCCTCGGCCGCCGGCATGTACATGCGCACGATCCTCTACCGGTTCGCCACCGGCCTGCCGATCCCCGACGTCGGCGTCGACATGTCCCAGGTCTTCGGCCCGCGTTAGGCCGTCCGTGCGGGTCCGTCCATGACGGGTGACGGACCTCCGTCACCCGGGCCGGTCGCCCTCCGGTCGCTCGCCCGGACCGACTTCCCCCTCCTCGGGACCTGGCTCGCCGCGCCCCACGTCGCCCGGTGGTGGTCCGACCCCGGCGATCCGGCGTCGCTCGAGGCCCGGTACGGCCCGACCGTCGACGGGGACGACCCGACGGAGGTGTTCGTGGCCACGGTCGGCGGCGAGCCCGTGGGCCTCGTGCAGCGCTACCGGCTCGCCGACGAGCCCGGCTGGGTGGTGGCGCTCGGCCCCGCCGGCGTGCCGCCCGACGCCTTCGGGATCGACTACCTCGTCGGCGACCCCGCCCGCACCGGCCGGGGGCTCGGCCCGGCGATGATCGAGGCCCTGGTCGCCGACTCGTGGCGTCGCTACCCGGAGTGCCCCACCTGCGTCGTCGCCGTCCACGCCGACAACCGGCGGTCGTGGCGCGCCCTGGAGCGGTCGGGGTTCGCCCGCGCATGGGCGGGCCGGCTCGACACCGACGACCCGGCCGACGGCGGGCCCCACGTGGTCTACCTCCGCCGGCGGCCCGCCGGCTGAGCCGGCCACCCCGATCCGGGCCCGGTGGCACCGGACATCGGGTCGGAACCGGCCCGACGGTCGCGTAAAGACCCAGCTGGCGCGCGTAAAAGTTGCGGAAAGACGGCTTCCCGTGTCGGCCGGGAGGTGGGATCCTGGTCAGGTGAGACCAACGAACGGGGTGGACCGCGTCGGCGGTCGGGAGCCCGGCCCGGACACCGACTCCGAGGGACCCGCCGCGACCCCGCTCCGGCGGCGGTCGTCCCCCACCACCGCGCGGGACGGAGGGCGCCACGGGCGTAGCCTGGGTGCCCTCGGCCAACCCCGGAGGGAACGTGCTGACCCCGACCACCGACCTCGACCGTCCGGGCGCCCGCTGACCGTGCGCCGCCCGGGCCACCGGTAGGTCGGGATGGCCCGCGGCAAGCTCCGCCTCTACCTCGGGGCCGCCCCCGGCGTCGGCAAGACGTACGCCATGCTCAACGAGGGCTGGCGTCGCCGGCAGCGTGGCACCGACGTGGTGATCGGGTGGGTCCAGGACCACGGTCGTCCCCAGACCGACGCCCAGATCCGCGACCTGCCGATCTTCCCCCGCCGGAGTGTCGAGTACCGGGGCCAGACGTTCGAGGAGATGGACCTCGACGGGCTGCTGGCCCGCCGGCCCGAGCTGGTCCTCGTCGACGAGCTGGCCCACTCCGACATCCCCGGATCGAAGAACGCCAAGCGTTGGGAGGACGTCGACGACCTCCTCGAGGCCGGCATCAACGTGATCTCGACGGTCAACCTCCAACATCTCGAGTCACTGAACGACGTCGTCGAGCGGATCACCGGTGTGGCCCAGCAGGAGACCGTGCCGGACCGGGTGGTCCGCGCCGCCGACCAGATCGAGCTCGTCGACATGGCCCCCGAGGCCCTGCGCCGCCGGCTGGCCCACGGCAACGTCTACCCGCCAGAGCGCATCGACGCCGCCCTGGGCAACTACTTCCGGGCGGGCAACCTGACGGCGCTGCGCGAGCTGGCGCTGCTGTGGGTGGCCGACCGGGTCGACGAGGAGCTCCACGACTACCGGGAACGCCACGACATCGCCGGGGCGTGGGAGACCAAGGAGCGCGTGGTGGTGTCGCTGACGGGGGCACCGGCCAGCGCCGTGCTGATCCGCCGGGCGGCCCGCATGGCCATGCGCACCAAGGCCGAGCTGGTGGGGGTCCACGTGCGCACCGACGACGCGCTGACGGGCGCCGGCAGCGACGGGCTCGTCCGCAACCGTGCCCTGCTCGACGACCTCGGCGGCCGTTACGTCGAGGTGGTGGGGGCCGACGTGGCGCCGGCGCTCGTGCAGGTGGCCCGCTCGCAGAACGCCACCCAGCTGGTGATGGGCGCTACGCACCGCAGCCGCCTGTCCGAGTTCGTCCGGGGGTCGGTCATCAACTCGGTGATCCGCGCCGCCGGGGGGGCCCTCGACGTCCACGTCATCGCCACCGACGCGGCCGACGACGGCTCGGCCGACGGCTCCGAGCACGAGCACCGACGCCCCCCGGCCGGTCCGCGCCACCGCCGCCGGCTCGCGTCCCCCCTGTCGGCCCGGCGCCGCCTCGCCGCCGTCCTGCTCGGCCTCGTCGGCTTTCCGTTGCTGACCCTGCTCCTGACGTCGACGGGCTCCCACGCCGACCTGTCGACGGCCCTCAGCTCCTACCTGCTCCTGGTGGTGGCCGTGGCCGCCACCGGGGGCGTCTGGCCGGGCTTCCTGGCCGCCGTCATCGGCTTCCTGCTCTCCAACTACTACTTCGCGCCCCCGGTCCACACCTTCACCATCGCCGACGCCCGTGACGTGCTGGCGCTGACGATCTTCCTGGTGACGGCCGGGGTGGTGAGCATCCTGGTCGACCTCGCAGCGCGCCGGACGGCGGCCGCCGTGCAGGCGCGCTCCGACGCCCGGATGCTGGCCCGCGTGGCCGGGCGCCTGGTGTCGCCCGAGGGGAATCCTCTGCCCGCCCTGCTGGACGAGCTCGTGGTCGCCTTCCGGCTGGAGTCGGCGGCCATCCTCCGGGAGGGGGCCGCCGACGGGTCCGACGGGTGGCGCACGATGGCCTCGGCCGGGTCGTCCCCCCTCACCACCCCCACCGACGCGTCGCTGACCCTGCCGCTCACCGACCTCGACGTTCTCGCCCTGCGGGGTCCGGGCCTGAGTGCGGAGGACCGGGACATCCTGGCCGCCTTCGCCGCCCAGCTGGCGACGGTCCTCGAGAGCGACCGGCTCCACGCCGAGGCGGCCGAGGCCGACTCCCTGGCCCGGGCCAACCAGCTGCGCTCGGCCCTGCTGGCGGCCGTCAGCCACGACCTGCGCACCCCGCTGGCCTCGATCAAGGCCGCCTCGTCGAGCCTGCTGTCCGACCAGCTCGAGTTCGGCCCCGAGGAGACGGCCATCCTGCTGCACACGGTGGACGACGAGGCCGACCGCCTGAGCGCCCTGGTGGAGAACCTCCTCGACATGAGCCGGCTCGAGACGGGTTCGATGGAGGTGCTCTCCCGGACCACCGACGTCGAGGACCTCGTCGGCTCGGCCCTGGGCAGCCTCGGACCCCGGGCGCAGGGGGTCGTCGTGTCGGTCGACAGGGGCGTGCCCCTCATCGAGACGGATGCGGCGCTCGTCGAGCGGGTCGTGGCCAACCTGGTCGACAACGCCCTGCTCCACGGGGCCGGCGCCCCGGTGCGGGTGGAGGCGGGCACGGTGGCGGGCCGCGTCGACATCCGGGTCATCGACCACGGACCGGGCATCGGCCAGACCGACCGCGACCTCGTGTTCCGACCGTTCCAGCGTCTGGGCGACACCGCCAACCACACCGGGGTCGGCCTCGGGCTCGCCGTCTCGCGCGGCTTCGTGGAGGCCGTCGGCGGCGAGCTGGACCTGGAGGACACGCCGGGGGGCGGCTGCACGATGGTGGTCCGGTTGCCGGTGGCCGACGACCCCACGCCCGGCATCATCGACGCCGACCTGGACGCCGACGTGGTCGTCCCCGACGGGGAGACCGCCCCGCCGCGGCCGGTCGATGACGGGGCCGGCGACCGGGACGCCGGCGTGCGACCGTGACCACGGCGACGAGGGGCGCCGGCGGCGGGCGGGGTGGGGGCGCCGATCCGGCCGCGACCCGGGTCCTGGTGATCGACGACGACCCGTCGTTGCTGCGGGCCCTCACCATCAGCCTCGGCGCCCGGGGCTACGTGGTGACCGGTGCCCGGACGGGGGAGGAGGGCCTCGACCGGATGGCCCACTGGCACCCGGACCTGGTCCTGGTCGACCTCGGGCTGCCCGGCATCGACGGGGTCGAGGTGATCCGCGGCATCCGCGGCTGGAGTGCCGTGCCGGTGCTGGTGCTGTCGGCCCGGCACCAGTCGATCAGCAAGGTGGAGGCGCTCGACCTCGGGGCCGACGACTACGTCACCAAGCCCTTCGGCATGGACGAGCTCCTGGCCCGCATCCGGGCCGCCCTGCGCCGTGCCCCCGGCGCCGATCAGGACCCCCGGGTCGAGGCCGAGGGGTTCACCGTGGACCTCGACACCAAGCGCGTCGTGCGCGATGGCGCCGAGGTCCATCTGACCCCCAAGGAGTGGGACCTCGTCGAGGTCCTGGTGCGCAACCCGGGCCGACTCGTGTCGCAGCGCCAGCTGCTCCACGACGTGTGGGGGCCGCAGTACGAGACCGAGACGGAGTACCTGCGGGTGCTGATGGGCCGGGTCCGGCGCAAGCTCGAGGACGACCACTCCCGGCCCCGCCACTTCATCACCGAGCCCGGCATGGGCTACCGGTTCGAGCCCTGAGGTCGGCGGGGCCGACGGGCCCACGGCCCGGCCGGACCGGCGCGGGACAGGGGGTCAGCTCAGTAGAAGAGGGCCCCGACCGCCACCAGGATGACGGTGGAGACCGCGATCCACACGGCGAAGAACCGGATGATCCGCACCCGGTACCACGTACCGCCGTCGTAGCGGCCCTTCGACGCCCGGAGCCACAGGCCGAGGCCGATGAACGCCATCAGGATGAGGTGGGCCAGCGTCGAGCCCATGAAGAACTCGTACGTCGAGGCGTAGGCACCGTCGATGGTGGTGAACGGGATCACCTGGAACTGGTAGATCTGCACGCCGATGGCGGCGAGCAGGAACAGGAACCCGAGTCCGGCGGCGCCCGCCACGGCGCGGCGGCCGGCGTCCCGCTTGGCGGCCGACTCGGCCATCCAGATGAAGGCCGCGGCCAGGATGGCGCACACCGAGATGATGATGCCGTGCACCGGGTTGGCCCGGGTGATCGGCGAGGTGATCGGGTTGCCGAGCCCGTCCGTGCAGGGATTGGCCTTCGAGCAGGCGGCACCGTTCCAGAGCCCGCTCGTGTTGAGCGCGCGCAGGTAGAACCAGGTGAAGAGCTCGAGGACCAGGAAGAAGGCGTCGCCGCTGATGAGCAGCCACATGAGCAGCCGCTCCTTCTGGTCCCGTCGGAAGGCCGACTCGTGCTCGCCCCCGGGGTTCTCCGCCCCTTCGACGGCCGGGCCGTGCCCGTGGTCGTCGTGGCCGTGCTCGGCCTCGGTGATCGCCATCAGACCGTCCCCCCGTCAACCGGCTCGGATGTCCCCGCCTGGCCGGCCGGAACCAGCTCCGGTTCGGGTTCCGGAGCGGACTCGGGGATCCCCTGACCGTCGGGCACGTCCTCGCCCCACGTGTACGGGTCCGAGGTGACGACGGGATCCACCAGGAAGTTCTCGAGCGGTACCGGGGTGGGCACCTTCCACTCGAGCGTCTTGGCGAACCACGGGTTGGCGGGTGCGAGCTTCCCGTGCCGCCAACTGCTGATCATCATGTAGAGGAACACCAGCCAGCCGGCCATGAGGAGGTAGGCACCGGCCGTCGCCATCTGGTTGGCCGCTTCGTAGTGGGGGTTGTAGTACGCGATCCGTCGGGCCATGCCCTGGAACCCCTCCCAGAACATGCCGAAGTACGTCACCTGGATTCCGATGGCGATCATCCAGAACGCCACCTTGCCGATCCGTTCGTTGAGCATCCGTCCGGACACCTTCGGGAACCAGTAGCAGACGGCCGCCGTCGCCCCGATCATGGCGCCGCCCAGCAACGTGTAGTGGAAGTGGGCGGTCACGAACATGTCGCCGTGGAAGAACTGGTCGGCCGGAACGTCGGACAGGTAGATGCCGGTCACCCCGCCGATGATGAAGTTCCAGATGAACAGGTACACGAACCACATCGGCAATCGCATCCAGATGCTGCCCTTCCACATGGTGCCGATCGTGCACAGGAAGATGATGCCGGTCGGTATGGAGATGAGCTCCGTCGTCAGCATGAAGGGCGCGGCCAGGTTGGGCGCCCACCCGGTGGTGAACATGTGGTGGGCCCACACCATGATCGACAGCGCGGCGATGGCCACGAACCCGGCGACGGCCACCTTGTAGCCGAAGACGGGTTTGCGGGCGAAGGTCGAGGCGATCTCCAGGACGGCGGCCACGGGAGGGATGAGGATGACGTAGACCTCGGGGTGGCCCATGATCCAGAAGATGTTCTCGTAGAGCCACGCCGCCCCGCCGACCTGGGGCACGAAGAACGAGGTCCCCGTCACCCGGTCCGTGATCATCATGGTCATGACCGCCAGGAAGGCGGGCATGGCGTAGAGGCCGAGGGCGCTACCGATGACCGCCCCCCAGGTGAAGATGGGGAGACGGCCCATCGTCATGCCCTTGGCCCGCATCGTCACCACCGTCACGATGGTGTTGACGCCGGCGATCGTCACCGACACCACGAAGACGATGATGGTGATGGCGAAGGCGTCCATGGCCGGCGGGGCCTGCACGGACAGCGGTGCGTACGTCGTCCACCCGGCGTTGACGCCACCGAGGACGAACGTGGCCAGCAGGCACGGCACCGCCGAGGCGACGACCCAGAAGCTCATGGCGTTGAGCCGGGGGAACGCCATGTCCTTGGCGCCGATCATGATCGGCATGATGAAGTTGGCGAAGGGTCCCGACACCATGATGATGGTGGCGATGATCATGACCATGCCGTGGATGGTGACGATCGCGTTGTAGGTCTGGGGGTCCAGGAACGACGAGTGGGGCGTGATCAGCTGGGTGCGGATCATCATGGCCAGCGTGCCGCCCACGCCGAAGAGGACCATCACCAGGATCAGGTACTGCGTGCCGACCACCTTGTGGTCCGTGCAGAATTTCAGGTAGCGGTACCTGCCCTGGCCGACACCGGCGGCGTAGAGCTCGTCCTCGTGGGTCTGGTCGTGCCCGAGCATCCAGCGGATCGGGGCGTTGAACGTGCCCATCCCGATGTTGAACCCGAGCACCCAGCCGACCATGGTGCACGTGACCACCATGTCGGAGCCCCAGTTGGAGCCCTGGAGGAGGGCGTGCGACACGAGCCAGGCCACGAAGCCCAGGAAGATGCCGAACCCGAGTCCGGTCCAGATGGTCTGGTGCCGGTAGAACCCCCCGGCCTTCGGCCCGAGATTCGTGTCCTCGAGGAGCGGCGGCGCCACAGCTGTCGTCACGTTCGTACCCTTTCGGTGCTGCGTACTGGAGTCCTGCCCGTCGGGAGGGTCATGCCTGCGCCCGCCACTACTTGTTCATCGCCGTGGTGGAGGCTCCCGACGATATGTCGGCGTCGGTGTTCGCCGCGGAGGAGGTCGCCCCGTGGGTCTGGAGCCAGCTGTCGAACTGCTGGGACGTGACCACCGCCGCCTGATTGTTCATGAAGGCGTGGTAGAGCCCGCAGAGCTGGCTGCACTGGACGATGAAGCTCCCGAGCTTGTTGGGCGTGGTGCGAATGACCGTCACCTCGCCCGGGTTGGCGTCGACCTGGACGCCGAGGGCGGCGGGCCAGAAGCCGTGGGTGACGTCCACCGAGGTGATGTTGAACTGCACGGGCCGGTTGAGCGGCAGCTCGAGCGTCCGGGTCTCCACCCCCGTGCCCGGGTAGCTGTAGGTCCACACCCACTGCTGACCCGTCACGTTGACCTGCAGGGTGTTCGGGTGGGTCGTCTGCTGGGCGCTCCACACGGTGATGCCCCAGAAGAGCAGCACCACGACGAGGAACGTCGAGATGCTCAGCCACAGCACCGTCACCGGACCGTTGCCCCGTTGGGGGGCGCCGTCCGGCGGAGGAACATCCGGGTCGTCGCTCCGGTGGCGCCAGGCGATGAGGCTGTAGAACCCGACCGCGTAGACGAAGGCGGCCACCGGGGCGGCCAGCACGGTGAAGACCACCACGGTCGCCCACACGTCGCCGCCCTCGGAGGAGAGCAGCCCGGGCAGCAGATGGTGCGGTGCGTAGGCCCCGATCAGGACGCCCACGACCGTGAAGACCAGCCAGATGATGAAGATCTTCCCGCCGGCCCGCGAGAAGAACGGCTGGCCCCCGAGGAGGGTATTGGCCTCGATGTCGTCTACCTGTTCCTCAAACGACATGGACGAACCCCGACATGTACCCGTAGGCGCCCATGACGCCGCCGAAGCTGGCCACCATCGACCCGCAGGGGAACTCGCAGTTCCAGGCGTAGACGCCCTTCGATCCCGAGATGAAGCTGAACGTCACCGTGTAGTGCTGGCCGGCGTCGTCGTTCGACGAGCCGGTCGGCAGGTTCTCGTTGGTCGGCAGCGGCACGTTCAGGAAGAAGTTGCTGTCCACGCCGGGGGCGCTCCGCATGGTGAACGTGTGCCCGATGTTGTCCGGGTCCCAGTGGTTGGCCACCGTGGTCTTGCCGGACGGGGTGGTGAAGACGGCGGTCCCGCCGACGGTGCCGTGCACGTTGGCGAACCACGGGTTGTTCAGCGACCCGCCCGAGTCGTACTGCTGGACGGTGACGGTCACCAGGGCGTGGGCCGGCACCTGGAACTGGTTGACGAGTCCGTAGGCGGGCCAACTCGGATTGCCGCCGGGGTGGATCGCCTTTCCGTTGACCGTGCCCGACGCATCGGGGTACGTCTGGAACTGCAGGGCCACGTGCGGGAGCGTCTGGCCGTTCACCACGGCGGTCCCGAGGGACTTGGCCACCTCGATCCCGCTCGGGGCGTTCGGCGACGTATACGTCTCGGTGACGAAGTAGGCGGCCACCCCGGCGATGGCGACGAACGCCACGACGAAGGTGAGGATCACCCCCATCGGTCTGGCCCTGCCCTGGTCCGCAGAGGCTGGCACCGCGTCCTCCGGTGGTGTCGACGCTGCTGGTTCTGCCACGACCCCCACTTCCTACTCCGAGTGACCGGGGGCCACGGTGCACGGTGTGCCCCGTGGTAATCCCCCAGTTGCGAACTACACAACTATTCTTAGCAAACTCTCAGGTGGAATTCATCTGACTGCAAGCAACGGTCACCCTACCGGGTCCGTTACTCCGCGTGGCGGCATTCTCCCGTGGAGTGTCCGGTCCCGTTCCGACCCACGTCCGACCCCTCCCCCGCCCGCCCGGATCGACGGCTCAGGGCGTCGGTAGTGTTGGCCGGGTGGGAACCAGTCAACCGGTCGACCGGCAGTCGCCCCGGGCCGGGCCGGTCCCCGGCCAACGGCTGCGCGGCGCCGACGCCTTCCGGCTCCATCTCACCCTGACCATCGGGCTCATCATCTGCGTCGGGGCCTTCGTCATCGAGGTGATCCGGGCCCTGGACGGCAACTCGCTCAGTTGGGCCTACGTGTTCGAGTGGCCCATCCTCGGCAGCTTCGCCATCTACATGTGGTGGAACCTGCTCCACGGCCACGACGGCCGGCGCCGCAAGCCGGCCACCCCGACCATCGGCCCCGACGGGCGGCCGCGGACACCGGTGCCGGGTGGGTCCGCGGTGACACCCCCTCCGCCGGGGGCGACCTCCGTCGACAGGGGCACGGCCCCCGGTCCCGGGACGGCCGGCCCCGAGGTCGATCCCGACCTGGCGGCCTGGCAGGCGTACGTCGCGGACATGGAGGCCGAGGAGCGACGCCAGGCCGGAGGGGACTGACGCGTCGCGGCACCGGCCGGGGCCACGCCGGGCCGGACCGCCGGCCGAGGTCGCCGGCCGAGGTCGCCGGCGCCGGCGTTCAGACCCGGCCGAGGGCCCGTTCGAAGTGCGCCGACACGCCGCCCTCGACCCCGTACAGGCGGTAGGCGATCAGCACCAGGGCGGGCACGGCCCAGAAGTCGCCGCAGATCCAGAGGATGCCGGCCCCGAACCGCTGGTCCCGGAGAGCCGCCGCCGGTCCGTCCATCAGGATGTTCATCGAGTACCACGGGGTCTTCGTGAAGATCGCCATCGACATGGCGAGCACCAGCATCTCGAAGGCCGTGATCACTACGGCGGCCACCTGGACGCGGGGCGAGCCCCGGGGCCCCGTCGGATGGGACGGCAGGATGATGCGCCAGAACAGGTAGCCGGTCACCACGAACATCGGCGCCATCACCCAGTCCATGGCCCACTGGTGCCACGAGGCCCAGTCGTAGACGGCCGGGACGTGCCACAGCACCATCGTCGCGTTGAAGAGGACGATGGCCACGATCGGATTGGTGAGGGCGGCCACCGGCCACCGCAGGGTGGCCCCCGACGGGGACAGGTTGTACCAGCGCAGCCAGCGACGCCTCGACCCCGACGGGACGGCGAACAGGAGCGGCACCCACGGCGCCCCGAGGATCAACAGCGGCGGCAGGTAGAACATCTCGAGGACGTGCATGACCATGTGGACGCTGAGCCAGGCCATGGCCCACCGGTCGAGAGGTCCGGACGCCACCAGGGCCAGGAGGACGAGGCCGGCGTAGAAGGCGAGCGACCGCCGCAGACGCGCCCGCCGGTGGGCCTCGATCTGCCGCTCCGCCAGGCGCCGGCGCCCGACCTCGTGGGCCACGCCGACCACCAGGGCGATGACGGCGACGGGTGTGACCTGCCAAAACTGGGGGAGCACCATCGGCCCGTCCTTCCGTGACGAGTCGATGCTAGTGGTCGCCGCCTCACGCGGGACGTCCCCCGGTCCGGGCCGGGCGGCGCGTCAGCTGGACGATCCGTACTGGATCGGCACGATCAGATCGGCGGTCCGGTGCCACGGACCGCTGCCGGTGGCCGCCCAGATACGGAGCTCGGCCCCCGCCGGGACGAAGGCGTCCACCTCGTCGCCGACCGTCGCCACCGCGCTCGTCCCGGCCGGCGGTGGCCCGGGCGACGACCACGCCCCACCCGGGCCGGCGACGGTGGTGAGACGGACGTCGGAGGCCGCGGGGCCGCGGAGCAGGACGGCGAGTCCCGGCCCCGCGTTCCCACCGGTCGCCGTGGCCTGCACGGTCCAGCCCGTCGGCACGGTGAGCGGAGCCGAGATCGTGGCGGTGCCGCCGGCCGGGTCCCACACCGCCACCACCGACGAGCGCCCGGCGCCGCTCGTCTCGACCAGCCCGGCGACGCCCGGGCCGTCGTCCTGCAGGCGCAGGACCGTGGTGGCCGTGACGCCCGAACTCCCGAGGGACGGCCCCACCCGCACCCACCGGCCCGGCGCGGGGAGGTCCGGCGACGACGCGGTGGCAGGGGACGCCGGTTCGAACAGACCCACGTCGGCTCCGGTGCACCGGGCCCCGACCACCGGCAGTCCGGACGTGGTGACGGCCACGGCACTCACCCGGGTCACCCGGCATCCGCCGGTCGCCTCCGTGAGCTCGGCGGCGGACACGAGCCGGTGCCACGTGGTGGCCCCGGGGCCGGCGGCCAGGACGGGGGTGCCGGTCGAGGACAGCACCGCGGCCGTCTGGCCGGCCGGACCGGTCGCCAGGCCGTCGGGCTCGGCGGCGAGGGTGCCGGGCAGCTCGGCCGGTGACCACTGCGAGGCTCCGGGCGCCCTCGTGGCCAGGACCGAGAAGGTCAGGTCGGCGGAGGGGAGGAATCCGGCCGTCACCACCCCGCCGGATGACGGACCGACGACGAGGCCCCCGTTGTCCGCCACCCCGGGAGGCGTCGAGAGGGTCCACGTCGGACTGCCGGCCGACCGGTCGAACAGCTCGTAGAACGTGTTCGCGGGATCGGCGAGATGACCCATGGGGAGGACCACGGTGGCCACGGTCGGGGTCGTGCTGCCCGCCGGGGGTGGGGGGGTCTGCAACGCCACCGTGGGCACCGACACGGTGGGTCGGTCCGAGGACGCCACCAGGGCGACGAGGAGGGCGACCGCGACGACGAGGAGGGCGCCGATGACCACCCAGGCCCGCCGGCTCACCGCGACTGGACCTGGGTGACCTGTGAGGCGAGCAGTCCGCTGAAGGACGACTCGGTGGAGCCGTCGGCCGAGCCCGGATCGGAATTCAGAATGCGGCGGATCCGGCCTTCGGCATCGATGACGTAGACGACGTCGGAATGGGCGACCATCCCCCCGGCCGGCGCCGACTGGACGGTGACGCCGTAGTGGTCCCACACCTGCTGGAGGGCGTCGACCGAGCCCGTGAGGAAGAGCCAGTTCGACTGGGACTCCAACCCCTCCTGGCGGTTGAAGTCGGCGACGGTCTGGAGGGACCGGTAGATGGGGTTGGCCACGACGGCGACGAAGCGGACCCTGGCGGCGTCAGCGCCGAGGAGTTCGTTGGTGACCCGCAGTTCCTGGGCGATGATCGGGCAGTCGGTCGTGCACACGGGGTCGAGGAAGGTGAGCACCACCGTCTCACCCCGCAGGTCGGCCAACGACACGGTGGAGCCGTCGGGTGCGGTGAGGGAGAAGGCGGGGGCCGGGCCCGACACGTCGGTCGGGGCGCCGTCCACGGCCACCGCGATCTGGGGATCCGCCGACTGCTGCACCGCGGCGGCCGCCATCGGGGCCACCCCGACCAGCACGATGGCGGCGGCCCCGGCGGTGGCGGCCAGCCGGGCCGCCCGCTTGGAGTCGATCCCCTCCCACCACGACCGCTGCGCCGGCGGGGTCGGGACCGAGGAGGGAGTGTCCGTCGCCCGGGCGACCCCCGCACCCACCAGCTCGGGCTCGGGTTCCGGTGCGGGCTCGGGTTCGGCGCCCGCCTCCGCCCGGGCATCGGGCCCGGGTTCCGTCGCGGCCTCCGGGCCGCCGGGGCTCCCGACGGCGGACCCGACCGCGGCCGGCCGCATGAGGGCCAGGTAGCCCCCGAACGTCACGAAGAGGAGCGGGAGCATCGAGTTGGGGTCCGTGCCCGTGCCGCCCCAGACGCCGAGGTCCTCGATCAGCACCCAGTCCGCGACACAGAGGACCGCGAGGACGATCAGGGCGGGACGCAGGAGCCGGACGACGGTGGCCGGTACGGGAACGTCTCCCTCCTCGCCGGTACGCACGGCCGCGACCAGCAGCACGGCCCCGAGGAGGACCATGGCGACCACGGCCACGAGGTTGACGCCCCAACCGTGCGAGCCGTCGAACGACGCGAAGGAGGACACCAGCGACGACAGCGCGTGCGGCTGCGAGCTCTGGGCCATCTGGGTGACCATCGCCGTCAGGGTGCCCGGGTGGGTGTCGAGCCCACCCTGCCAGAACCCCCGGCCGGGCCAGGCCTGGAGCACCCCGAACCCGATGAGCAGCACGCCCGCCCCCCCGAGGGTGTACCGGCCGATCCGTCGACCGGACCACGCCCCGTCGGGCAGGGCCACGAGGACGCCGGCCACGATGTAGAAGACGATGGCCCCCGGGGCGCCGAAGAGGAGGGTGAGCCCGGGGGCGAAGATCCCGCCGAACGCGTTGCCGAACGACCAGACGACCAGGCCCCAGGCCACGCTCACCACGCCGGCCCCGCGGCTCCAGAGTCCCCGTGGCGCCACCAGCAGCAGGAGTCCGATGCCGACCTGGATCCACACCGTCGAGGCCGCGGCGGCCGCCGGATGGTTGGTCCAGAGGTTCACGCCGGAATCGACCAGGTGGCGGACCCAGGAGGGGGAGGTGGACGCCGCGGGCTGGATGACCTGGGACGGCAGCCCGGTGGGCATCCCGGACTGCAGCTGCAGCAGCCCGTCGAACAGCCACAGGAGCCCGAAGGCGATCCGCAGGAACCGGCGACCCGCGGGCTCGGGCGGCAGGCGGTCGGCTCCCGGCGCGAAGGCCTCGCCCCGGGCGACGGCCCGGCGGTACTGCATGGCCCGCAACTGGTTCCACGCGATGAACAGGATCGCCACCACGGCCAGCACGATGGCCCCCTGGGTGGCCAGCTGGTGGTGGAACTCGGCGACGATGGACGAGTCGCCCGGCCCCGGAGGGGCTCCCATCCCGGTCATCGGCGTCCAGCTCGGTGAGGCATCGGGGCCAACCTACCGCCCGCTACCTGGGCCCCGGTACTCGGCCCCCGCCCGGATCGGGGCCCGGGAGCCGGTGCGACCGGGCCCGCCGCGGGGTCAGGACACGGTGACGGTGGTCAGGCTGGCGCTGCCGTACTTGGTCGTGACCACCACCGGCCCGGACGAGGCCTTGGCCGACACCCGCACCTCGATCCGGCCGACGGCGTCCGAGACGATCACGGCCTTCCTCCCGCCGACCGTGACCTTCTTGGCGGCGCCGAGTCCTGATCCCGTGAGCGTCAGGAGCCCGCCGGGGGCCACGACCGTGGGGGAGGCCGCCGCGAGCGACGGGGCGACCTCGAAGGCCTTGGCACTCACGACCGTCCCGTAGCTGGTGACCACGCTGAGGACCCCGTCGCCCGCCGGGGCGGGAACGATGGCGGTCACCGTGCCCGGGGCGTCCGAGGTGATCGAACCGGGGGTGCCGTCGAAGAGCACCGCGGTGGCGGTGCCCAGGTTCTCTCCCGTGACCGTCACCACCGACCCGGCTGTCGCGCTGGCCGGGGAGAAGGCCGTGATCGACGGGGTGTACGTGTAGTCGGGGCCACCGTCGGAACACGCCCCGGTGCCGCCGCCGGCGGCGTTCGACCAGATGCCCTGGACGGCCACGGTACCGTCCCCCATGGTCAGGTTGAAGACCGCCCCCGGGCCCGTCTCGTGGTACGCACACAGGTCGGCGACCTCCTCGCCTCCGCTGTCGATCCAGCCCGGGACCGGGTCCGACTCCGGAAACTGGTCCGTGATGGTCTCGGCGTACTCGTGGCTGGCGGCCTCCGTGGC
>Ga0181528_10001191_pt1 | contig 16325 bp, 15 predicted proteins | sample PEATcosm2014_Bin_47_FD_119742 | JGI IMG/M metagenome (GOLD analysis project Ga0181528, IMG submission 119742) | Peatland microbial communities from MTU Mesocosm Facility, Houghton, MI, USA - PEATcosm2014_Bin10_10_metaG | ecosystem: Environmental > Terrestrial > Soil > Wetlands > Peat | place...
AACGCGACCAGCATTTACAGCCCTGGACAACCTACTACAACCTCGAAAGGCCGCATGGTAGCCTCAACTACAACCCGCCCATCAGCCGAACCGAATCGGGTACAACGTCTTGATCATCTACAGTCACCTAACTGGGGCACTTTGCTGAAGTAATCTAGAACTGCACCCGAGTCGAATGTGAGGGGGAGACCAAGTAGCGTAATCACACAGCTGCTGCAAGGACCACTCACGGTTGAAGACATGAAATAGTTGAAATTGGAACTCGCCTTGAAACCAATCTGGGCATATTACATATCAGGTTGGAAACATCCGGGATCCAAGGTCCCCGACATTACTGGTCCGCGGACTGCCCCACAGTCGGTAGACGGGCTCTGGGGCATCAGCGCCGATCACAATATTCAAACTGCCCGCCAGAACTTCGAAAACAAGTACGTCATAGTCCGCCAGATTCTGTCCGTATATGCCCAGTTCAATGCCAATGCCAGCCAGATGATTAGATACAGGACAAAGGGCGTCTTTGGCTTCGGTGGAATCAAGTACGCGACAACCCCGATCACTATTAGACCAATAAGTAGAACAATGTGAGTTGGCTTGAGCGCATCGATGATCAACACGGTCACAAATATGCCGACGCACACGAGACCGTCCCGCATCCCTCGTTCGTTGTTGTTGGTCTCCGTGTCCCTCACACCTTTCATTGACATGCAGCTACATCCTTATTGTATTGATCACTAATGGTAGACGCGCCCTTCCAAGAATCCACCATTTCAGCACCAGCATTCCAGAGCACATTGCCTGCTGCCGACCACACAAGTCCTGCGGTGCTCCAACTAAAAGTACGGAGACCGTTGAGTCCCCATAGGGAGACAGTCTTCAGACCACTTGGCAACAGTCCTTTGACGGATGGCCGATGATTCCCCCTCCAGCTTTGATCCGCTGAAGGATATTTAACCCGTTGGAAGCTCCTGCGGCTCCGTGCCAAAGGCTGTACGCTCCCGTAAAAGCCTTACCTTCAGGCAGCAGTCCTATTGCATCCAGACCGGCACTCACCGCGCCTTTGCCGAGAGCTCCCGTAACACATGGATTCTTGTACCAAGGAATTGATGCGGCACTCACGCTGTTTGGGGATGTGCACAGTTAGCCCTTGGCAGATCTCCAGATCAATAACAAAACAGCCATGAGAAATAATCCTTCACTCAGTTCAAAGCCCCCCTCAAGCCAGACACTGTCAAAGTGGAATAGGTAGTGAGCAATTAGATAAACGGAGGTCATGAACGCGCTAGCCGCAGCGAGAGCAATACCTCCTGCGAAACGCCGCCAGCGCTTTGCCATGCTAAATAGAAAGTACAGAGGCACCACTCCTGCGATTGCAAGCGCTATAACGAACAGAGTGTTTTGTCCAAATTGCTGATTGGTGCCTGGATGAAAACTCAGCCACGTGAGCACGATGGAAAAACAAACTACCAGCATCAGTACGATGTAAATACGATATTTCTTCATGGCGATTTAGCCTGCTATTGCTGCAGACAGCTCCCCTCTCCGGTCCAAACGGCGTTTAAATAGGCACCCCAATTCACCGCAGAGACGGTGCCATTGAGTGCGCTAACCACTCCAATGCAGAAGGGAGCGTCAGGTCCAGTAAACCCGCAAGCGCCCAGCGCATTACCATAACTGACCTGTTGGATAATAGAGACTGTCTTTCTATTGCTCGTAGCCTGGCTTCTTACATTGCTCGCGCACTTGGCATATTTCAGGATCGGGTCCTGCGGCTTCGGGACGCTTGGTTGCGTGTTGTTTGGGGAGCAGCGGGACTGCCCAACGGCAAGCGGTCCGCTGCCGGTAAGGCACGGCGGACTGTTGCTTGATCCCCCTCCGCCCCCGCCCCCGTTGCTTTGTCGGCCAGGGAGGTAAATGGTGAGAATTGAGGTTGTGCCGACGCCGCCGCCGCCTTCGTCGTCCATGTCAGGGGGGCACGGATTCAAAGCATCGCACCCTAGGTTCAGACCAAGGGCGTCAGTGTACTTGAGCGGCTGGTTTATCACATAAGCATAACGGTTCCAGGTCTGGGGATTCCCAGACCACACCGCTCCCAGTCCTGCCGGGTCCGGAGATATCCAGCGCCCCTGGACCGAACTGTAATTGCGATAAAGAAAGTCATACTGCCCGACTTCGGTGTCTTGGTTCTCCCCGGAAAACGAACGGTCATGAGTTCCTGTTTCGGAGTATGACTCGCCAAAAGGCGCATACGAGCCGCTATAATACATCGCTCGCAATGATGTGGAACCAAGTCGTGAACTTCCCAGCCAATCCGGATGCCGATAATCTAACCCGCTGCTGTTGTAGACGGCGGTCGCATTGCCCGGAAGGGGGACAAACGCCTCGACCAGTGATCCGCGGCTCACCAGGGCCAGCTTCGTCCCAGAAGTGGAATACAGTATCTGCGTGTAGGCTCCTGACGCCAACTTCTCGACAGCCCGGTCAAGTGCGTCGAAGGTGACAGAGATTCCGTCAACCCACGTCTGGTTTCCATCCGCGTCCCAGGAATATTGGTGCGCATAGTCCGACGTAATAGAAGTGAGGTTGCCGGTCGTGTCGTAGGCAGCGTTGATAAATTCCGATATGCGGTTGGTTGCGGAAGAGTATCCGGCACCAAACGAACTCGAGCCACTCTTACTGATATTGCCAAACGCATCATAGGAAAACGTCTGCGACCAAGCGTTACTGCCCGTGCAGCTCACGCTCGCGGTGTGCTGCAAATCGTCATTAGAGTAATTGCAGTTTTGCGTGTCCGCCGAATTGAGGGGATTCGTTATGGCAAGCGATCCGAGGCTTCCATTTGGATTCCATGTGAGAGCGCCGGAAACCGCAGATCCGTTGATGTTGAACCGGTAACTAGTCGGTCTATACGTATTTGCGTCGAATCCGAATGCGTCCGTATCAAGCGAACCATAGTTCATGCTTGTGACCTGACTCGCAGGGTTGTAAGTGGTCTGGCTAAGAGGATTCTGCCCAGAGGATGCGCTTGCCGAATACGGTCTACCCTCGCCATCAACACCATAAGTGATTGTTGGAAACAGCGAGCTCGTTCCTAGCGTGGCAGCCAGAGTGTTCAGCACACCATTCGCCCAATATCTTTCGTTGACATGAAAGTAACCGCCGCTGTTTGGCGTCATCTCGTACACATCCGTAATTTCGCCCCGCACAGAATAGCTGAACGCTAAATCCGTGACTTTGCTTGAGGGCGAACCAGTGTATGCCTCCGCCAGATTGCCAGCGGCGTTTGCCATGGGGGTCCCATTCACGGTTGCCGAATCATATACATAGTACTTAGCCTTGGTAGATGATGCGTACGGGCCTGACGGATATGTAACCTGAGTAGAGCGATGGAGAACGTCATAGGCAGTACAGGTGACGTTCCCGAGGGCATCCGTCTTCTTCACCAGGTCGCCACTAGAAGTCCCACAGGTCGAATCCGAATCATAGACATACGTCGTTGCCGAACTTTCAGGATTCGTCTCTGATATCAACCGGCCAAGTCCGTCATACGAATATGACCTGGTCTGTTGAGAGCCAGAGGATTGCGCGTTCTGCAATACGCCTATTATCTTGCCCATAGCGTTGTATGTATATTTCGTCCAATAGCCCGTAAGCGAATTCGTCTGGCCGCAGGTACCATTACCCGAAAGAGACGACGTAACTTCACACACTGAAGTCAAACGTCCGAGTGCATCGTATTCGTGCTGTCGGCTCTTGGCCCTTTCCCCTGTGGGCGCCGGGGTCAACGTGACTAGTTTGTCATTTTGGTTATAGGTGTAGCTTTTGAGCATTCCTCCCGAGTCGCTGACCGAACTCTTGCGGTTAAGTGCATCAAACACAGTAGTAGTGCCTGGTCCACTTGAGTTTGTTCCCCCGGCGCTTCCGGTGTATGGCAAAGACACCTTCGTAAGGCGGCCGTCACCGTCATATGTGTAGCTCACACTGTCGAAAGAAGAATCCACTGGCGACTGACGGATCTGGCTAACAAGATTTCGTCCGAGGGAATCTACGGTGGCGAGGGCATCTGTAGTTGAATTCCCTCCGTTAAAGGTCAAGACGCTTTCCACAGACGTAGGGTCGTGATATGTGTAGCTGGTTGTGTTGCCGGCTGCGTCCGTAACGGAAGCAGGCCGCCAGAAGTTGGGGTCGGTGTACGAGGCAGTTGTCACGTTATTGTTTGCATCGGTCGCCGTGAGCACCACGCCTCCGGGGCAACTCCAGGTCTCCTGAATGGTCAACCCGGTCGCACCCTTGATCTGGGTCGGGAAAGAGTTTCCGCAGGCCCCGTAGGTGTAGCTTGTCTGCCCACCATTGACATCCGTTGCCGTTTGGATGAGCCCAGTATCAAAATAGGTGTAAGTGGACGACAAACTGCTTGACGATGAAACCCATTGGCTGACCGTAGTAGCATTTCCGCGCGAGCCTGACACCGACGCATGGCTAGGAGTTCCGCTGGTCGCCGTGACCGATCCGCCGTCGTAGGTGTATGTGGTCTGGGCAGCGAGATTTCCACTACCATCATAGATGCTGACCGTCTGGGGATGATCCACGATACCGCTGAGCGGCGCGTAGGATATCGTCTGCGATCTCAGAAGCACCCCGGGTATGCCCGCCCCATAGTCATAGCTGTAATCGCTCGTCAAGAGCCCGTATGAGTTATATGCCACTTTCTCAAGGGACTGCTTCCCTGAAAGGCTTGGAAGACCTGTGTAGACTGACTTGTTCAGAATCGGCAAAGTGATCGCGTCAGTCGTGCAACTTGGCGCTGAGGTGTCGCCGTTGTAGCAGACATTGCTTGTAAGAAGCAGCGGCGATGATCCCTGGTACGACAACCGTTGTGTCTCGTAGAAATTGTTACTGGCTTCCTCGAAACTGATCGCCGTCTTGTTCGACTGCGGATCCGTCACGGTGGTGGTCCACGCCGATCCTGAACCTGACCGAACGTAAGACGTGGTGCCGTCCGGAGTCTGTATCGTCATTCCGGACGTGCTCCCATCGGCACAGACAATGCCATTGCTGATCCCAGTGCCGCTGCCCGCATACGTGATTGATTCCACTCCTCCCGTCGGCAAAGTCACAGAGGCGACTCGCCCGGTCACAGTTCCCGAACCGCCGGGAGTCGGTTCGTAGGTGAACGTGTACGACGTCCCGTCCGCCAACAGAATTTCGCTCACCAAGTTCTGTTGTGTGATTGAGTACTCCGACACGCCGGAGCACCCAAAGCCTGTCTTCACACTGTAACTCGTATAAATTAGCTTTGCCGTCGCCGTCCCGCCCGGAGCCGTGTACTGAAAGAGGTTAGGGCTGGCAGGAGTACCCAAGCCGGAGACAGTTAGTACAGTCGTTCCGAGCGTATCGGTAAAGACACCGCTCGCATACGAAATTTCATTTCCATTCGTGTCCGTCGCGACCCCGGTGCCGCTGTTTAATATGTTTCCGGAAGGAATACGCGCAATGCCCGGCAATCCGCCAGTAGTGTCCAGAACGATTCCCGAGCCGTCGAGAGTCCCTATAGAAAAGCCGTTAAAGGTGTCGTTATCACCGCTGCAGAAGACGTCGGTCGCAACGGCAGCCGAACCGAAGGTGTGCCGACCGCCGGATCCATCTGTAAATACAAAGTTCGAATAAGTGTACGTAACCTCCGTATACTTCGTTCCATCGTAGTAACACGTCCCGCCCGTTGTACGCGCAGTAGAGTAAGTGATGCTGCCTGTGACGATCTGCGTTCCTGCGGTCCACCCCCACGCCGGAACAGGACTCCATGTAGTGGTTCCGTTGGCGGTGACTGGGTACCACACCGAGGAGTCATACGTGAGCGCATAACTGAAATTGGTTCCGCGACCCTGCTTCTGAACGATCGGCACGGACAGATGCAGATTCAGATTTCCGAGATTTATGGTCCCGGCCGGCGTTGCCGAGAAACTTCCGAATGCAGGAAGGCCCGTAGACACCTGGGCAAACAATATTTCCGACAGAACAATGCAGATTATTGCGAGAACTGCTAGGCGAGTCTTTGTCGTCATCTTGTAGGCTTCCTATTGTGGTCTTCCTACTGGACCGGGAAAGTTGTCGCTGGAATAGTTGGGTTGATTTCTAGGTTGACGACATCGACGCTCAGCACGCGTGTGCCGCTTAGAAACTCGTCAATGTGCGCCGGGACAGTCACTCCCGCCATCTGCTGGTAGAGAGAGTAGTGCACTTCCCAAGAAACATCAGAGGGGCTGCCGTCATCTGGGTGTAGCCTGCTGGCCATCCCAACCAGCAGATATGTCTGAGGGTCGATGTAGTAGTCAGTCGAGGATGTAGATGCTGGAGTGTACTGCGTTGCTGGCTTCGCGATGCTCGTGACGCGAACGTGCAGCGCGTTAGCGCCATTCCACGATTCTTCGCCAACATAGTTGAAGGTCAGCGTCGAGTCTGCAAATCTCGCCAGCGACGAGAGGAGCGGGAAGTACCAGTGTGTCCCCACTGTAGCATTCAGGAATGTCACTGAATGAACACCTGCGTCGTCCGACCAGATCCCGACAGGCAAGCCACCGGATGTGACCCCTCGACTCTCTGAAGTCACGCCGTTCGTGAAGTTCATATCAAGCCGCGCGTCAAAGTACCCTGCCCCTTGCAGACTGCCGGGAGCACTCGTGTATACGGTTCCGAGCCATCGCGTTATCGTGGCAGTCTCCACATACGAGCTGACGGGGACGTTTCCGGTAGTTATCGCCACGAACTGCTTCGCGAGATTGATCGCGAACGGGTCGCTTCCGCTTGCGACTGCGGCCGAGCAGAGCGGCGCGAGGAATACAGACACTAATATGACGTCGACAACCGTCCTTGCTCCAATACGCATAACTACGTGCCTCCAGGCACCTGCCACTCTTCACTCCCAACAAATCCGGCTCAGGGCAGAGTGGATTGAATTTATATGTCCAACTTGAGACGAAGGTTGCCCATCGATGCAGAATTCTCTGAATATATCTTCGTCAAGGGTGAGGGAGCCCGCACGGCTTCTACAAGAACGATCGCAGAATCGCTCCATGCGAATCGGGAGGTCTAATCGAAGCCGTTCCGATCATGGAACAACATCGGTTCGACTAGGCAGTGACTAGGCAAGAAGGCATAGTGCCCGCATTTCTATTAAACAAAAGTTGCCAGCGAAGCATTTCAATAGCTTGTGAGTGCGCCAGCGGTTTCCGGCACGAACTCATGTTCTGATTTCAAAACATGAAACAACGATTATCTTTGCATTCAGCTTCCTTGGTTAAGATTATTGGTTTTGACACCAACGCGCTCTTGATGGATTTCTCCAGCGCCCACTGGCGGGACGCAACCCAGGGGCTGTAGTGCTTGTACGCGATCGCCGGCGAGTCGCCGAGGATGCCGAGCAGACTAGCACGATGCTTAACTTGTCACAATTCTCTGACCCTTCTCTGACTGCTGCACTAAAGGCGGCCAGTGGCCCTGTCCTATTTGTCCAGATTTGTCCAAAAGCTCGATTTCTCGACCTGTCGCCTCGACGGCTGGGCCCGGCAGTTTTCATCTGGTTGTTTTGGAAGCTTTGCAGAGCCTGCGGCTCGAGGCGAATTCCGCTAGGCCAGGTCGCATTCTAGAAGCAGGAACTCTCTATTCAGGGTAACGCTACCAACCCAAGTTAAACGTTGCCCCGCGTCCAAGAGGCCTGATTTTCAACCGTTAGGCGCGGCGGCCGATGTGGCGTCCTTCCAGCTTGGCCGCCTCATGCCCGCCCGGACCGCCCGATAATCAGGTTGCGCTTCAACTCCGACGATCGTCCAGACAGTGTCTGCCTCCAGCCGCATCGAGGTGCATTCGCGTGAGCTCCGCAGCGAGCGCCTGGTCCAGATCCGCATTTCAATCCCCTGACCGAATCAGAACAAAGCAAAACACCCAACCGGCAAAGCAATACGCAGCAATCGCGAAATCACACGAGGGCACTTCCATGAAACTTCACCGTAACCAATACTGTCCCATCCACCACTCCCTTTTCTGCTGCGGCCGCGAGAAAACGTCCAATGCCCGACACCTGACAATGGGCGTTGAGCGAATCGACGACCCGAATCATCCCAGAGGATACCGGGAACTGCGCTCACCGGCAGAACTGCGAAAAGTCCTCACCCAGAAAATCACTGCGCAGAAAGGAAACTGCGGAATCTGTCACCTGCCGTTTACCGACTGCAAGGATATCGTCCCCGACCACATCGAGCCCAAGGGCATGGGAGCGGCACGGCGCGATGACCACCCAGACAACGTTCAGGCTGCGCATCGGCTGTGCAACCTTCTCAAGGGTTCGAGACGCCTATCCCATCACCAATCCAGTAAATAGTGAAACTCCTATTCCTGCGGAGAGTCGCATGAACTTCTTACTCTTGATCCTCATGGACATTTTTGCCTCCGACGACGACTCCCCCTGCTTATCGGTTGCCCGGAGGCCGCTTGAGGCCCTGATCGAGGATTGGTTGAGGCGGGGAGAAGAGATCAAATCGCTGCGAGCTCTCGTAGCCGGACAGATTTCATCCGGTTCCGGCAGGAGTTTGTCCACCCCGTTCGATGAAAGTCACTGAAGGAGAGCAGGGAGCCATTCCAAGAACACTTTACAAGCGTGCATATAAATGTAAACAGTATGAAAGGAAGTCTTTATAATATATGTAGATATATGTGTGAATAAATGACAAGATGTGTAATCATAATCCGCGAGAGGTGGACGAATGAGCGCACTGGCCTTTAAAGATGCCCGTTCTGAACGGGGGCTTACCCAGAGGGAGGTTGCGGCTCGTCTGGGAGTGTCACAGTCCTACGTGGCATTGCTGGAGCGGGGAAAGCGCCCGCTCACGCCCTCGCTCGCCCGTAAGGCTGCCCGTTTTCTCAATCTTCGGCCCACTGCAGTTCCTTGCGACCGGCACCCTCGAAGCTCCCGCACCACCACGGATTCCCTGGTAAAGTCTCTCAGCGCTCTCGGCTATCCCGGATTCGCATACTTGAGGGCTGGATGGACACGGAATCCCTCGGAAGTGCTGGTCGAGGCATTGCGGCAGGATGATCTGGATTCCAGAGTAGCGGAAGCGCTTCCGTGGGTGCTTCTGAACTATCCAGATCTTGACCGCAATTGGCTGCTCCGGGAGGCTCGCCTGCAGGGCCTAACGAACAGGCTTGGATTTCTCGTTTCGTTGGCGCTTCGCGTCCTTGAACAGCGCGGGAATCAACAGTCGGACACTTACCGTGCGCTTCAGGAGCTTGAACAGTTGCTTGAACAGAGCCGCCTGGAGGCAGAATCAAGCCTCGGCCCTCGTTTGTCAGTGGCACAGCAGGAGTGGGTGCGGCAGAATCGTACGGAAGAAGCCAACCGGTGGCATGTTTTGACAACCTGGCGCCCGGAGCATTTGCAATATGCCTGAAACACCGATCAAACTCGCTCCGCAATGGCAGAAGTTCCTCGCCGAGATCGACCAGCTCTTGACGGGCCCTGCACAGATCACTTGTATCGGAGGCTTCGTGATGACCGAGGTTCACGGGGCCTCTCGCAGCACAGGCGACCTGGATCTCATCGAATCCAACAGTCAGGTTGTCGAGGAGCTGCAGAAAATTGCTGGCGAAGGATCTGAGTTGCACAAGAAGCACAAGCTCTACGTCGAGTACGTCGGCGTCGTGACGATGCCTCTTGAGTTCAGCTCCCGATTAACCCTGCTACCACTTACTCTGGAGAAGCTCACGATCTTCGTTCCGGAGGTCTACGACCTGATTCTTTCCAAGCTGGAAAGGAATGGTCCGAAAGACCAAGCGGACGTTGAATTTCTCGCACGGAAATACGCCCTCAGCTACAACATCCTGCGCAAGCGGTTTGACGATGAGCTCGATTTCATCGCCAACCGGCGATACCATCTCGCGACCTTGGACAAGTTTTGGCGAGACTGGTTTCAGGAGTAGTTGCGAACTTCCAGATGGCGAGAGCGCCCCAGACCATCGCTGCCCCTGGGAATCCCCTCCTCCTAGAATCAAAGAGCGTTGTCAGGCCACTAACCTGAATCAAAGCAATCTTCCCAGAGCGACAAGCTCCCAATCTCGCTAAAAGGACAAAACCTATGAAACCATCACACCTCGTTGAGGCGCTGCTCACCGCTGTGCCTCAAAACGTCCCGCTCCATATCTGGGGTGCCTGCGGCGTCGGAAAATCCCAGCTCGTCAAGCAGGTCGCGCAGCATCTGAATCGCGAGTTCATTGACGTACGCGCCGTCCAACTCGATCCCGTCGACTTCCGTGGTTTGCCACGCATCAAGGATGACCGCACGGAATGGATCACGCCGAATTTCCTCCCCACCAGCGGGGAGGGCATTCTCTTCCTCGATGAACTGACCTCCGCACCGCCGATGACGCAGGCCGCCTGCTACCAGCTCGTCCTGGATCGTGCGCTTGGCGACTATCGGCTGCCTGATGGATGGTCGGTGCTTGCCGCAGGCAATCCTGCCTCCGAGCGCGGCGTCAGCTACTCCATGCCCCGCCCGCTGCTCAACCGCTTCCTCCATCTCATGCTGGAACCTGATCTTGGCGAGTGGTGCATTTGGGCCGGCAAGGCAGGGATCAGGCAGGAAATCATCGCTTTTCTTCGCTTCCGGACGGAGTTGTTGCACGACTCGGCTGTGCGGTCGGGCGTCAACGCCTGGCCGACGCCGCGCTCCTGGGAGATGGTATCCAGGGCGATGGACGGAATCGACGCCCGGAAAACCGCCATCACCGCGGATGTCTACGAGATGCTGCTCATGCACCTGATTCAAGGTGCGGTGGGCGACGGCGTGGCTGCGGAGTTCATCGGCTTTCTCAACCTCTTTCATGCGCTTCCGTCCATCGACGAGATTCTCCTGAATCCCAACGGCGCTCCGCTACCCAGTGATCCATCCGCCCAGATAGCAATTGCCACCGCACTCGGCCGCCGCATCACCGATAGCTCCATTGCGAAGGCGAAGCTCTACCTTGAGCGTCTTCCAGATGAGCTGCAGGTCCTGTCCATGCGCGATGCTTTGCTTCGTGACCGGGCCATCGCTACCACCCCCGAATTCACCCAATTTGCTGTGACGCACAGCGATTTACTCGCATAGCCCTGGCTGGGCTACGGCAATTGAAATGTGTGCTTAAGGGCGCATTAAGTGACTTTATGCTCCCTTGAGATTGACAATCTTAAATGAGTCGATATCATCTTAAGGAAGCGGTATCGCGTATTACGTCCGCTTGAGGGAACATGACAGCCAGGAACCAACTCGCACAAGCACCTCCCTATGCTGTTGAACAGGCGGTGAAGATCCTCGGGCAGAATCTGCGGACGGCAAGACTGCGCCGCGAGCTGACGATTGAGGAGGTCGCCGAAAAGATCGGCACCGGCCGAAAGGCGGTTACGGATGCTGAAAAGGGCAAACCTGCAACCGCCGTCGCGGTATATACCGCCTTGCTCTGGGCCTATGATCTCCTCTCCCCGTTTGAGGAGTTAGCTAGCCCGCTGAAAGATGAGCAGGGCTTGTCTCTCGCGAGCCGCAAGGCACCCCAGCGCGCGCGTAGCTCTGGAGGTTTGGATAATGACTTCTAACACTGCGCGCGAGTGCTTCGTTTACATCACGCTTCCTGGCGCGGTCTCGGCGGTGACTGCGGGAAGGTTCGTGTTGGAAACGACGCGGACAGGCGACCCGTTGGGGCGCTTCGTCTATGGCCGCTCCTATCTCCAGAATCCCAAGGCGGTGCCGATCGATCCTGTCGAGCTGATACTCGCAAGAAGGACATTTGAAACCGTGCGCCTGCATGGCATCTTTGGCGCCCTGCGTGATGCTGGACCGGACTACTGGGGCCGGCGGGTCATCGAAAAGCACGCCGCAAGAACTCAGCTCGGGGAAATGGATTACCTGTTGGAGTCTCCTGATGATCGGGCCGGCGCCCTCGGCTTTGGATTAAGTCAAGCTCCGCCTGCTCCCCTGCGGGAATTCAATAGGACAGTCGATCTGGAGAAGCTGCAAGGACTGGCCGAAGCGCTTTCGAAGGACGAAATCCCCACCGATCCGGGAGCCCAGCAGGTCCAGGATCTGCTCTTGCTCGGCACCTCCATGGGCGGAGCGCGTCCGAAAGCAGTGGTTCAGGATGAAGATGGTCTCTGGATAGCCAAATTCAATCGTCTCGATGACCGGTGGAACAACACGCGCGTCGAACATGCGATGCTGCGTCTGGCGCGGCAGTGTGGGATCAACGTCGCTGAAAGCCGTATTGAAAATGTTGCGGGAAGAGACGTGTTGCTCATCAAACGCTTCGACCGCGAACAAACCGATGCGGGGTACACGCGCGCGAGGATGATCAGCGGTCTTACGGTCTTACGTGCTGAGGAGGCTCCTGAAACCAGAACCCGCTGGTCCTACGTGCTATTGGCCGAGGAACTGCGGCGCATAGTCTCAGAGCCAAAGAAGGACGGCCGCGAGTTGTTTAGGCGAATGTGTTTCAACGCACTCATCTCCAACCTTGACGACCATCCGCGCAATCACGCCTTCATCGCAAGGGCAGAAGACTGGGCACTCTCTCCCGCCTACGATCTAACGCCCTCACCTGTGGTGAGCCAGGAGCGCCGCGACTTGGCGATGGAATGCGGCGATCTCGGCCGCTATGCCAACCGGAAGAACATTCTTTCGCAACATGTCCGTTTTCTGCTGGACCAGGAGGCGGCGGAGAAGATCGTTGACGACATGACGTCTCAGGTCGCTAAGTGGTACGACACGGTTCGCGCTTGCGGGGTATCTGAGAGGGATGCCGAAACGATTCGCGCGGCGTTTGTGTATCCGGGGTTTATGTTGTAATGCCGTACAGGGTACCCGCTGACCTTGCTGCCGCCTGATTCCGCAGGATCGCCTCGAGGCAGAACGCGCCGAAATATTGCCTTTGATGCGGTTTTTCCTGCCCCCACTCCACCGCCAGCGATCCTTCTTCCAAGATAGCTATGGCTCGGCATGTGTTCCATGACCGGGCCATCGCAACCACCCCCGAATTCACCCAATTCGCCGTCACTTACAGCGATTTACTCGCGTAGCCCTGGCCAATCCCGGGCTACGTCTGGAGCTTGAAACGAAATGATTTCCGACAAAGCCATGTTGATCTGTCTCCATATCACGATGTGGACTGCACGCAAGCACGACAAGCGCGTCTCCGAAGAAGTTGCACAATCCCACGAAGCAAACACGAATGCGGGCCGTTATAACAAACACTTGCTCGACCAGGCAGAAAAGCTGGAGGATCTGCGCACGCTTGCAGGTCAGATCCGCCAGTACTTCTACAAGGTGACACTGCCGTGGTCGGACGAGGGTTACCGCTTGCTCCCGTCCCACCTCTACTTCGAGTTCACCCACCAGATGAGCGAGTTCAAGACCGGGTACGAACAGCTGGTGCGAGAGTTTCTCGACGCCTATCCAACCTATCGCGAGCAGGCCCGCAGCAGCCTTGGCCTCCTGTACCGAGACAGCGACTACCCGGACTGGTCGAAGCTCGCAGAGAAGTTTGATCTGACGACAGACATTCTCCCCATCCCCTGTGGCGAGGACTTCCGCGTCACGCTTGGAGAAGAGGAAAAGGCTCGCGTCGCTCGCGAGATCGATCAACAAGTCAAGCAGTCCCTCACGCGCGCCACATCCGAGTTGTGGTCACGCCTCATGCAGTCGGTCGCCCACCTTGCTGCGGTACTGGAGCGGCCCAAGGCCAAGTTACACACGTCCACTCTCCGCAATGTGACGGAGATCGCCGATCTGGTTCCTCGGTTGAACGTCACCGGCGACGAAGAACTCACGGCACTGGCGCAGGAGACAAACTCGCGGCTCGCCTTTTTTACCCGCCAGGATCTTGCTGAGCACCCGGCCGCACGCGCGCGGGCAGCGGGGATTGCAAACGATCTTGCAGCCAAGATCAAGCACGCGATGAAAGATCGCGGCTATGACAGCTCGAATGAATCTGCTGCCATCGGCCAGGTTTCCGGAATGGTGGAAGTTCCGATCGCGGCGGTCCAAATGCCCGATCCGAAACCAACCGATCCGGCACCCCAACCCACGCCAGCACCCGAGTCTGACCAGATAGTTATGCGGATGCAGGATTACATGGAGCTAATGGCATCATGACAAATATTTCCCCAGCCGTGCGGCTCAAGCAAGGCAGGACAAAACTGCTGCTCGATTTCCCATTCTTCGGGGTCCTGATCCTGCGGCTCAAGGACGTTGAGACACCATCGATCGACACCATGGCGACCGATGGTGTCTCCCTGTTTTATAACCCCGAATTTGTTGCGAAGCTGACGCCGCCCGAACTGCTTGGCTGCTTAGCGCACGAAGTCATGCATCCGGCACTTCAACATCACACTCGGCGCGGGACACGCTCTCCGAAACGCTGGAACGTTGCGTGCGACTTCGCCATCAACCCACTCATTCGAGACGCGAACCTCGCTCTCCCATCCGGGGCACTCTACGATCCACGGTTTCGGAACCTCAGCGCCGAGCGGATATACAACTTGATCGCCGAGGACAATGACAGCAACTCCATTGTCGGCCAGGGCAACGGCTCCACGAGTTCCGGAAGCGGCGATCCTTCGGCCCAGGGCGACGAGAAGGGAACTGCCGCTTCCAAGGTCCCCGTCACAGATGGCGGCTTTGGCCAGGTCATCGACGCGCCCAATCCCGACAAGGAAGGCGCGCCCGCAACCAGCGACCAGATCGAGAGGCAGCAGATGAGCTGGACTGGAGCTGTCGAGCAGGCCGAGGTTGTCGCACGCATGGCCGGCAAAGCTCCCGTCGGCGTGCGCCGGGCCATGGAAGCGGCTGATCGGGCGACCGTGGACTGGAGGGCAGCGCTGCGGAATTCATTCGCCGCGGCAATTCCCGAGGACTACTCTTGGTCATCTCCCAACCGGCGCCACATCGCTTCAGACCTATACCTGCCGAGCATTCACAAGGATGGCGTGGGTGAGATTGTAGTCGGCGTGGACTGCTCCGGCTCAATCAACCGACGGCAGCTTGGACTCTTCCAGGATGAATTGAACTCGATCATCTCGGAGCGGAGGCCACAACGGGTGCATGTGCTCTATTTCGACACCCAGGTCCATAACGCCGCCATCTTTGAACAGGGCGAGCCGATTACGCTCGAACCGGTGGGAGGCGGTGGAACCAGCTTCTGCCCCTGCTTTGAATACATCGAGGAGAAGTGCATTCAACCGCAGGCGCTCGTGGTCTTCACCGACCTTGAGGGCTCCTTCCCAGACGCTGCACCTCACCACCCAGTCCTGTGGGCGGCCACAAAGGATCACTCGGCACCATTCGGCGAGGTCATTCCCATGGCGGCAGCATAGCTCAACTGATGCAGTCTAGCGCGCTGCCTTTGTTTGGCAATGGTCCGCTCCAGAGGACGAATTTAGAACTTGTGTGCGGGGTGGGAGGTGGCTTGAACTCCTGCCTGCATAGGTTTCTCAATCACGTCCGAGAGATTGAGAAAATACTGGTCGGCGTTCCTGACTGTCAAAGGTAGCGAAGCATATGCTCGACTCGTCATTGCCCGGTATGTCTAGGTGGAGCTTTTCGCCCACAAAACGGTCCCGTCGATCTCGAACTCTATGTAGAGAGGAATGGCGTGAACGATTCACCTTTCTTGCATGATCATACGCAGTTTCATTCGCCGGGAATTTTGCGCAGTCAACCCACTGTCGCTATGTTGTACCTCGCTAATCCACAATCAACAGATTCGAAACTATCGCCAGCTTTCGCCGTTCTCATTTTGACTTACCCGGGCAATTGTTGCCTAGCATCGCAAGTCGATCCTTGCCCAGTCAGGCAAGGCGAGCGCAAATCATGCTCAGAGATCGAGACTCCAAAGCGGGTGTTCCCAACGACTTGCGTTATCCGAGTGCAGGCTGCTTTGCTTGGAACTGGACGTGCATTACTGATATCGAAAGCGGCAACTAGAGCTTTAGGTGATGCCGTTTCAATGAACATCACCAATCAGGAGGTCGAACGATGTCAGTGGCAGGCGTTTTCAGCAGTAGTTTTCTCAGTCCACTCGCCCAAGATACTCCGAGCACGCCAACACAGGCTCAGAGTAATACAAGTTTCCAGCAGGATTTTGCACAACTTGGTCAGGATACGCAGTCCGGAATCCCTTCTTCTGATTGACCTGCCCCGATTCTCTCAGCCATTCATAACTGGAGATTCTCGGTTTTGGTTTGGCTTCGAGTGTAGCTCGCCGCCGCCGTCGGGACGGTGGGAAAGTGGAAAACGGGTTGTGTTTTCCAA
>Ga0181528_10001192_pt1 | contig 16324 bp, 15 predicted proteins | sample PEATcosm2014_Bin_47_FD_119742 | JGI IMG/M metagenome (GOLD analysis project Ga0181528, IMG submission 119742) | Peatland microbial communities from MTU Mesocosm Facility, Houghton, MI, USA - PEATcosm2014_Bin10_10_metaG | ecosystem: Environmental > Terrestrial > Soil > Wetlands > Peat | place...
GCAAGAGCAACGGCAAGAGCAACGGCAAGAGCAACGGCAAGAGCAACGGCAAGAGCAACGGCAAGAGCAACGGCAAGAGCAACGGCAAGAGCAACGGCAAGAGCAACGGCAAGAGCAACGGCCCCACCCTCCGCCAACAGAAGGCGGAAGGGTAGGGTACCCGTGCGAAAACCCCACTCAGCCAAGAGAAGGCTTGCATGGGGCACCCGCGGGATTGTGGGCGCGGCGAAAAACAATACAGAGAATTTTGAAAGCAGCGAAAGAAAAAAGGGAGAAAAGGAAACGATGAATACGCGATTTGTGGATTTGCATGCGGCAGCCGACTACATGGGGCCGGGCGCAATTGAAATCGAGATGTACCAGAAAGAGATCTTCGACATTGTGAAGCGCCGCGGCGCCTTCGGCCAGCGCATTGTGAACGTGCCGGCGACGGGGCATCCGTCACGCTTCTTCGAAGAGACGGCGATTCCGTCGCCTTCGGCGGCGAACGCCTTTGTGGACCCGCGCAACATTGCGGCCAGCACGGTGTCTCCGACGAGGGTGGAGCGCTCGGTGCCGCTGAAGGCCCTGGTCTCGCAGATCAACTACAACCTGTTCGACATCGAGTTGGGCAACCAGCAGGAGCAGTTCGCATTCCTCCAGGCGAAGGACTTGAAGGACGCAGTGGACGGCCTGATGCGCACCCACGACGTCTCGCTGTGGAACGGCAACGACACTTCGCTGAGCACGCCGACGACCTTCCAGTACTTTGGCGCCGCGGGTCAGATTGCAGCGGGCGGCCAGGTGGTGAGCGTGCCGACGACGGAAGCGATCGTGGACGGCTTGAAGAGCCAGGTGGCGGCCATGGTGGCGAACTCGAATTACGAGGTGAGGCCGACAGCGATTTATGCCAACCCCGTACTGCTGGATCTGATTGATCGCGAGATGAAGACCGAGTTCAACGTGGTGCTGAGCACGACCCAGGTGGCCGGCGGCTTGACGGTGAAGACACTCTCGACGCAGGCGGGCGAGCTGCCGCTGATTCCTGAGTGGGCGCTGGGATACACGGGAACTCCGGGCACGGGCACGGCAAACCTGCCGGCCTACATCGTGACCGAAGACCTGATCGAGTATCACTGGCTGACCGATGTGAATCCGCGGGTCTTCCAACTGGGACTGAGCGGCAACCTGGCTCGCCAACTGGTGGTGGTCAAGTTCGGGGGCATGGTGGTGAAGGGCGCCAACTACGCGCACTCGCTGGTGAACGTGACTCGGTAAAGGGCGAGGTTCCGGAGGTTAAGAAGGTTCCGGAAGTTTCGGAGGTTGAAGAGCAAGGGCAGAGGCGACTGCCCCACCCTCCGCCAACAAAAGGCGGAAGGGTAGGGCACCCTGCAAAAGGGTCATGCGGAGGCTCTACTGCGGCGCGCTGTGTGCGCTGGCGGTGGGGCCTCCGCGTGGTTTGCGTGTGGCAAAGAGCGTGGCGGCAGCGACAGCGGACGTGAGCGGAAGAAGACGTGAGCGAAGAAAGCGGTGAGGGCAAAAGGACGATGGCATATCTCACAGGAGATGAATACGAGTTGTATGGGCTGGAGGCGACGACCGCGGACAGCCTGGTGGCGGCGGCAAGCGACCTGATTGACGCGCACTGCCGGCGCAGCGGCTTCGGCATTGTGCAGTACATGGAGCGCTTCCGGGTGGGGCGCAGCCAGATGGTGCGGCTGACGTATCTGCCGCTGGCGGCGGCCTCGGGAGCGGCGTCGGCGATTGTGTTGCTGCGCGGGCGGTATCTGTCGCGTGGCAGGGAGTGGGCAGGCGAATCAGCACTGGCGGCAGAGATCGCCGGAGTGTTTGCGACTCCGAACATTTGGGTGGATTTGACGACCACGGCGGTGGACGTGGATGCCACGAGCGGCGAGTTGATTCTGCTGGGCGGGGCGCTGAGTCCCGCGCTGGGCGATTTGGAAGTGACGTACACGGCCGGGTACGCGACGGTTCCGGAGGCGGTGAAACAGGCGTGCGCCAAGCTGGTGCAGAACGCGTTGGCCACTCCCGCGCTGAACGTGAGCAAGCAGAAGATTGACCGCATGTACGTGCAGTACTTTGCCGACACGCTGATTGACGCAGACGTGAAGCGTTTGCTGGCGCCGTTTGTGGCGCAGAGGCTGGCGTCGTGAGGACGGGTGTGGCGGGGTTAGAGAGGTCTTCGGTGGCGATGCTGCGCTTGCTGGGGGCGGGCCCGGCGTGGCTGGTGCTGGCCGAGACGAGCGATGCAACGGCCGAGGCGGGATTGGGATTGTGTTCCCCGGCGGCGGCCGAGGTGGAGATGGAACCGGTGCTGCTGCAAGGCAATGTGAATGGCGGGCAACTGCTGGCCATTACTACGAAGAGCATTGTGCGTCGCGCGCTGAACGGCACGGACGGCGTGGCGGCCAGAAAGCTGCTGGAGGCGAGCCTGCTGCGCGTGGGCGAGACGACGTACCGGATCCTGACGGTGACGGTGAAGCGCTTTGGCGGCGCGGAGCTGCTGTACGAAATGGGAATCGAGGAATAAACGATGCAGGCGGCGAAAGACACATTCCTGATGACGCTGGCGGGACGGCTGGCGACGGTGAATCCGGCGCGCACGGCGTGCCTGGATGGAACGACGCGGGCGGCGGTGATGGCCCAGGAGAATGAGACTCCGGGGCAGGCGGCAAACGCCCTGGAGACCTTTGTGCTGAGCTGGCAGGCGGCGAAGAAGGTGATGGCCGGGAAGCGGTTGATGGAGATGAAGTGCGAGGTGACGTATGCGACGCGCGGCACGGACGCCATGCTGCGTGCGGACCGCGGCCGCATCCTGACGGCGATGGACTGCGAGCTGCTGACGATCTGCCGTCCGGAGTGCGTGGCGCAGTGCGACTACACGCAGACGCCGCCGGCGCAGGTGGGGACCAGGCTGTTCTGGAGCCAGCCGGTGCTGGGCGAGGTGACGGATGAGGACGGCACGTTGAAGCGCAAAGCGACACTGGAGCTCTTCTTTTTTGCGGAGGCGGCGTGATGCTACGAGAGCTGATGGAGCAGAGCCAGGGAGTGACGCATGCGTTCTTCGCTCCGGTGAACCGCGCGGCGGAGACGGCGACGCTGTTCGATCCGTCGGGCGGATTTGACGTGGAGAATCCTCCTACGGGCTGGCTGCGGCTGGGCCGGGTGAGGAACTTTACTCGGACGGCGAAGCTGACAATGGGGACTCTGCGGGCCGGAGTGACGGGGACGGCGCAGACTCAATACCGCAAGCAGGTGGACGCACGAGTGAGTTTAGACTTCTGCGAGTGGGGCAAGTTGCAGATGGCGCTGTCGGCGGGCAGCCAGCACATGAACGTGCTGGAAAGCGCGGGGACAGCGGCGCGGGCGAGCGGCGGAGTGGCGAAGACGGCGGTGCCGCTGGCGACGGGTTCGACGGCAACGCTGCTGGTGGTGAGTCCGACTGTGGTGAGCAACTACCAGGTGGGCGAGTTGGTGGTGGTGGACGTGGACTATGCGTCGGGCATGACGGAGCTGGGAACGGGCATCACGGGTGGAGTTCCGCTGAGCGGCGCGAGCCTGGATGTGGATGCCGTGCGGCGAGTGAGCTTTAACGTGGGCGTGGTGAGCTCGGTGAGTGCGGCCGGGTTGCAACTGGACGCGGCGCTGGCAGGTGGCGCTCCGGCGAGCACGGCGAAGGTGCAGAAGGTGGTGGGGTACGTGGATCGCGAGGGTGCGAGCTTTTTGCAGGAGTGGTCGGCGGTGTTTGCCGCCGAGGCCGTGGGCGGCGGACAGATACTTTATTACTATCCTCGACTGCAGGCGGGTGGCGCGGCCGCCGAGACGGAGACGAAGCTGGCGGAGGGACTGAACACGACGACGGTCCACGCGGAGTTCGCGGCATTGAGCGTGGCCGACGCCAACGACGGCGAGATGGTGGTGTGCTACCGGACGTATGTTCCGGCGAGCGGGGCTCCGGCGTATTAGGCGAGGTTTCAAAGTTCAGAGGTTGCACAGGTTAAGAGCAAGGGCAACTACCCTACCCTCCGCCATAGAAGGCGGAAGGGTAGGGCACCAGGCCGTTATTTCAGGTGACCTTGTGCGGCGTGGCGGGTTGGGACCGAACGGGGGTCCTTCGCTTCGCTCAGGATGACACCTTAGAAGCAAGTGCAAGTGCAAGAGCAAGAGCAACGGCAAGGTCAACTACCCCATCCTCCGCCGACAGAAGGCGGAAGGATGGGGCACCCGGCAAGAGCAAAGGCAGAAACGATGGCGGCGCGGAGGGCGCGGGAGCGCGCTCCTTTTTTATTGCGGATTTTATTGCGCATTGAGCGGCGGAGGTGGGGGAGCGGATGAGGCTGACGATTGACAATCTGGATGGCAGGGGCGAGCTGGACTACACGGCGATGCTGGACGCGGAGGCCGCGCCGAAGATCACTCGGAAGCTGAACCTGCCGGCGGTGATGGTGGTGCAACTGGTGGTCGCCTCCGGTGGGGCGCTTACGGCGGTGGCGGGCGGGCATGTGCGACTGTATCGCGACAACGGTGAGCTGTGGTTTACGGGCTACCTGACTGCGGCTCCGGTGCTGAGCTGGGCAGGCCTGGGCGCAGGCGGCGCGGCGTGGCAGGCAAAGCTGGAAGCCAAGGGCGAGCTGTGGGCTCTGGATCGCGCGAGCTTGAGCGAACGGGCCAAGATGGGCGGGCTGACGGCCGGCGAGATGGTGACGGCCTTGACCGGGGAGGTTAACTCCAACTGGAGCACCGCGGCCGTGCAGGATGTTGCGATGGGCAGCGCCGCGACGATGGAGACGGGCGACTTGTGGAGCGCGACGGCCGGAGAGATGGCAAGCTGCGCGCGGGCCGTGGTGAGTGCACAGAACCAGGCGCTGACGATGACGGCGGTGGGCGCGGTGACTCGGACACTGAGCGACGCGGCGACGGGCTTCGACGCGAGCGCGTTGCAGTTGCAGGTGACGGCTCCGGTGGCGAACGACATCACGGTGATTGGCACGAAGGAGCCGGCGCTGTATGTGCGCGACTGCGTTACGGCCAACGGCACGGAGACTTACCTTGCGATGAGTCGCGCGGCCTTTGCGGCGAAGAGCGCGGTGCTGGTGGAGGACGACTTCCACACCATGGTTCTGGATCCGACGAAGTGGGTGAGCGACTTTACGGCGCCGCTGACATTTACGCAGGGCGGCATCAGTAGCAATGGAGCGGTGCAGTTGCGCTTCCGCGACCGGGTGGAGATCGGCGGGCTGACGATCCTGGAGCAGACGGGCATCAGCTACACGAGCGGCGAAGGCATCATCGGCGGGCTGTACAGCGGAGGCTTTACGCCGAACAACTGCCTGGCTGGAGTGATGATCAACAACGGGACGGTGCAGCCGGTGGTGAATGGAGAGATTCTGGCTTCGACCGGGACGCTGACCTCCGGGATGCTGTACGAGTTTCGGACGCTGGTGTTTCATCCCGAGCCGGTGCGCAGCGGGCAGGTGTATTCGAGCAGCGTGAACAACGGCGGCGGGGCAAGGACGAGCCAGGTGTGGTTCGGCACGACGCATGTAGTCATCACGCAGAGGCAGATCAATCCCACGGACGCTTCGACCTTGAGCGGGCCGCAGGTGGTGATTTATGACGGAACGTTTGTGAACGCTCCGGCGTGGGGCGACTATGTGCCGCTGTGGGGACTGAACCTGAACTGTGTGCTGGGGCATGCCGCGGCCTACAACGAAGGCGCGGTGTGGGTGAGGAGCGCGGCTCCGGGCAAGGCGTGGCGGACACGCGTGATTGGCGACGTGACGGCCGGCGCGGAGTGCTATTTGAGTTCGAAGGAAGTGCACTTTACGGCCGCAACGGCGCCGGTGCTGAACGAACAGGTGGAGATCTTCTATCGCAGCGAGCAGTTGGCGTGCGGGAGGGTGAACTCGGCGGCGAGCGTGGCGGCCTTGACGAACACGGAGGGCGCGGGCGAACGGGGGATGGTGGCGCATGTGACGATGCCGGCTCCGAGGACGAGTTTGGACTGCGAGCAGGCGGCGCGGGCTCTGTTGGACGATCTTACGCAAGCGGGGCTGGTGGCGGAGTACACGGCGTGGGCGTCGGGGATTCCCGCAGGGACGGGCAGCGGGCCGACCGACGATGTGCAGCCCGGCGAGGCGTGGACGATCTCGGCGGCGCAGTGGGGCATTGCGGGCACGGTGATTGTGCGCGAGGTGGAGCTGACGTTTGCAGGACTGAGCGACGCGCTGGCCAGCTACACGATCCGGATGGCGAACGAGGCAGCAGAGACCATCGCCTTCAGATTCAACAAGAGCAAGCGAAATGGGCTGATTACGGTGGTGGCCAGCGCGCTGACAGACAACGTGGCGACCCGGCCTCCGGGATTGCCGGATGCGAGGATTGCGACCTGGGGAACGACGGCACTGAGCATGGACATGGGGACCAGTCCGATTACGGGCGGCGGCTTTGAGGTGCGCGTGGAGGGCGACTGGGGATGGGGGATGACCCTGAACCAGAACCTGGTGGGACGCTACACGAGTGAGACCTTCACGCTGCCGAACACGGGCGTGGCACAGAGTTTTTATCTGCGGCAGTACGACGCAAGCACGCCGCCACAGTATTCGCCGTACACGACGGTAATCAGCGTGGATCAATGACAATGACAAACTTTGAAGAGAGAGTTTTGCGCGATTTGGGCGAGTTGAAGGCGCACATGCGCTGGATTGTAGGTAACGGCAACAAAGGAAAAATCCAGGAGTTGGAGATGCGCATTCAAAAGCACGAGACGGCGCTGCAACGCACGGCCGGACTGGGCGTGGCGGCGGGAATCCTGGTGACGCTGATGCATCTGGCTCTGGATTCGCTGAAGGTAATGCACCGATGACGGCGAAAGAGGAGTTTTTGCAGAAGGCATGGGCGGCGGCCGAGGCGAGTTCGAAAGAGAGTGGGATGCCGGCGGCAGTGACGGTGGCGCAGGCGGCGTTGGAGAGCCGCTGGGGCGAGAGCGGGCTGAGCCGCGAGGCGCAGAACTACTTCGGCATTAAGGCTCACGGGACGGAAGCGCGAACGGTGATGCAGACCGAGGAGTGCTCCAAGGGGCGCGAGGTGACGGTTGCCGCGGGCTTTGTGAAATTCCGGACGATGGAGGAGTGCTTCCGGCGGAGGGACGCGATTCTGCGGCACGGCGCGGTGTATGCCGAGGCGCGAGCGTGTGTGGCGGACGAGGAGAAATTTGTGCGGGCAATGGCCAGGCACTGGGCAACCGATCCCGAGTATGCGGAGAAGTTGCTGGCAGTGCTGCGAGAGGTGAAGGAGGCGCGGGGATGATATTTTTGGCGACGCTGCTGCAGGGGATGAGCTTTATTCCGGCGGTGGTGCATGGGGTGGAAGGACTATTTGGCGGCAAGACGGGGGCACAGAAGAAACAGGCGGCGCTGCAATTTGTGAGCTCGGCGATGGGCGTGACCGGGGCGGTGGAGAGCAAGCAGATTGGCGACGCGGAGAAGTTCGCCGAGGGGCTGGGCAAGGTGATTGACGGTGTGGTGGAGTGCTTGAACGCAAGCGCGTGGAAGAAGTAGAACCTCCTGTGTGGACTGGCGGCGGAGCTTAGGCTCCGCCGCATTTTTGCATTTCAGGAAAAGCTAGCGAAAACTATGTTCTCCCTCTATCGCATGGTTGACTCAAGTCATTGTTTGATAAGAACTTGAGGTCAGCTTTCTACCCTAATTCCCGTATTAGGGTGGGCTGTAGATACCATATTCCGGAAACCTATAGTAACCACGCCTCAGGGTGCCGGGCTCGACAGGGCTCTCCCGTGACGATAGACTCTAAAAAAGAAGGATTTACAACTTTAAAGGGAATGTCCCTTTGAAAGCTGTACCTGTGTTACCGTATCAGGTTCAGAGAGGAGTTTGAAGACTCCGAGTATGGCACAGCGAACCGACTCCATTCTTATGACCGACCTGCGGTTATATCTGTTTTGGAATTGATGTTGTATGGAGTGCGGATTCTCGCCGATATATAGCGTGTGCGCTTATCGCATCGCGTTGGAAATGAAGGAGAGCAATGACCGAATTGACCAATCATCCACTAATGCTGACTTTGAAGGATACGGTCTCGGGTGACGGCTTCTTGGCAGGTATCACTTTGTCAGGTCGCGCGTTAGTACGAAAAGAGGAAGATGGTAAGTGGTGGATGTACGGTGTCCGCCCAGCAGGATTATGCGAATCAGGAGATACCGTCAAGGAAGCGTTCTCGCGTTTCAGGGGACGGTATACCGAGATACTATTCGATATAGCCGAAGAGAGCCATGACTTCGAGACATTCAAGAGTGTCGTGGAGGAGTTCTTCCATGAGCCTGATGCAGATGATGAAGACCGTCGTCTGTGGGAAGAATCCCTAGCGGAAATCAGGAAAGGAAACGTCGTGCCGCCGGATCCTTTTGCCGACCTACCGAGAGAGTCGCCAGAGACTAAGCCGGCCCAGATCATGGTGGAGAGGCTAGATTCGCAAGAAAAACGATTCCTGCGGAGCGACAATGTACGGGATTCTTACTCTCTGGCATGTCTGCCGTGTGCGGCATAGCTGAACAGTGTCCACCACGACCCCATTATCGGACGTGGAGCGGATGTTGGAGCATTGTGCCAAAGGCTCTGACATCCGTTTAGCCACGCATAGTCGGGTTGTTACCTATGGCGGACGTACCTATCGCGACCTCCCAAAGTTTAAGGAAATTGAAATTGGACATATAAGAAAAATGGTCAGACACCTCGGCATTAGCAAAGAGTGTGCCAAGAAGTATGGCTGTTTCTAATGTATTCCAGTTGATTTCAGATTGCTTTATAGACGGCGAAGCTTAGGCTCCGCCGCTTTTTTTTGGACGAAAGATTGTGCGCAAGAAAAAGCGGCGAGCCGAAGCCCGCCGCCGGGATTGCATGTGTGTTTACAGCGGCTCGGACCAGTTTTCGAGCGTCTTCTTGACGACCATCATGAACTGGTCGGCGACGGCACCGTCAATGATGCGGTGGTCGAAGCCGATGGCCACGGTCATCATGCTGCGGATGGCGATGGTGTCGTTGCCTTCCTTGTCGGAGAGGACGACGGGCTTCTTGACGATGTTGCCGATGTCCAGGATGGCGACCTGCGGCTGGCTGATGATGGGCAGTCCGAAGCTGGCGCCGAAGATTCCGGGATTGGTGATGGTGAAGGTGCCGCCCTGGACTTCGTCCGGCTTGAGCTTTTTGCTGCGGGCGCGCTCGCCGAGATCGTTTAGGGCGCGCTGCAGACCGGTGAAGCTGAGTTCGTCGGCATGCTTGATGACCGGCACGAGCAAGCCCCAGTCGAGGGCGACGGCGATGCCGATGTTGATGTCGCGCTTGTAGTGGATGTTCTCGCCTTCGACGCTGGAGTTGAGGATGGGCCAGGCGCGAAGTCCCTGGGCCACGGCGCGGATGAAGAAGGGCGTGTAAGTGAGCTTGAGGCCGGTGTTGGCGAGGAAGCTGTTCTTGTTCTTCTCGCGCAGGCGGACGATGCGGGTCATATCCACGTCGAAGACGGTGTGGACGTGAGCGCTGGTTCGGCGCGAGGCGATCATGTGCTCGGCGATTTTTTTGCGCATGACCGACATGGGCTCGATTGCACCCGGAGTGCCGGCGAACTTGCTGGGCGCGGCGGGAGCGGGAGCGGCGGCTGCGGCTGGAGAAGCGGGCTGTGCCGACTTGGCCGGAGCCGTTTTGGCTTTTTCGACGAAGGCGAGGATGTCGTCCTTGGTGACGCGTCCGCCGGAGCCTGTGCCGGAGACCTGGCGGAGGTCCACGTTGTTTTCTGCGGCAAGCTTGCGCACGAGCGGCGAGGAGCGGACGTCCTCGTTGGCGGCGATGGATGCGGCGACGGGGGCGGCGACGGGCGCAGCGGGCTGAGCTGCTGGAGCGGCGACGGGTAACGCTGCACTGCCGGCCGCAGGCGCTTGGGCGGGTAACGCGGCTCCGCCGCTGCCGGTCGCGGACGCTTGGCCGCCGATGACGGCGACGACGGCGTTGACTTGGACAGTTTGTCCGGCTTCGGCCTTGATGGCCGAGAGGATTCCGCTGACGGGCGCGGGGATTTCGGCGTCCACTTTGTCGGTGGAGATTTCAAAGAGAGGCTCGTCGCGGGTGACCGAGTCTCCCACGCTCTTGAGCCACTTGGTGATGGTGCCCTCAAAGATGGACTCGCCCATCTGAGGCATGACGACATCGGTGGCGGGGCCTGAGGCGGCGGCGGAGTTCTTGGTGTCGGGTAACGCGGCTGCGCCGCTGCCGGTCGCGGACGCCGGGGCGGCCGCGGGCGCCGGGGCGGGTAACGCGGCTGTGCCGCTGCCGGCCGCAGGCGCTGGGCCGGTCGCGGACGCTTGGTCATCAATGATGGCGACGATGGCGTTGACCTGGAGGGTCTGGCCGGCCTGGGCGCGGATTTCCTTGAGGATGCCGCTGACGGGGGCGGGGATTTCGGCATCCACCTTGTCGGTGGAGATCTCGAAGAGAGGCTCGTCGCGGGTGACGCGATCACCGGGCTGTTTGAGCCACTTGGTAATGGTTCCTTCGAAGATGGATTCGCCCATCTGGGGCATGACGACTTCAGTAGGCATTTTTTCCTTCCGCGCACCGGGGAGTTCGGGCTCCATGGCGCCAACGGGAAATTATATATGGATGGATGTGGCAAGGTCGCGTGGGGTTGCGGGGCTGGGCGCGGAAATCCTTTGGAAATTGGCATTTGGGAGGCCGCTGTGGCTGTCTCCGGATGGGCTGTGATGGGCATCACTGTGCGGGCGCGGGCGGCGAGGGATATACTTTTTGCATTATGGCCTTTCCGATTAATCGTCAGCGTCGCATGCGCCGCACCGAAGCTTTGAGGAGCTTTGTGCGGGAGACCCGGCTTACGCCGGCAGGGTTCGTCTATCCGTTGTTCATCTGTCCGGGTGAGGGCGTGAGGAAGCCTGTGGGCTCCATGCCTGGGGTGTTTAACCTGAGCGTGGACGAAGCGGTGAAGGAATGCCGCGAGGTGTACGCGCTGGGGATTCCTTCAGTGATTCTGTTCGGATTGCCGGAGCACAAGGACGAGCAGGCGAGCGGCGCGTGGGCCGATGATGGAATCGTGCAGAAGGCGGCGAGGGCGATCAAGAAAGAAGTTCCGAACCTGCTACTGATGGGCGACGTGTGCCTGTGCGAGTACATGAGCCACGGCCACTGCGGCATTGTGAAAAAGGTGAACGGGCCGACGCCGGAAACGGAATACGAGATTCTGAACGATCCGACGCTGGACCTGCTGGCCAAAACAGCGGTGGCACAGGCCAAGGCCGGCATGGACATCATCGCTCCCAGCGACATGATGGACGGGCGGATTGAGTCTCTGCGGACGGCCCTGGACGCGCACGGCTTTGAGAACACTCCGATCATGAGCTACGCGGCGAAGTTCGCCAGTGGCTTCTACGGACCGTTCCGCGAGGCGGCGGATTCGGCTCCGAGCTTTGGCGACCGGCGCAGCTACCAGATGGATCCGGCGAACGCGCGCGAGGCGATGCGCGAGATTGAGCTGGACCTGGAAGAGGGCGCGGACATGATCATGGTGAAGCCGGCGATTGCGTATCTGGACATCATCGCCGAGGCGCGGGCGCGCTATGACGTGCCGCTGGGCGCGTATCAGGTGAGCGGCGAGTACGCGATGATCAAGGCGGCGGCGCAGAACGGCTGGATTGACCACGACCGCGTGATGCTGGAATCGCTGTTGAGCATCCAGCGGGCGGGCGCGTCGATCATCCTGACCTACTTTGCGAAAGAGGCGGCGAAGCTGCTGTAAGTTCCAAGTTACAAAGTTACAAGGTTACAAAGTTTCAAGGAGGGGCTGCCGAGAGGTGGCCCCTTTTCTTGTGCTCAGGTTAAGGTCAACTACCCCGCCCTAGCGACTACGGCTAGGATGGGGCACCCGTCAAAGACAAATTCAAAGACTAAGAGCAACTACCCCAACCTCCGCCGGAATACGGCTAGGATGTGCACCCGGCGTGCTGCAAAGGTGACCTTGATGCCGCAAGAAGAATTTAACCGCACGGGGGTCCTTCGCTTCGCTCAGGATGACACTCAAAAACGTAGTCAAAACAAAACCAACTACCCCACCCTAGCAACTACGGCTAGGATGGGGCACCCGCAAGAGCAAGAGCAAGTCCCCCACCCTCCGCCAAAACAGGGCGGAAGGGTGGGGCAACCGGCTCCTTCTTCCTTGAGCGGATGGCGCGAAGGTGGGGGCGAGGGTGCGCACCCGTCAAAAGACTTTCGCGTCTTCATGGTCAGGCTGTAGTCTGTTGGGGTTCGGCGGAATTCGATTGCGGCAATGGCTGGAGGGCGGCGGTGAGCCTGCTCCGGCAATGGAGGACGGCGTGCGAGTGATGCGCTTCGAGTGGCGGCGGTTGGCGGTATTCCTGATGGTGGGAGCGTTTTTGGCGCTGGCCGTGGGGCAGGTCAATGAGAAGAAGAAGCCCGAGGACGAACTGGCGGAGTGGATTCGCGCGAGTTACACGAAGTACGAATACCGGGTGCCGATGCGCGACGGAGTGAAGCTGTTTACCAGCGTGTATGTGCCGAAGGACGCCAGCGATCAGAAGCCGTATCCGATCATGTTCGACCGCACTCCGTACATGGTGGCTCCGTACGGGGTGGACCAGTACAAGACCGCGCTGGGGCCGAGCGATTTGTTTGCGCGCTCAAAGTACATCTTTGTGTACCAGGATGTGCGCGGAAAGTTCTTGAGCGAAGGCGTGTTCGAGGATATGCGTCCGTACGTGGCGGAGAAGAAGAGCGCGAAGGACGTGGACGAAGCGAGCGACACCTACGACACGATTGACTGGCTGGTGAAGAACATTGCGCACAACAACGGACGGGTGGGCGTGTGGGGCATCTCGTATCCGGGATTCTATTCGGCGATGGCGGCGATTGACGCGCATCCGGCGCTGAAGGCGGTGTCGCCGCAGGCTCCCATTGCCGACTGGTTTGTGGGCGACGACTTTCATCACAACGGCGCGCTGTACCTGCAGATGTTCGGCTTTATGTACAGCTTTGGGCAGCCGAGGCCGGAGCCGACGACACAATGGGCTCCGCGTTTTGAGCACGACACGCAGGATGGCTACGACTTTTATTTGCACAACACCGAGCCGCTGAGCCAGTTGGACGCGAAGTTCTTTCACAACCGGGTGCGCTGGTGGGAAGAGGTCGTGAAGCATCCGAATTACGACTCGTTCTGGAAGGCGCGCTCGACGCCGCAGTTTCTGCGCAACATCAAGCCGGCGATGCTGACGGTTGGCGGATGGTTCGACGCCGAGGATTTGTACGGCGCGCTGCACACGTTTGCGGCGGCCGACAAGCAGAGTCCCGATGGAGATGTAAAGCTAGTGATGGGACCGTGGTTCCACGGCGGTTGGGCGCGCGGCGACGGAGACCACCTGGGCAATGTGTGGTTCGACGGCAAGCAGAGCCTGTTTTACCGCGAGAAGATCGAGTTCCCATTTTTTGAGCATCACCTGAAGGGCGCGGCCGATCCGGGGCTGCCGAAGGCGTACGCATTTGAGACCGGCACGAACCAGTGGCGGAGGTATGAGCAGTGGCCTCCGAAGGCGGCAAAGGCGGAGGCGCTGTATTTGGGCGCGAATGGCAAGCTGAGTTTTACACCGGCGGCAGGCGGGGCTGATTATGACGAATATGTGAGCGATCCGGCAAAGCCCGTGCCGTACATCACGGGCAACGAGTTTGGCATGACGCGCGAGCACATGACGGAGGATCAGCGCGAGGCCGCGCGACGGACCGATGTGTTGGTGTATGAGACCGAGGCGCTGACCGAGGACGTGACGCTGGCCGGTCCGCTGAAGCCGGAGCTCTGGGTGAGCACCAGCGGAACGGACGGCGACTGGGTGGTGAAGCTGATTGACGTGTACCCGGACAACTATCCCGAGCACGAGGGGAATCCCAAGGAAGTTCACATGGGCGGATACGAGCAACTGGTGCGGGGCGAGTTGTTCCGTGGGCGGTACCGCAACGGCTACGAGAGGGCCGATGCGTTTGAGCCGGGCAAGGCGACGAAGATTGAGTACGCGATGCCGGATGTGAACCACACCTTCCGGCGCGGACACCGCATCATGATCCAGGTGCAAAGCACGTGGTTCCCGCTGGTGGACTTGAATCCGCAGAAGTTTGTGCCGAACATCTACGAAGCGCGGCCGGAGGACTTCCAGAAGGCGACGGAGCGGGTGTATCACACGGCGGAGCGGGAGTCGAAGGTGGACGTGATGGTACTGAGCAAGTAGCAGGAGAGTGTGCGTCCCCGCCTCCGATGGGGGCGGGGCTTTTTTGTTTGGCCGGGCGGCTGGGGCTATGCTTAGAAGATGGTGATATCGGTCGTCAATCTGGGACGGTGCGACTACCCGACGGCTCTGCGGCTGCAGGAGGCGCTGGTGGCGCTGCGCAAAGAGGAGCACGTGGGCAACGTGCTGCTGTTTGTGGAGCATCCGGCGGTGATTACCCTGGGGCGCAACGCGAAGGAAGCGAACATTGTCGTGCCGCGAGAGCTGTTGGCGGCCCGGGGCGTTGAGGTGTTTGAGATCAATCGTGGCGGCGACGTGACCCTGCACGCTCCGGGACAACTAGTGGCCTATCCGATCTTCGATCTGCGCTCGCTGGCGGGCAAAGTGGGAGCCGTGGAGTTTGTGCGCCGGCTGGAAGAGGTGCTGATGCGCACCTGCGCGCAGTGGGCGATTGAGACGCAGAGGATTGCGGGGATGACCGGCGTGTGGACGCTAGGGGAGGCTCCGCCAAGGCTGAACGGTCGCGTGATTGGGCGGGACTATATTCCTGAGGGCGAAGAATCGAAGAGCAAGGCGCAGGCTGGCCCATGGAGCGAGAGAAAAATTGCGGCCATCGGAGTGCACATCTCAAGAGGCGTGACCTCGCATGGCTTTGCCTTGAACGTGACGACCGACCTGGGGCTTTATCAATATATTGTGCCGTGCGGTTTGACGAAGCCGGTGACGAGCATCGAGTTTGAGACCGGTGCGCGGCCCAGCCTGGACGAGGTGATGGTGGTGGCGGCGCGCGGCTTTGGAGAGATATTCGCGAGCCAGATTCTGTGGCTGGAGAGCCTGGACGACCTGCTGCCGAAGACGGCGTGGGAGCAGGACACTCCGGCACGGGCTCCGGAGAACGAGCGCCGGGTGGCGGGCGACGATGTGCATAACGGCTGAGCAAAGCCTGCGACGCAGAGGGCGGCCGCTCTCTGCGATAATGACCAGACGATGAGCGAAACGATGCCAACACCGTTGCAGCATGGGAGCGCGGTGGCGCTGGAGTTTGAGCGCCTGCGCGAGATGCTGAGCGGCTGCTGCCAGAGCGATCTGGGGCGGGCGCGGGTTGCGGCCCTGGCTCCGACGGATGATGCGACGTGGATTGAGCATCAGCAGCAGCTGACGGAAGAGGTGCGCGCATACATACGCGCGGGCGGCGGCTTTGACTTCCACGGGCTGACCGACGTGCGCCAGATGGCGATGAAGGCTCGCATCCAGGGCGCGGCCCTGGAGATGGAGGAACTGCGCGACGTGCTGCTGATGGTGGCGCGGGCCGAGGAGTGGCGCGAGGCGGTGATGCATCCTCCCCAGGCATTGCGCGAGGGCTGGCCGACCGTTGAGGCGATGAGCGCCGAGGTGGCGGATTTTGCGGCCTTGCTTGGGTGGTTCGCCAACAAGCTGGCTCCGGATGGGACTCTGGATGACAACGCCAGCCCGGTGCTGGCCAGCGTGCGGCGGGAGATTGAGCGGCAACGCCGGCAGATTCAGAATTCGTTGCGCGGATACCTGCGGCGGTTGAGCGAAGGCGACGCCTTGCAGGAAGAGCTGGTCACGATTCGCGGCGACCGCTTCGTCATCCCGGTGAAGACCGAGCAGAAGCGCCGTGTGCAGGGCGTGGTGCACGGTGCGAGTTCGAGCGGGCAGACGGTTTTTGTGGAGCCGTTGGAGACCATTGAGCAGAACAACGAGCTGGTGCGGCTGCTGGAAGACGAACAGCGCGAGATTCACCGGATTTTGCTGGAGATGACTCGGCGGCTGGGCGAGCACTCGCAGGAGATTCTGGCGGCCGAGGAAGTGCTGCGCGAAGCCGAGCTGCAGTTTGCCAAGGCCCGGCTGGCGGAGCAGTATGGCTGCGCGCGGGTGAAACTGCTGGGCGGGGACTCGGCGAATTCGCTGGTGCTGGTGGAAGCGCGGCATCCGGTGATGGAGCGCAATCTGCGCGCACGGGGGCGGAAGGTGGTTCCTCTGACCCTGGAGATGGAGCGC
>Ga0181528_10001193_pt1 | contig 16318 bp, 11 predicted proteins | sample PEATcosm2014_Bin_47_FD_119742 | JGI IMG/M metagenome (GOLD analysis project Ga0181528, IMG submission 119742) | Peatland microbial communities from MTU Mesocosm Facility, Houghton, MI, USA - PEATcosm2014_Bin10_10_metaG | ecosystem: Environmental > Terrestrial > Soil > Wetlands > Peat | place...
AGCCGCTCGTTGTCCCATTGCCGCCGCAGCAGCGATGCCAGGCAATACAGCGTCCCCGCCACCACCAGCGCCAGCCCGCCCCAGATCAGCAGCGGCCACATCATGGCGTGCCAATGCTCGGCGGTATAGGCGGTGGAATGGCCTTTCATGACATGGTCGAGCGTCTTGTGGGCCTCGACCACGAGGCGATGCGGGACGTGCGGCGCGATGGTCACGCGCCACTGATTCTCGGGCGTGGCATGGGAGTAGAGGTAGAGGATCTGGGTGAAGATGATCTGCAGTTGATCGTGCCCGGCGATGTTGGATCCCACCACCAGCATGGCATAGACGGTGAGCTGCTCGCCGGTGCTCAAAGCGAGGCGCGGCCACCAGCGCGCCAGGAGCAGATTGACGGCGCGCAGGGCGGCCAGCAGCGCCACACAATGGAAAAAGAGCTGGGCGATGGTGGGCGTGTCGGAGTAACGCACGTACTCGATCTGGATCAGCCACCAGGCGTTGGCCGGCATCAGGGCCAGGCCCAGCAGCACGGCGCGCACGGTCACGGGTCGCGGCGCCCCGTCGGGCCCTGGGTCGAGGTTTCCCGCCATGCTGCGGCGCTTCACCACGCGGAGCTGGAGTCCTCGCGGAGGAGGAGCGCGGCGTGAAGAGAAAGGTCCCGTGGCGGCGTCGAAAAGAAGAGGTGACGGCATGGCGACCGTTGACGAGCGTGGGCGAGAGGTGCGCCGAGCGCTGACGCAGGGCGCACGCTGGGCCGCGGGCGCGGCGCTGTGGCTGGCGCGCGCCGCGGCGGCGGTGGCGTGGCTGGGGGTCTACGCCCTGTGGCGCACGTTGGCGGCCGGCAAACGCGTCTGGTTCTGCGCCAAGCTCACCGTGCTGGCGGCCGTGATCGGCCTCTATCTCGCCAATCGCCCGCGAGTCCATCCCCTCGCCTCGGTGCTGGCGATCGTATTTGCTTTCGCAGCGGTGCATGGGTCGTGGCCGAGTTGGGTAGAATATCGCGATAAGCTGATCTTCCTGGCCAGGGCGCGCCTCGACTGCCGGCGCCTTTACGCCGGCGCCGATTGGCGGCGCGTGTGGCGGCGGCGGCCGTGGACGAGTCGCGATGGGCTGATCGCCGTGGGCGCCGTGGCGGCCGTGGGGTTGCTGGTGCATTTCTGGTGCAGCGCGGGGCGCGCCGTGCACCAGGACGCGGCCATCGTGGCGTGCGCCGTGGCGGCCGTGGGTTTCTGGTATCAGGCGTGGATCGTGTGGCTGCTGGAGCGCGCCGAGTCGGTGAAGTTCTACCACCGCGGCTGGCCGCTGGGCGATCCGCGGCGTGTCGAGGCGGTCCTGGCGCGGCGTTGCCCGGGCTGGGCGCCGTTCCTGCGATGGCGGGCCAAAGTGAGCGCGGCGTGCGCCCCGCTGGCCGACGTGCTGGAGAAGCTGCTGGCCGCGCCCGGGCGCTGCGCCGGCTGAAGCTCTGGGAGGCTGGGCCATGAACTGGGAAGTGTGTCGGCATCTGATGGCCTGGGAGCTGCGCCAGACGCTGCGCCGCGCGCCGTTCTGGGCCATGCTGCTGCTCAGCGCCACCGTGCCGCTGGCGGCCGCGGCGTGGTGGGGGCATGCCGACGATGGCTCGGGCCTCGATCTGGCCGTGCTGGTTCCGGCCCAGACATTGACTCTTTCGCTGCTGGTGTCGTCGTGGATTGTGTTCAGCGTCAAGCGCCTCGTGGCGCGCGACGTGTCCGACGACTGGCTGCTGGTCATCACCTATCGCCACGCCCTGGCGGCGCGCTATGGGGCGGGCGTCATCCTGGGGCTGGTGCTGGCGCTGGCCAACGTGGCGGCGGCCACCCTGGCGGTGGCGTGCCTCGCGCCGCATCAACTGCCCGCGGCGGTCGGGGGCCTGGAGCCGATGGTGATGCTGTCGCTGCTCCAGCCGCTGGCGGTGGCGGCGGTGCTGGTGGGCGCGGCGGACTTCCTGTTGGCGCCGGCCGCCAGTGTGCTGTTCATCCAGCTTTTCGCCGCCGGGGTGTGGACCATCATCCCCGTCGGCGGCTTCTGGTGGTGCACCAATCTCACCGCCGAAAGCAGCGGCGCCGTGATGCCGCCCATCGCCGCTTTGTACCTGTGCCTGAGCTGCGGCGCCTGCGGGCTGCTGGCGTGGTTCGGCTGGCGGCGCTCCGAGGACTTCTGGCTCATGGCGCCCGAGGAGCGGCGCGGCCGCGGCTATGACGCCAGCGTGGGCGAGGTGCGCGGCGCGCTGCAGACCGCCGGGCGGCCCAAGCAGGGCGCCGACCGCGCCGCCGCCATCCGCCTGCGCATGTGGTTCGACGGCCACGGCGTGGAGCCTTGGATGGCCCATGATCTGGCGCGTTACCGCTGGTGGAACCTGCCGCGCGGCAGCTTCGCCCTGGATCGCCTCATCAAGGCCGCCGTCATTTTCGCGCCGGTGGCGCTGGTGTACACGGGCTGCATGATGTTCCGCCATCGCGGCGAGCATCTCGGCTTCTACTGGGCCTATTTCCTGTGGTGGGCGCTGGTGGCCGGGACGGTGCTGCGGGCGCTGTCGAGCGGCACGCAGATCGTGCTGGCGGAGCGCGAGCAGGGCACGCTGCCCGGCCTCGTGCTGTCGCCGCTGGGGCTGCGGCGGGTGCTGAATGCCAAGCTCGGCGTGGTGGTGGTGCAGGCGCTGCCGTCGCTGCTGATTCTGGCCGCGGTGCTCCAATACGGCGGCATTATCACGAGTTACGCCTGGAGCGTCGGCGCCGTCGCTGTGAGCGCGGCGATCGCCGGTATCGTGGCGGGCACCCTGACGCGAAACCGCCTGATGGCTACGCTGGTTGCAGTGTTGCTGGCCGTGCCGCTGAGCGCGGTCGGTCTTTACGTGCGCATGGTGGCCTTTGACTGCGTCGCGTGGTCGGCGTTCGGCCTCCCTCACCATTGGAGCGGCATCGCCGGCTTGGTGGCCTATCACCTTGTCCAACCCTCGTCGACACTGCTCCCAGTGCTCTTGACTTGGCTGGCGCTGCGCCCCCTGGCCGCCGCCGCCCTGCGCCGCACCTCGGCCGAGCGGCGAACCTGACGATCGTGATTGGGGTGGCTTGATGAACCGTGACGTCTATGGCCATCTGATGGCCTGGGAGCTGCGCCACACGCTGCGCCGCGCCCCGTTCTGGGCCATGCTCGTGCTCGGCGCCGCGGCGCCCGTGGTGATCGCGGCGTATTGGGCATACCGCGCGCACTTCGATCCCAACCCCTACTCGCATCCCATGCCGCCGAAGCCCGGTGACCTCCTCGACCTCGGCGTGCTCGGCACGGCGCAGGTGCTGACGCTGTCGCTGCTGGTTTCGTCGTGGATCGTGCTGAGCGTCAAACGCTTCGTGGCGCAGGACGTGTCCGACGACTGGCTGCTGGTGATCACCTTCCGCCAGGCGCTCGCGGCGCGTTATGCCGCCGGCGCCGTGGTGGGCTTGCTGCTGGCCCTCGCCAACATCGCCGCTGCTCTGCTCGCCGTCTGTTTCCTGGTGCCGAACCACGCCGCGGCGGTGGCGGAGCATCTCGAGCCCATCGTGCTGCTGTCGCTGCTGCAGCCGCTGGCCGTGGCTTCGGTGCTGGTGGGCGCGGCGGACTTCCTGTTGGCGCCGGCCGCCAGTGTGCTGTTCATCCAGCTCTTCGCCGCCGCCGTGTGGACCATCATCCCCGTGGCGGGCTACTGGTGGAGCGCCAGCCTGTGCGTCGAGACCCTCGAAAACGGCCTGTCGTCCACCGCCATGCAGTACGTGCTGATGAGCTCGGTGGTGTGCGGGCTGCTGGCATGGTGGGGCTGGCAGCGCTCCGAGGACTTCTGGCTCATGGCGCCCGGCGAGCGGAGGCGCAAGGGTTACGACGCCAGCGTGGGCGAGGTGCGCGGCGTGCTGAAGTCCGCCGGCGGGCCGAAACAGGGCGTGGATCGCCGCGCCGCCATGCGCACGCGGGCGCGGCTGCATCGCCTGCGCGTGGCGCCCTGGATCGCCCATGATCTGGCGCGCTATCGCTGGTGGAACGTGCCGCGCGGCAGCTTCGCCCTCGGTCGGCTGCTGCAAGCGGCCGTCGTGGTGGCGCCTGTGGCGCTGGCTTACGCGGCGTACGTGATGTCGGGCGACAAGCGCCAGCATGTGGGGCTGTACTGGGGCTATTTCCTGTGGTGGGCGCTGGCCGCAGGGACGGTGCTGCGGGCGTTGGCGGGCGGCGTACAGATCGTGATGGCGGAGCGCGAGCAGGGCACGTTGCCCAACCTGGTCGTCTCGCCGCTAGGGATGCGCCGCGTGTTGAATGCCAAGCTGGGCGCGGTGGTGCTGCAGACCGCGCCGTCGATCATCCTCCTTTTCGAATTGCTTCCCCGCCTCGGCATCAGGGCCGGCAGTTGGTATCCTCTTCCGATCGCGGTGGGCGCGGCGATGGCTGGCGTTCTGGCTGCATCCATGACGCGCAACCGGCTCATGGCAACGCTGCTCGCTGCGCTCATGACCGTGCCGCTGTTCGGCTGCATGGTTTACGGCTCGGTTCGTGTAGGAGCGTGGATCGTCATAACCAAGTGGACGTTGTGCGGAGAATCCAACTGGTGGGAGCCGGACCTTACGTGGGCCGAGCCCGCGAGGGAGTTGGGGATGTTGCTCACGGCGTTCGTGCTGTGGCAGATGCTGCGACCGTTCGCCGCCGCCGCCCTGCGCCGCGCCTCGGCCGATCGCCGCGTCTGATCCCTACGGCGTCGCCGGCCGCGCCTCCAGCGTGCCGGGATCCAAAGGCGCCGGGGCGGTCCCGCCGCCGAGGCGCTCCACCGTGTCGGCCAAGGCCTGGTACTCCGGCCGCGGATCGAGCCGCACCGCCTGACGCACGTTGTCGGCGGCTTGGCCGAGGGCTACCTTGACCTGCGGATCGGCCAGGTCCGCCGATCCGTCGACGCGCGCCACGAGGTAGCCGGCGCGCATGTAGTAAGCCTTGGCCAGCAGGCTCACGCCGGTCGCGTCGCCCTTGCCGCGCCGCGCCGCCTTCCGGCGCGGCGACAGGGCTTCCAGCAGGGCGATGGCGCGGTCCAGGTGATGGCAGGCTGCCGTGAGGTCCGAGTTCCGCCGCCACGCCACCTCGGCCAGGCCCATCTCGGCCTCCGGCACGTCGGGATGGCGGCGCAGCACGGCTTGGAAGAGCTGCTCCGCCTGGCGCAGGGCGGTTTCACGCTGCTCGGCGGCGGCGGCCGGATCGGGGGCGCTCTCCAAGGCGGCATCGAGCTTGACGGCCTGCTCGAGGGTGGCCTGCGCCACGGCCAGACTAGCGCCCGACTGCCGGCGCGCGGCCAGGGTCACGATGAAGCCCAGCGCCGCCGCCGCCACGACGACCACGGCCATGCGCCAGTCCAGTCGTCTGCCCGCCGATTGCCTCGCCATCCCCTTCAGTCCAGAGTCCCGAACGGCAGGTCCGCGCGCATCGGCGCCGGCCGTTCGTAGACCAGCTCCGGCGTCAGGCAGCGGCCCGCCTCCGAGCTGTCGAGGAAGCCTTGCATGAGGTCGAGCACCGCGAAGGCCTGCTCGCCGCTGCAGCGGTGCGGCCGGCCGCTGGCCAGCGCCGTGCACATGTCGGCCAGGCCCACGGCGCGGCCGTAGCCGGTGAGGAAACGCGGCTCCAAGTCCACCCAATCCTCGTCGCCCGGCGTGCGCACGCGGATGCCGCCGTCGAAGCCGTTGGGGTCGCACACCTCCAGGGTGCCCTCCTCACCGTAGAGGGTGATGGGCGGGCCGGTGACGGGGAAATGGGTGGCGAAGCTGGTGATGATGGTGCCCACGGCGCCGTCGACGAACTCCAGGGTGCCGCAGATGTGGTCCGGCGTCTGGACCGTGATGTGCTGGCCGTGCTTGGGCGCACTGGTGATGGTGCGCTGCGGAATGGCGATGGAGGCCATACCGCCGTAGCGCCGCACCGGTCCCAGCAGGTTGAGGAGGGCCGTGAGGTAGTAGGGGCCCATGTCGAACATGGGGCCGCCGCCCGCCTCGTAGAAGAACTCGGGGCTGGGATGCCAGTTCTCGTGGCCGCGGCACAGCATGAAGGCCGTAAAGCCCACAGGGCGGCCGATGAGGCCTTCATCCACGGCGTGGCGCGCCGTCTGGAGGCCGGCGCCGAGGAAGGTGTCCGGGGCGCAGCCGACCCGCAGGCCGCGCGACGCGGCCGTCTCCAGCACCTGGCGGCCTTCGTCGCGATTCACGCCGAGGGGTTTTTCGGTGAAGACGTGCTTGCCGGCCGCCAGCGCCGCCATGGCGAGGGGGGCGTGCGCCTTGGGCACGGTGAGGTTGAGCACTACCTGGATTTTCGAGTCGGCGAGCAGTTCGTCGACATCGAGGACGCGCGGCACGCCGAATTCCGCGGCGCGCGCCTCGGCCTTGGCGCGATCCAGATCCGCGAGAGCCACGATGTCGAGGATGGGCAAGTGCTTGGCCATCGATAAATAAGCGCCGCTGATGGCGCCGCACCCGATCACGCCCACCTTCACCGAGTCCGCCATGATACCGAGTCCTTCCGTTGCGCGGGGAGCATAGCACGGACGCCGAGAGGCGGAAAGGCTGCCGCGCGGCGCGTTGCACTACAGATGGCAACGATGCGGGCCGATTTGTGACTAACAGGTTAGCAAGGGTCGGCGGTCGTGGTGGTGGAAGGATCCCCGCCCGCCGGCGGTGAGTGCGGCACGGCCGCCGCCGTTCGCATCGTAGAGCGATGCGACGCGCCGGGCCGGCGCTCAAAATCGAGATGACGCGACCGAAAGTGTTGACTTAGGTCGCCAGGGGAACAAAAGTGGCAATGGTTGGAAGTACCAATGCTCGGAACAGGGGCGACGTCATGCCGCGAGTGACCGACGCGCAACCGGATGCCGTGACGACGATGTTCATCGCGCGGCAGCCCATCTTCGACGCCAAACGCGAGGTGCAGGCCTACGAGCTGTTGTACCGAGCGGCGGCGACGCGCCACATGGAGCCCATCGACGGCGACGTGGCCACGGCGCGGCTGATCGTGGATGCCTTCCTCACCTTCGGCATCGATACGCTCACGGGCGGCCGGCAGGCGTTCGTCAACTTCACCCGTCAGGCCTTGTTGGATGAGTTTCCCACGCTGTTGCCGAGCAATCGCGTGGTGGTCGAGGTGCTGGAGACGGTGCGGCTGGACGCGCCGGTGCTGGCGGCCTGCCGGGCGCTGAAGGAGGCGGGCTACACCCTGGCCCTGGACGACGTGGTGGGCGTGGACATGCGGGTGCGGTCCATGCTGGGCCAGGCCGACGTCATCAAGGTGGACTTCCAGCAGGCGCGGCCCGACGACCTGGCGCAGGCCGGCTTGTTGGCCAGCTCGCGCGGCGTGACGCTGCTGGCCGAGAAGGTGGAGACCGAGGAGCAGTTCGCGCACGCCGTGGATCTGGGCTTCACGCGCTTCCAGGGCTACTTCTTCGCGCGGCCCCACATCGTCGAGGGCCGCGACATCCTGCCCAGCAAGCTCTCCTACCTGCGGCTCATGCGCGAGGTGGTGCGACCCGACCTGGATGTCGACAGTCTCGAGAAGGTGCTGCGCGGGGATCTGGCCCTCACCTACAAGCTGCTCAAGTACCTCAACTCGGCGGCCTTCACCTGGCGTCATCCCATCACGGACCTGCGTCACGCCATCGTGGCGGTGGGCTCGCGCGATCTGCGCAAGTGGGTGTCGCTCATCTCGCTGGGCCAGATGGCGGCCGACAAGCCCCTCGAGCTGGTGGTCACGTCCATGGCCCGCGCCACTTTCTGCGAGCAGCTCGCCGAGTTGCTCGGCGAGAGGTCGCGCGGCAGCGATCTGTTCCTCACCGGCTTGTTCTCGCTGCTGGACGCCATCATGGACCGCCCGCAGTACGAGTGTCTGGCCGACATGAATCTGCCGGACGACGTGAACGACGCGCTGCTGGAGGAGGCCGGGCGGTTCGGCCAGGTGCTGGCGCTGACGCGGGCCTTCGAGCAGAGCAATTGGGAGCGCGTCGGCGATATCAGTGACGTCCTGGGGGTGAACTGCGGCAACGTGGCCGCTGCCTGGCGCTCCGCCATGCATCGCGCCGATTGCGCCCTCATCGGCAATTGAGCCATACTGGGAAGGGTTCCGGAGTCGACCGTGGCAACGGCGCTGGTGATCGATGACGTGCAGGCCTTCCGGCTGCTGGTCACCTCCCTGCTGCAGCGTCGCTGCGGCGTGACGGTGGTGGGCGAGGCGGACAACGGCGCCCTGGCGGTCGAATTCTACAAGAAGCTGTGGCCGGAGCTGGTCACGCTGGACCTCAATCTGCCGGACCAGGACGGGCTGGTGGTCCTCAGGAACTTGCTGCGGCTCGACCGCGACGCCCGCGTGGTGGTGATCAGCTCGGAGGACGACATCGTCGTCCACACCGCCGCCCTCGCGGCGGGGGCCAAGGCCGTGGTGGGCAAACCGCTGAAGGGTCAGGAGCTCGCCGAGGCGGTGCGGCTGGCGCTGGAAGAACCTCGGCATCGCCCGGCGTCCTTCGACGCCGACGTGCGGTCCATTCTGGTGATCGACGACCAGCCGGACATGGCAGCGATCGCGGCGCAAGCCGCCGCCCTGGCCGAGTGCCAGGTCGGCGGGCACGTGCCAAACGTGGCCGCGGCGCGCACCTTCCTCGCCTCGCAGCAGGCGGACCTCGTGGTCTTCGAGCTGGGCGCCGGCGACCGGCCGGAGGTCAATCTGCGCTGGCTGGCCGAGGTGTCCAAACTACAGGTCATGCCGGCCGTCATCGCCGTCACCCGGCACGCCGAACGCGCCGTGGTGGAGCTCGCCGCGCGCAACGGCGTGAAGGCCTATCTCATCAAGCCCGTGACGCCCGCCCAGTTGGCCGAGGCCTTGAAGCGCGCCTTGTAGCCGCACCTCGGAGCAGGAAGTCGCCCGCCCGCCGCCAATGCGCCGCCCGACGGAGAGCGGCGCATGGACGTGCGGTTGACGGGCAAGGTGGCCGTGGTCACCGGCGCGGCCTCGGGCATTGGCCGGGCCACGGCGCAGGCCTTCCTCGAGGCCGGCGCGGCGCGCGTGGTGGGCGTGGATCTCGCCGCCCAGCCGCCGGCCACGCTGGCGGCCGAGCCGCGCTTCCGCTACGTGTGCGGCGACGTGGGCCTCGAGGCCACCGCCGTGGCCTACACCGCGGCGGCCGTCGAAGGCGGTTGCCGGCTCGACATCCTGGTCAACAACGCCGGCCAGAGCGTCGTCAAGCCGCTCCACGAGCACACCCCCGAGGAGTGGGACGCCGTCTTCTACAGCAACGTGAAAGCCATCTACTGGGCGGCGCGCCACGTCATCCCGCGGATGATGGCGCAAGGCGGCGGGGTTATTCTCAACACCGGCTCCATCTCCGGCGTGGTCGGGATCCCCACACAAGGCGCCTATGCGCCGTCCAAGGGCGCCATTCATCAGATGACGCGCCAACTGGCCATCGAGTACGCCCCGCACGGCATCCGCGTCAACGCCGTGGCCTGCGGCACGGTCGACACGCCCATCGTGCACCGCTCGGCGCTGGCGTCCGGCGATCCGGACGCCTACTGGGCCATGCTCAAGGAAAACCACCCCATCGGCCGCATCGCCCAGCCGGAGGAGGTGGCGGCTTTCTTCACGTATCTGGCCAGCGATCTGGCCGGCTTCTTCACCGGCGCCGTGATCATGATGGACGGCGGCTACACCGCGAGGTAGAACCATGCTCACCCTGGCTCCCATGCTGGCCGCCATGCAGGTCGCCGGCGCCGCCATCACCCTCGATGCCGCCGCGCCGGGCCATGCCGTCAGTCCTTATCTCGCCGGCGCTTGCCTGGAGGACGTCAACCACGAGGTGTACGGCGGCATCGACAGCCAGATGCTGTACGGCGAGAGCTTCCAGGAACCGCCCGGTGGCGAGCCGGTAGCCGGTTTCCAGGCCCACGGCGGGGCGTGGACCCTGGCCGGCGAGGAGCTGAGCTGCACCGGCGTGCCCGGCGACCAGCTCGTGGCCGAGGCGCCGGCGTTCACCGACGGCGACGCCGGCGTCGAGGTCTTCCTGGCCGACGAAAAGAGCTGGAACAGCGGTCTGATCGTGCGAGTGGCCCATGCCGCCGTGGGCGCCGACAATTTCGACGGCTACGAGATCTCCCTCGACGCCGCCCATCAACAGGTCCTCGTGGGCCGTCACCGGCATGATTGGCATGCGCTGCAAACGGCGCCCTGCAAGCTGCCTGTCAACGCCTGGGTGCCGCTCGAAGCGCGCCTGCGCGGCGACGCCATCACGGTGCTGGTGGATGGCCGCGAGGTGATGACGGTGCGCGATACGCTGGGCGCCTTGCCCGCCGGCACGGTCGGCCTGCGCCAGTTCCAGGACACCGGCCGCTATCGGCGCCTGTGGGTCAGCGTCGCCGGCCAGAGAACGGACTACGCCTGGCGCGCGCGCGATCCGCTCGGCGTGAGCGGCGCTTGGCATCCCGTGCGGCGCGGCGCGGCGCAAGGCGCGTGGGGCCTCGTCGCCGAGCAGCCCTACCACGGCCGCCAGAGCCAAGCCATCGTCTTCACCGGCGACCAGGGCGCCGTGGGCGTGGCCAATGCCGGTCTGCACGACGGCGGCCTGGCCTTCGTGGCGGGTCGGCCCTACGAAGGGCTGGTCATGGCCCGCGCCGCACAGCCCGTCAGCCTCGTCGCGACGCTGGAAAACGCCGATGGCACGCGCGTCTACGCCACGCAACGGCTCGACGTGACGCCCGGCGCATGGCAGCGCCTGCCGCTGGCCTTCACGCCGGACACGGCGGACCTTCACGGCCGGCTGAGCCTGACGCTGGACCGTCCCGGCCGCGTCGAGCTGGGCTATGCCCTGCTGCAGCCCGGCTCATGGGGCCGTTTCCACGACCTGCCGGTGCGGCGCGACGTGGCCGAGGCGCTGGTGGCGCAAGGCGTGCGCGTGCTGCGCTACGGCGGGTCCATGGTCAACGCCGGCGAGTATCGCTGGAAGAAGATGATCGGCCCTCGCCAGCAGCGCCCGCCCTATCGCGGCACCTGGTACCCGTACAGCAGCAACGGCTGGGGCATCGTCGATTTCGTGGCCTTTTGCGAGTCCGCCGGCTTCCTCGCCGTGCCGGCCTTCAACATGGGCGAGTCTCCGCAGGACATGGCGGACTTCGTCGAGTACATGAACGGCGCGGCCGACAGCGCGTGGGGCAAGCGGCGCGTCGCCGACGGTCATGCGGCTCCCTACGGCTTGACGCATCTCGAGCTGGGCAACGAGGAGCGTGTCGATGCCGCTTACGCGGCGCGATTCAAGGATCTGGCGGCGGCCACCTGGGCCAAGGATCCGCATATGATCCTGGTGGTCGGAGACTTCGCCTACGATCATCCCATCACCGACCCCCATCACCTCACCGGCGCGGCCTCGGGCATCACCGATCTCGGCGGCCAGCAGGCCATCCTCGACTTCGCGCGCGAACGCGGCGGCGAGGTGTGGTTCGACATCCATGTCGACACCGACGGCCCGCGCCGCCCCTCGGTCCTCGCCGCGCCGAGCTTCATCGACGCCATCGACCAACTCGCCGGAGCGACCCCGCATCGCGTCGTCATCTTCGAGCTGAACTCGGGCCGCCACGACCAGCAGCGCGCCATCGCCAATGCCGTGGCGCTCGGCCGTTATGCCCGCGACGGCCGGCTGCCCATCGTCACCTCGGCCAACTGCCTGCAGGTGGACGGCATGAACGACAACGCCTGGGATCAGGGCCTGCTGTTCCTCAATGCTGGCAGCGTGTGGCTGCAGCCGCCGGGCTACGTGACTCAGATGTTCAGCCGCAGCGCCCTGCCGCTGGATGTGCCGTGTACCGTCACCGAGGCACCGGACCTGGACGTCAGCGCGGCACGGGATGCCGACGATCGCAAGCTGACGCTGCGCGTGGTCAATGTCGGCGCGGCCAGCGTGACGGCCGAGGTGCGGCTCGCCGGGCGCCGCTTCGCCGGGCCGCGCGTCAACGTGACAGAGCTGGCGACGCCGCTCAACGCCGTGAACACGGCCGCCGAGCCGACGCGCTGGACGCCGCGACACGACACCTGGCCGTGCGCCTCGGACGCGGCGCCGACGTGGACCTTCGCGCCGCACTCCTACACGGTGATCGAGGCCGAGATGGCGCCGTAGGCTCGATTGGAGCGCGGACGCCCTCGTCCGCCAGCCGTGCGAAGCACGGCCCATACATGCGGACGAGGGCGTCCGCGCTCCAAGAACGGCTACCTGAGCACCGGCCCGCTCAGCGCCTTCCCGTCGGCATCCAGCATCTCGACGGCCATGGACGAGTGCGCGAAGTGCGGGTCGCAGAAGCGCCACACGATGTGCTTGTCGCGGTCCACTTCCAGGAAGTTGCAGCCGTGGCCGTCGGCCGTGTCGGCGGCGTAGATGCCTAGCAGGAGATGGCCCGAGGGCAGCAACTGCACCCCGGTGATGTTGCCCACGCGCACGTCCGGCTGGGCCTCGTCCTTGTCGAAGCCCCACGTCAGCTTGCCTTGGGCATCGAACGCCAGGACGTGGCTGAGGCACCCCACGAGCGTCGTGCCGTCCGGCGTGCGCACGGCGCTGAAGGCGATGTCCGGCAGCTTGATCTCCATGACAATCTGCCCCTCGGGCGTGTACTCGCGCACCAGGCGGGCGTCCTTGAGGCACACCAGGTAGTGGCCGTTGTCCAGCTTGCGCGCCAGGCGCAGGTTGCCGTGGGCGCCGTCCTGGTGCGGTTCGCACTGCAGGCTGAAGGTGACCTGACCCTTCGCATCGACTTCCAGGATGCGGCCCGTGGCGTTCTCGGCCACCAGGGTCTTGCCGTCGGGCAAACGCTGGCAGCCGTACGTGGCGTCGCCCTTGCCGCTTGCCGAGCGGAAGCGCCACACCACCTGCTTGTCGGGGCTGACCTCCGTCACGCTGCCGCCGTCGGCGAACAGCACGTTGCCGTTGGGCAGGCGCCAGACGTCGTGCACCAGGCCGGTGGGCTTGTACTCCCAGGTGATGGCGCCCGAGGGGTCGAGGATCACGATGCGGTTGTCGCCACCCACCAGCATCGGACCCTCGGGCGCGCGCCCTTCGGCCGTGCCGTGGAACGGCGACGGGGCGTCCGCCGCCAGGGCGAGTGTCGCCCACAGCAGGGGCGTGAGGGCGCGGGCCAGCGTTCGAGCCATGTCGCGAGTCTCCCGCCGACGATGGTACCACAGACGGCTCACTGGTCCGGATTGAGTCGCACGATGGCGGCGTTGAGGGCGCCGGCGTAGCTCACCCACAGCAAGTAGGGCAGCATTAGGGCGGCGGCGAGGTGGCTGTGGCGAGCGAAGGCCGCGATCGTGGCGGCGATGGCCGCCCACAGCAACAGCACGCACCACAGCCCGGCGCGCGGCGCGCGGCGGCCGAAGAACAGCGCCGACCACAGCACGTTGAGCGCCAACTGCACCCAGTAGAGCGGCAAGGCGACCAGCCCGTGCGGACCGCGCCAGACGAGCCACGCGGCTACCGCCATGAGGGCGTAGAGCAGCGTCCACACGGGCCCGAAGACCGCGTCCGGCGGCGTGAAGCTCGGCTTGCGCAGCGTTGGATACCACTCACGCACGGCGGCCGTTGTGAACAGCGCACCCAGCGCGGCGGCGCCGTAGCCGGCCGCCAAGAAGCCTGCCAAACCCCACACCTGCGTCCCACCCGCCATGGCGGCCTCCCATGGGACTCATGATGGTGCGCGCCGCGGTCGCCGCGGCGTGCGCGCCGCGGCTACTTGCCGGCCAGCGCCTCCTGGTGCACCAGCGTCAGCTTGACCTCGGTCACGTCGTCGTCCTTCAGCTCGCGCTTCTGAAAGCCCAGGCTCTCGCACAGGGACAGCATGGCCTGGTTGTCCTTGAGCACCTGGCCGACGATGGCGTGCGTGCCGCGGGCCTTGAGGTACTTGATGAGCTTGTTCATCATGGCGCTGCCGAGGCCCTGGCCCTTCATGTCGCTGCGCACCAGGACGGCGAACTCGGCGCTCTGGTTGTCGGGATCCGACACGGCGCGCACCACGCCGAGCGTCTCGGGGTTGTGGTGCTCGTCTTGGCCCTCCGCCACGAAGGCCATTTCGCGGTCGTAATCGATCTGCGTGAGCCGCGCCATCTGGCTGTGCGGCAGCTCGCGCAGCAGGCCGAAGAACCGCGAGCGGATGTCCTCGGGGGTCAGTTTGCCGATGAAGGCGTGATGCGCCGGCTCGTCCTCGGGGCGGATCGGCCGCAGGCTGATGACCCGGCCGTCCTTCATCTTGACTTTCTCTTCCAGCTCCTTGGGATAGGGCCGAATGGCGAGGCGCGCCGGACCCATCACCTTGGCCGGCGCCACGCCGATGCGCGCGTCGAGGGCCAGCACGCCGTTGGCGTCGGCGAACAGCGGGTTGATGTCCAGCTCCACGATCTCGGGCAGGTCGATGATGAGCTGCGACACCTGGATGAGCGTCAGGTAGACGGAATCGAGGTCCGCCGGCGGCTCGTCGCGGTAGCCCTGCAGCAGCTTCGCGACGCGGGTGCGATCCACCATGACCTTGGCCAGCGCCATGTTCAGCGGCGGCAGCGCCACCGAGCTGTCGGCGATGACCTCGACGGCCTTGCCGCCCTGGCCGAACATGATGGTGGGACCCCAGATGTCGTCGCAGCTCACGCCGATGATGAGCTCGATGGCGCCCGGGCGGCGCGACATGGTCTGCACCGTGAAGCCGCTGAGGCGCGCCTCGGGCAGCAGACGATGGATGCGCTCGTTCATGTGGCGCGCCGCCTGCAGGACATCCTCGCCCGATTCCAGATCGAGGGCCACACCACCCACGTCCGACTTGTGGGTGATGTCCGGCGACAGGATCTTGATGGCCACCGGGAATCCGATGGTCTCGGCCACGGCTTGGGCGTGCTCCGGAGTAGAGGCGATGTGCGTCTCCACCACGGGCACCCCGTAGGCCGCCAGCACCGCCTTGGCCTCGGCTTCGGACAGCATGTCACGACCGCTGGCCATGGCACTTTGGATGATGAGCCGCGCCGTGGCCGTGGCGGGGGTGAACTGCTCGGGGACCGAATCGGGAGTCTGCATGAGCAGCTCCTGGTTGCGGTTGTAGCGCACCATGTGCATGAAGGCGCGGATGGCGCGGTCCGGCGTGAAGTAGCTGGGAATGCCGGCCTCGCTGAAGATCTGGCGCGAGGCGCGCACGCAGTCCTGGCCCATCCAACTGGTGAGCACGGTGCGCGACGCGCCGGCGCAGGCGCCCACCACGCTGCGCGCGCATTCCGCCATGTCGGCCACGGCGGTGGGCACGTGCATCACCAGCACGGCGTCGATGCCGGGGTCCTTGAGCATGACCTTGAGGGCGTTCTCGTAGCGCTCCCCGTCGGCGTCTCCGATGATGTCCACGGGATTGTCGTGCGACCAAGTGCTCGGCATCTTCTCGTCGAGCTTCTTGAGCGAGCCCTCGCTGAGGCTGGCGAGCTTGCCGCCGGCTTCGATCAGGGCGTCCACGGCCAGCACGGCCGGGCCGCCACCGTTGGTCAGCACGCCCAGCCGCTCGCCTTTGAGGGGCCGGCTGGAGCGCAGCGTCTGCACGGCGTCCATCAACTCGTCGATGGCGTACACGCGCAACATGCCGGCGCGGCTGAAGGCGGCGTTGTAGGTTTCCTCCGAGCCGGCCAGGGCGCCGGTGTGCGAGGCGGCGGCGCGGGCGCCTTCCGCGAAGCGGCCCGACTTGAGGGCCAGGACCGGCTTGTTACGCGCCGCGGAGCGGCCCGCGGACATGAAGGTGCGCGCGTCGTAAATGGCTTCGATGTACAGCAGGATGGCGCTCACCTCCGGATCGCCGCCCAGGTAATCGAGGCAGTCGCCGAAGTCGATGTCGACGATGTCGCCCAACGAGAGGAAGTGGGAGATGCCGATGCCGTACGACTTGGCGTAGTCCAGCACGGCCGTGGACAGGCCGCCGCTCTGGCTGATGAAGGCGATCTTGCCCGGCAGCATGTCGATGTGGGAGAAGCTGGCGTTCAGCCCGATGCCCGGAATGGCCATGCCCAGGCAGTTGGGGCCGAGGATGCGCAGTTGGTACTTGGCGGCGATCTCGACCATTTCCCGCTGGTAGGTCTTCTCCGGCGTGCGGCCATCGAGGTTCATGCCGGCCGTGAGCACCACCGCGGCGCGCGTGCCCTGCTGCCCCAGCTCGTCGATCACCGACGGCACGACGGCCGGCTTGACGGCGATCACGGCCAAGTCCGCCGGGGTCGGCAACTCCGACACGTTGGGGTAGGCCAGCACGCCGTGAACGGCCTGGTTGGTGGGATTGACCGG
>Ga0181528_10001194_pt1 | contig 16315 bp, 4 predicted proteins | sample PEATcosm2014_Bin_47_FD_119742 | JGI IMG/M metagenome (GOLD analysis project Ga0181528, IMG submission 119742) | Peatland microbial communities from MTU Mesocosm Facility, Houghton, MI, USA - PEATcosm2014_Bin10_10_metaG | ecosystem: Environmental > Terrestrial > Soil > Wetlands > Peat | place...
TCGAACTGACCGAGACCGCCGCGTAGGCATTGCGATTCGCCAAACTTCGTCGAACCATCGTAGCGGCAGTTATTTGCGGCGAGCAACACTGGCACCGGATGCCAACTGTGCGACTTCATTTTGCTGGGCGTGCTATGATCGCCCGTTACAACGATCACGTCGGGGTTCAGTTTCGTAATGCGAGGAATGGCGGCATCGAGTTCTTCGGTTCGTTGGACTTTCAGAGCGAAATTGCCGTCCTCGCCCGAAGAATCCGTGTACTTCCAATGCACGAAGAAGAAATCGTGGTCGTTCCAGGCGGCTTCCAAACGGTTCATCTGGTCGTCCAGCGAATGACCGGCATCGAGGATATCCATCCCGACCAGTCGTGCCAGCCCACGATACATGGGGTAGACAGCAATCGCGCCGGCTCGCATTCCATAGACTTCTTGGAAAGGGGGAATGGCGGGCATTTTATCGATCCCGCGCAACGTCAGAAAATTGGCGGGAGCATCGTTCTTCAATACTTCTTTGGCCTGGCGCAAGAATTCTTTGGCGATCTGTGCGGTCTTGGCACTGCCCGCCGAACGCGCGGCTGGTTCGAGCGCCGGCACGCCGGTCTTTTGAGGATCGGTATCGGCCACATCGCCACCGAGTCCTTCTCCGCGAAAGATCAAAACGGTTCGATAGCCTTCACCCGCGCGAACAAAAACTTCCGCTCCGGGCACTTTGATCTGATTGAGTTTTTCACTCAATCGAGTTCCCACTTCGGTCGGAATTCGACCGGCCCGGCGGTCGGTGATATTCCCGGCGGCATCAATGGTGCAGAAGTTTCCTCGAATCGCGACGTCGTTTGGTCCCAGTTCAAAATCAATTCCCAGGGCTTCGAGAACACCACGACCGATCTGGTACTTCACAGGATCGTAACCAAAGAGCCCAAGATGTCCCGGCCCACTGCCGGGCGCAATGCCTGGCAGGACCGGAGTGCTTAAACCGAGTGTCCCGCGTTGAGCCAATGCGTCGAGGTTCGGAATATTGGCCGTTTCGAGTTCCGTTTTTCCTCCTGGATTCAACGGCAACCCCCCCAGACCGTCTCCGACGACGAGCACGATCTTCGAACCATTGTCTTTTTGCAGCTTACGAGTGAAATCATGCGGGTCGGTCATAAGGAACAGGTCTCTTTCAAAAGGCTTGAAAATCTCTTGTGGTCAAACAGCAACGGACACGATGAAAAACAATCGCGTCAAAGTTTCGCGAAAGTTTCAAAACATCCGAATCACAACGAACGGACAATCTACGTTCAGCACAGCCGGATTGTCGAAAAGACGAACAACACATGCAAGTCAGTTGGCATGCCGAAGCAAGGCCGCCAGAGTTGTGATTCGTCCAAAAGCCACTGCGTGATGCGACGCGTCGATCGCATCTTCGCCCCACGCAGTGGGCGAATCACCCCTCGCCCCGTTCCGACGGGGAGAGGTCAGGTCAGGGGTCTTCTCTTCGCGACACGGTCGCCAACACACCTCCAAACGTCAAACCAACAAGTTCATCGTGAGAAAATGCGTCGACAAAAAAAGCACGCCGAATATCAGATCGCCCGAATTATCGCTCAACTAAAAAGCTGGCCGTTGATGACGATGTTGCCGTTCGGAAGAACCTGGTACGAGGTGACGTTGCCCGAAACGGGCGCCCAACTGCCACCAAATCCCGTCCAACTGTAAAGGGCTTTGCCAGGCAACAGCACATACACAGTTCCGTCCGGGCCGATCTGGAACGAACTAGCGTTGCCCGTCACCGTGGACCATGCGCCGTTCTCCCAGACCGCGAGGTTGCTCGATTGCAGTGAGAACAACGTTCCGTTCGGTGCGACTTGGAACGAAGTAATGTTGCTCTTCAACGACGTCCAACTGCCGCCGAAACCGGTCCACTCGTATAACGAGCTACCGGGCAAGACGAGATACACCGTCCCATCTGGACCAAGTTGGAACGAAGTGGTATTCGCCGCCAGCAACGACCAACTGCCATTCTCCCAAAGGTCGAGGTTACCCGATTGCAACGCGAACAACGTCCCGTTCGCGGAGATCTGGTACGACGTGATATTGCTCCAAACCGACGTCCACGTGCCGCCAAACCCGGTCCAACTGTAAAGCGCGTTACCGGGCAGCACGAGGTACACCGTCCCATTCGGGCCGACTTGGAACGAACTCGTATTCGCCGCCAGCAGTGTTAAGCTGCCATTCTCCCACAGGTCAAGGTTGCTACCTTGCTGGACATACAACGTGCCGTTCGAGGCAATCTGGTACGAACTGACGTTGCCGGCAACCGCCGACCATGTTCCGCCAAACCCCGTCCAGGTGTAGAGGCCACCGTAGGGCAACATGTCGTATAACGTGCCATCCGAACCAAACTGGAACGAGCTCGTCTTCGCGGCCGTGAGTGCCCAACTGCCGTATTCCCACAATTCCAGGTTGCCGCCCGGTTGCAGCGCGTACAACATCCCGTTCGGAGCCACCTGGAACGAGCTGACGTTGCCTTCCAATTGCGTCCAGCTACCGCCGGGACCGGTTGAACTTTCCAGCACACCGTACGGCTGCATCACGTACACAGTGCCGTTAGGTGCCAACTGGAACGAACTGACATTCGTCTGGAACGATGACAGGCTGCCATTCTGCAACACTTGGAGGTTGCCTCCGGGTTGCAGAAGATAAATCGTCCCGTTTGGACCGACCTGGAACGAACTGACGTTACCCGCCACCGACGTCCAACTGCCGCCGGGCGCCCAGCTTTCGAGGGCACCATAGGGCAACTGGGCATAAACGGTCCCGTTCGGTGCCAACTGGAACGAGCTGACTTTCGTTTGCAACGTCGACAAGCTGCCGTTCTGCCAAGTGCTCAGATTGCCGCCGGGTTGCAGGATATATACCGTGCCGTTCGCAGCGACCTGGTACGAACTAACGTTACTCGCCACCACCGTCCAGGTACTGCCCGATCCCGGCCAGCTTTCGAGGGCACCGTACGGCAATTGCGCATACACGGTCCCATTCGGTGCGACCTGGAATGAGCTAACGTTGGTTTTGAGTGGCGTCAAACTACCATTCTGCGAGATGCCCAGTTTGCCACCCGGTTGCAAGACATACACGGACCCATTCGGACCCGGCTGATACGAACTGACGTTCCCTGCCACGAACGACCAACCACCGCTCAGTGTCCAGCCGTAAAGACCGCCATACGGAAGCAGGGCGTAGGCCGTGCCATTCGCACCGACTTCGACTGAACTCGTGTTGCCAGCGATCTGAGTCCAAGTCGTATCCGATCCATTTAAGTAGTAAAGGGCGCCACCGGTGGACACGTCGACCACGAGGCCGTTGTTAGTGACATCCGACGTGGCCACGGTGGCTCCGCCGGGCAGTGCCGGCGGCGAATACGAGAAGCCGGTCGTGGCAGAGCCAATATACACGTGGCCGGTCCCGTCGTCCGGAATCGCGGCGTAAAACTTGCCGTGGGCGTTGTCAGGAACCACGTACGAGCTGTCACCACCCAATAACTCGCTATTCGCTGCCGTTGGCACTCCCACAACGCCATTGCTGCCTGCAAAGGTCACGGCGCCAGAATTTCCGTTCCAATTCGGGCTGTTCACAACATAGCTGCCGGCGCTTAGCGGGGTGATGTCTGCTCCCCAGCCTCCAGCAAGGCTGTTACCCTCGCTAACAGCACCAGTCACGCCAGTGACTCCGTTACCGAACGTTACCGCACCGAGAAGATTTGCCCAATTAGGACTGTCGACGACGTAATTGCCGCCGCTCAGCGGCGTGACGCCGCCAGAACTCACGTCGTCGCCCGCGTCGCTTCCAACGAGACTATTGGTTGCGCTGACGACACCGCTCACACCGGTGACGCCGCCCTCAAGCGTCACTGCGCCAAGACCTCCGTTCCAATCGGGGCTTTCAACGACGTAATTGCCGTTGCTGAGCGCCGCAACACCGCCGGAGCTGACGTAGTCGCCTACGTTGCTGCCGACGAGACTATTGCTTGCGCTGACAACTCCCGTCACGCCGGTATTGCCATTGCCGAGCGTTGCCGCGCCAAGACCTCCGTTCCAATGGGAGCTTTCAACGACGTAATTGCCGTTGCTGAGCACCGTCACACCCCCCGAAAAAAGGTTCCCGGAAGCAACAGCATCCTGTAGACCCACCAGGTCGCCCGAGTTACCACCGATAAGGCTGTTGCTCGCATTGATTGTTCCACTCACCCCCGTCACACCGTTTCCAAACGTCACCGCGCAAGCTTGGGCGTAAAACACCGAACCGAGATCGTTGTTCCACAAATCACTGTCGACGACGTAGTTGCCGTTGCTCAGCGCCGTCACGCCGCTGCCTCCCACATCGTCACTTTCTTCGCTACCGACGAGGCTGTTACTCGCGCTGATCGTTCCCGTCACTCCCGTGACACCGTTACCGAACGTCACGGCTCCCCATGCACCGTACTCACTGCCTTTCCACCCGAAACTGTCCACAACATAATTGCCGTTGCCGAGCGCCGTCACCCCGCCATAGCCCACCATGTCTCCATAATCTCCTCCTGTGCTGCCGACAAGGCTGTTATTCGCGCTAATCGTTCCCGTCAGACCAGTGACACCATTGCCGAGCGTCACAGCACCGAGATCTCCATTCCAATATGGGCTATCCACAACATAGTTCCCGTTGGTCAGCGGAGTGACACCGCCGTCGCCACCATATCCAGACGATCGATACGATCCGTAGCCCACGTAGTCTGCCGCCTCGGAGCCGACAAGACTGTTGTTCGCACTGACCGCTCCCGTTACCCCCGACCCTCCGTTGCCAAACGTCACCGCGCCAAAAGTCCCGTTCCAATTTGGGCTGTCCACGACATAATTGCCGTTGTTCAACGCCGTCACCCCGCCGATTCCGACGTCGTCGTTTGTATTGGTACCTACCAAGCTGTTACTCGCGCTGATTGCCCCAACCACTCCGGCGACTCCGTTACCGAACGTTACTGCTCCAAGACCGTTGTTCCAAGTTGGGCTGTCAACGACATAATTACCATTACTCAGCGCCGTAACGCCAGAGTCTGACGAATAGCTTGGAAGGATGAGGCTGTTGCTGGCACTTATCGTTCCCGAAACCCCCGTCGTTCCGTTGCCCCACGTCACCGTCCCCATGGGGCCGTCTGTCGAAACGGCGTCGACCACGAAATTGCCGTTGGTCAGTGCCGTGACTTTCGTAAGTCCCATGTCCCCCGGGCCCGTTCCGGTGAGTGTGCTGATCAGCGCTCCGGTTTGACCATTGAACAGATACACAGCCCCGTCTCCCCCGTCGGGGGCCAATATCACCACATTCCCGTTTGTCAGCACGGTGACGTTTGAGCCGAATCCGTCGCCTTGGACAGGGTTTGGGTTTACGAATTCGGCCGGAGCGCCGCTCAGCATCACGCGGAATTCCAGCGCCTCCGGACTGGCGGGGACGGAGTAGCGACAGCGCGGGGCAGACAATCGTTGAGGCGATTCGAGGAGTTGTACCATCGAAGTCGCCGTCGACTGACTTCGACGACGAATAACTCGTTGGCGTTTCAACAGTCGCGAAAAAAGATCCATCAGCCTGAAAGTCATTCGCATGAGATGTACCTCAAAGATTTCATGAGAAGTCGGTTACGAAGGAAAAGGGGCCAATCAATGCCACAAATCAGGCTAACCCCAAAACATTCCAACGAAGTCTGCACGAACAGCCAGTCATGCTTCTGACCGACTGGCGTACAGCGCGAGGAAAGAAATCGATCACGTGAATTGCGTATTATAAAAACACAAGATAATAATTCAATTTCACCGTGGAAAATAAGACACGCAATCTTCTTCAGAATTTAAGATTTCCCGTGCGAAGGATTTCTGCACGGGCTTGGCAAGCAGTCGGGATCAATGAGAACTCGAAAGGAATTGAAGCAAAGCGTTAAGTCCTCAGATTCACGCAGATGTATACAGATCCGATCAATGCGGGATAAAACATCTCACGCGAGATACTGACTGGTCGACGATTCTTGTGATTAATGGCAACGCCAACGCCGCTGATTCTCTCGCGCTTCGCGCTGGTGCGGTGCCGGGAGATTCTCGCACAACATGTCGCGATGGCCCTCGCACAACATAAAGACGAAACGCCCCTTTAACCGTCCGACTGAACAGCCGCAAAAGAAAAGAACCCTCGCCCGGCCCCTAGGCTGATGAAACGAGCAAAACGTGTGGGGCAAATGTGTTGCGCACGGACCCGAAAGTCAGGAACGATCGTCGCAGAGATGTCGTCTTCAGCCGTGGTAACGGCGTCAGTAAATATCCGTGGGCAACGCGTCATCGCCGCAGCCCACGGATAACGCCCCAAAGTGATTGTCGAGCCGCGTTAGCGGCGAAAGAGGTTCCGACGCGAGCGGCCACGAAATCGAAAATGCGATCCGGAAAACGCCATGAATTGACTCACAACACTTGTGAATCACGCCGAATCGAAATCGCACCTGTCGCCGCTATCGCGGCTCATGACGTCTTTCTCGCATCGAGTCCTCGGGCTGGCGAAGACGTCGCCCGAGGCTACACACTGGCGCCGTTTTCACGGCTTCGGAATCTGCAATTCATGGACGGCGCTGCAGAAGCGATTTGCCCCAAACCTCCCTTCTGTTCCACGCTCCGCTCGTTTCATCACGCCACCCGGCCTCACCCCAATGTCCCCAGTTAATACGCCCCGTCGGAACGCGCGACGGGTAAAACGCGACCATTGATCACCTTCCAACAATTTTCTTAAATTATCGTAACATCATAACGCGTTGTGTATTTTAGTCGCTACGATATGTTTTCTTGTGTTTTTCACTTTGAATCAGGAGAAAGCAAATGGTTGTGGATTTTTTGGAAAACGCCGTTGTCGAAACGAGTGAGTTCATTGAGGATTGGACTGAACGCGGAGTGGAAATGCCGTCTGCGGACGCACTCGCGGGAAAAACCTCTCCCCCTAATCTCTCTCAGTCGGAACGGGACGAGGGGGTAAGAGTCGAACAGGACGTGAATGATGCACCGATTCGGAACCTCTCACCACTCGCCACTGGCCACTCACCACGACTCGACGAACATCGCGCGAACGATTTCCCTATCCTGAACCCGACTTGCGACGCGCGTGAAAAAACGTCGCGTTTGAAGTGCCTGGAAGGCGTTGCGGCGAAATCGCTGGAGTGGGTTTGGGATCGGGCGGTTCCTCGAGGAAAACTGACCCTCATCACCGGAGAATCGGGGGCGGGGAAAAGTTCCTTCGTCCTCGATGTCGTCGCGGCGGTGACTCGGGGTATCGCTGGGCCGTCTTACTCGATGGAATCGCTCGCGAACCCCCTCGGCGATTGTTCAGGTGGGGACTCGGCGGGTAGTGCGGCCGAAAATAGTGACACATCGAAGACTCGACCAACCCCACCTTTGCACGATGAACCTCCGCGGGGGAATGGTGTGCTGTTGTTCTCGGCCGGGGATTGTTGGGCGGACACTGTGATTCCGCGGTTGACCGCCGCTAAGGCCGATATGTCGCAGGTTTTTACCATGTCGGACGATAATCGATTTACTTCTGACGATGATGCCAATGCCGACAAGTCGGTCGAGGACGCTTGGCGGTTTCAGTTGACTCGTGATTTACGGATGTTGGAGGCGGAACTGCGAAACATGAAGGATCAAGGCGTCGAGGCTCGTCTGATTGTGATGGATCCGATCGACCGGTATTTGCCGACAGCATTCCGCAAAGCCGACGTGACCTGCGCCGTGAACCGGCTGACCGAAATTGCCGAGAAATGGAATGCGGCGGTAATCGTCGTCGCAAATTCAAAGCCGTCGCGCGTGGGTGAAACCGGACTGCGGTCGGGAACGTTGGGAAATCCGATTCTGGCAAATGCGGCGCGGTCAGTCTGGATGGTGGCGCAGGATCTGGAGATTGAAGACCGAAGACTGCTGATTCCGCTCAAGACGAACCTGTGCAAGAATCCAAATGCCCTGACGTTTACAATTCACGACAGCGTCGTCGATTGGAATCCTGGTCGAGTGGGCATTTCGGGCGATGATTATTTCACTCAGTCAAAAGAGAAACTCCGTAACCCTCTGGTTCGTGAAGAGATCAGCGAGGTTTCCCGCGTGACGAACTGGTTGCGAGAGAAGTTACAAGATGGTCCCATGCCATCGCTGAGGATTCGTCAAGATGCCGCTGAACACGACATTGCCTATTCAACATTGCGATGTGCCTTCCGTCGCCTGTCGTGCGTTTCGGTCAAGACCTGGTTTGCGAACAACTGGCGGTGGATCTGGCGCATGCCGGGCAACCCTGAAAGCCGCGCATTGTATGACTACGATTCGATGATTACGTCTGCAGACGTTTTTGCCGAAATGCAGGCCGCGCCGGCGACCTGATGATCAGGAGAAGTCTTTTTACCACGAAATACGCTAAAAGTACGAAAAGAAGATGAAAGGCAAGTTGGGATTCGCAAGGCTCTGGATTTTTTGGGCCAGATCAGTCGTTCAGATCAATTGAGGTTGAAGAGGAAGAGTTTGCACAGAACGGCGCAACGCAAGAATTGTTAACCGCAGAGAGCGCGGAGGGATGCTGAGGAAAGAGGAGGGATGCCGATCCCGGATTCTTTCGGATCGGAAGGCGGCTTTTCGCAGTGAGATTCTGGTCTCGTCGGCGCTTCGTTTGCCCTTGTCGACGGATCTTTCATAATTTATTTGATCATGATCCACAACACGTTCGATTCCTTTTCAATGCTTCAAATCATGGGAATTGCTCAAGGGTCCGACTTGAAGAGGATCTCTATCTTCCCTCAGCGCCTCCCGGCGCCCTCTGCGGTTAAATCTGAGCTTTTTGGAATCTGCATTGAGTTCTTTGTTCTTGCTGCTCCTTCTTTCCAAAGAAAAATCTTCTCAGGCTGCGTGAATTCTAATCGCTTGCATTGCGGAGGAATACAGGAGAGTCATCGTCGAGGATTGATGGCGCAGATCATATTGCAGGCTTGCGGTGGAAAGGATTTAAATCTTGATTTATCTCCGTGTTCTCCGCGCCCTCCTGTTCACTTCTTCTGATTCGTCCGATTCGTGGTTCTCTGTTTCTTCAACGTGGCATGAGTCGACGCGCCGAAACGACAGAACTCGCCAATGACGAAATGTCACTGACATCTTCATTTGGCCCTATAAATCATGGAAGGGTATGAAGGTTTTCAACAATTTTTGCGAGTTGTTTTTGTGGCAGAGAATCGATCGTAGACCTTGGTTGGTAAATATCAGCGTGGAAACGGGGTGGGGCAGACGCCGCCGGTACTCCACAGCGGATATTCGCAGGGCTGACAGCCGCAACAGCGTGGACGAGGATATCCATAGATTCGAAGCGTTCCGCCGGTTCCGTCACTGGCCATTTGCCCGTAAAGGCACCGCCACAGCCTGTGGCAGCATCCTTTGTGGTTGTTGCACTCACTGCTCGACTGGCCATAGTTGCCAATCGTTTGAATTTCACCGGCCCGGCTTACGGACATCAGACTGACCAAGAGGACACCCGTGAGGGAGATGAGTTTCAGATTCATTTCCTAACCTTCCGCTGCATGTTCATTTCGATCATGGTCGTTTTTTTTCGAAACTGGTGAGAACCCGACAACGTGTTCGTTCCAATTCCTATTCGATGTTTCGCCCCGACAATCGTTATTTTCGGCCATTGCGCTTCACGCCGAGCACTTCAATCGCGCTAAATTTCCGGAAATCAATCGTGATCCTCAGGCCCCAACACACTGTGAAACACGAGGCAAGATTTTCCGAATGCGGAGACTTTGATGCCTGCGAAACCTTTGATACGTCTGATGTCAGCGTGGCCCGAAATTGATCGCTCTTCGCGACCAGAACGACGCATCAGACACCGTTTGGAAAGTCGAACCTTTGAAGTTCGCGACGCCGGCTGGGACGATGAAAATCGGAACTGTCGATCAACCCAGGATCGAATCGATCACGGCACGGATTTCCGTCACGCAGTTCGATGGCAAGATGACCGCACGGCCTGGATTGCTGTATCGGGACACTGCATGACAATGATTTTCGCCTTCGAACATTTCATGAGAATTTTCCAAAAATGTTTTTTTCTTTCGAAACCTTAAGCGACATACGGTGTTTATCAATGGGCGAGGCCATTTTTGTTGGGAATCGCATATTGGACACACAACTGTAAATTCATTGACAGAGGTTGACTTGTGAATTAGCGTCTTGGACCAGAATCCCAAGGAGATCCAGTATCCTGAAATGACCCATTTGAGTTGTTTCAGTGTTTGACCGATGGCCACGTCGTTTTCGTATGTCCGCTCGCATACGCACCGCACGAAGAGGTTACGTGTTACCGTGCGCGTTGCGGCCAGGGCTACGTAAAGCTTCTGACGCCCGTAATATAATCTGGTGTATTTGAGAACTGGGAGCCACGGCAATCGGTTCGTATTCAGCGGTAGTTCTTCCTCAAATAAAATCAAAAAGCGCGATCGGATGTTGCCAAAGTCTTTGTCGAAATTATGGAATCGTATTCTTCTCAATAACACGCCTTCGTCCCGCGGGAGGATTGGCCGATTGCGGTCGCAAGCGTGCCAGGCTGCGATCGTTGAACATCTTGAGCCGAAACTGTTCTTGAGTGCGACTCCCATCGCATTAGGGGCGGCGGTCAATGGAACATTGAACCCAGGCGACGCGACAAAGTTGTATCAGTTCACGGCCGCGACGGGACAATTGGCCTACCTGGATGTCACGAGCATGACGACAACAGGTGCCACCGAAAGTTTTGGCAATATTCAGTGGGAAATGGTCACTCCCTCAGGAAAGAAAATTCAGGACTTGCCTTCGCAAATGCAGTTTGCGGAAACCGGGACATATACACTCGTCGCCGAAGGGTTCGTGCCGGACAGCGCCAGCATCAATTATTCGTTTACGCTCGTTCCGGTCGTCAACGGGACGAATCCGTTGACATTGGGCACGCCGGTCACGGGCAGTATCACGACCCCAACGCAAGTACAGACGTATACATTTAATCTGACTCAGCCGAGTCATTTGTGGTTCGACAGTCAGACAAACGACCCCAATCTGGTTTGGTCCATTGTGGGGCCACATGGTCAGAATTACACGCCACGTGAACTCAATGGAGGTGCCTCGAACGGGTACCGATTCAGTGCCGACGATGCGGCCGTGACTCCCGGTGAGGACGGTAATTATGATCTCGGCTCCGTTCTTCCGGCGGGAAGTTATACTTTGACGGTTGCCGCCAATTCGCGACAGCCTTTTTACACCGGGAGCTACGCATTCAATCTCTTGAACGATGCTGCTGCCACTGTAATCACACCCGGAGCGACGGTGAGTGCGACGCTCGACCCCGCCAACTCAACTCAGATTTATCAGTTATCCGGCACGGCAGGACAGAGTTTCTACTTCAAGACTCTCGGGTTCACGACAACGAACACAACGCCAATCGAGGACAATACGCATACGCTCTGGACGCTTTACGATCCTACGGGGGCAGAGGTCAACGTCAATAATAACGATTTCACCTATGACCTAGGCCGCATCTCGTTGACGATGACGGGAACATACACGTTGATCGTGGGGGGAACTGTTGCAGAAAACGGAACCACGGATTACTCGTTCCAAGTTTTGCCGATCACGGACGCCAATTCGACGTTAACACTGAATTCCCCGGTCGCTGCCGCGATTACTGAAGCCGAACAAATTGACAATTACACTTTTACTCTCGCACAGCCGACACGACTTTGGTTCGACAGCCAGACCAACGACAGCAACCTCGAATGGACCTTGTCGGGACCACCGGCAACCATTTCGTCACAAAACCCTTTCATTACTGGCAATGCTTTTTCCGCTGACGACCAGAACATTGGATTCCTCCCGGCGGGCCAGTATACGCTTTCAGTGGATGCCGGTGCCTCGCCATTCCAGACAGGTTACACGGCGTCTTATTCGTTTAGTCTGTTCAACTTCGCCAATGCGACTCTCATCACTCCGGGAACTGCGGTGAACGGATCGCTAAGCCCGGCGAATTCCACTCAGATGTATCAGTTCTCCGGAACAGCCGGACAGGCCTTTGACTTCACCAACACCGGATTTTCCACGACCGACACTTCGGCGAAGGCTGGTGCTGCGACCTGGTCATTGTATGATGCCAACGGAACTCAGGTTTTCAGCAACAGCCTCCAGACAAACAGTGGCCGAATCACTCTTCCGTCAACGGGAACGTATACCCTTGTTGTCGCGGGGGCGGTGGCAGACACGGGTGCCACGACCTATTCGTTCAATGTCTTGCCGTATAGTGATCTAAGTTCGACCTTGTCGCTGAACACGGCCGTCTCTGGCAGTCTCGCACTGTCGAGTCAAATCAACACCTACACTTTTTCGCTCGCGTCACCCACTCAGTTGCTGTTCGACAGTCAAACCAATAACGCGAATTTGAATTGGCAACTTTCCTGGCCCAGCGGCGTTGTTCCGACATCGGCATCCGGGAAAAACCCAACGCCGTTCAGCAGTGGCGACCAAACTTTGGGTCTGTTGCCAGCGGGAACTTACACTCTGACGGTCAGCGGTTCGACGGCAGGGGCTTACGCATTCAACCTGCTCAATTTGGCCAGCGGGACGAGCATTACAACAGGCACTTCGTCGTCACCCACGGGCGCGACGGTGTCCGACATGCTGAACCCCGCGAACGGCACGACACTCTACACATTCTCTGGAAATGCCGGCGATACCGTTGCGTTCCACAATGTGTCGATTTCCGCGAATTCGACGGCAACATGGCAGTTGATCGACCCGTATGGCACATCGCTCTTCAATAGTCCGTTGGGAACCGATCAGAGTGGTGTCACGCTGAAATATTCGGGCAATTATGTACTGGCAGTTCAAGGCGCAATCGCGGCAACAGCCCCGACAAATTATGCCTTTCAAGTGAACTTCCAATCTCACACGACCCCCGTGTCGCCGACGGCGGTACCGTTGACGTTGGGTACGGTCTACAACAATGCCGCGAATCTGATCAATCCCACCGGAAAAGTAACGTACCAATTTACGTTGGCAAATCCGACTCGCCTTTGGTTCAACGGCGCCGTCGACGAAACCTATTACAATGATACTTGGCAAATTACGGGACCCCAGGGTGCGATACCGAATCCATTGCTGGGGCAAACTGGTCCACAGCCATTTGGTTTGGCCACCACTGGACTACTGCCCGCTGGAAACTACTCATTGAATATCGCGGGAACGACGTTTTACGGAACAGATGCGAATGCCTATTCGTTCCAGTTATTTGCCGCAGCCAGCATTCCGACGATTACGCCCATTACCCAGGCTGGCGGTACGGCGCCCGCGGCAACCGGTTCGAAGATCTATCAATTCTCGGCAACTGCCGGACAAACCATTTTCGTTTCCAACGTCACTCCAAATTTCAACTCGTACAACGGTGTGGGATGGCAGGTGTTCGATTCGTACGGATCAAGTGTTGGCACTGGGGCATTCACAAGCAATGGCTACTCTCCAAGTAGCGGCGGCTACTTCACGGCACCTGATACCGGTACGTATACGTTGATGTTGGACGCTGGAGATAGTTACTCAACTACCAGCGGACTGTCCGTCCAACTCTTCGTGTCAACTGCAACTTCGACTCCATTGATCCTCAACACCATCACGGAAAACACGGCGATTCCCGGTCAGGTCGACAATTATGGGTTCACGTTAACCTCGCCGACTCAGCTATGGCTTGACAATTTGAACGCGCAGAATGAGGCATGGCAACTGACATCATCGAATGGAACTGGCATTACGTCCTCTTCGTCATCGGGCTTTCTTGGCCCGCTGCCAACGGGCAGTTACACGCTTTCTCTGAAGCGAACGAGCAGTTCGGCGGGCGCATATTCCTTCGATTTGTATGATTTGTCCAAAGTGACTGCACTCACTTTAGATCCGACGCAGGGTGCAAACATCAGCGGAACCCTTAATCAGCAATCGAGCTCTCAGGTCTACCAATTCTCGGCGACCGCCGGACAGTCAGTCGATTTTGAAGGCATGAGTTACTCCTCGACCAACACACTGTCCACTTCCTACGACTACGACAATTACGTTTTGTACGGCCCTGACGGTGGTCAAGTCCTAACCAACCAACTCGGTTCCTATCATGACCCTGTGAAACTGTCCGAAACTGGCACCTATGTGCTCATTGTGCAGCGTTCGACCCAGGAAAATGGCTCTTCCAGCTATTCGATGAATGTTTCAGCAACAGCGACTGTCACCACACCGATGACATTGGACTCGGTCGTGTCAGGAAGTATCTCCGCTCCTGAACAGAATAATTCCTATACGTTTACTCTAACGAACCAAGATTATTTGTTTTTTAACAGCTTGGGCTACACCAACACAAATCCGTATGGAGATGGAATCCTAGTATGGTCGCTGACCGGGCCAAAAGGTGCCGTGAATCTCGACAGTATCTTGGGAACGCAACCAGCGTCTTTTGGCGATTACGCAATCGGCCAATTGCCGGCCGGAACGTACACTCTGACCGTGAGCAGCGTGAGCAACTTTACAGGGAGTTATTCGTTTAATTTACTCGATACCGCAAACGCACAAACGGTCGCACCAGGGACGAGCGTGACTGCGACAATCCCAGCAAACGCGACGCGGCTCTATTTGATTGAAGGGACAGCGGGCGAATCGGTGTACCTCAAGAATACCGGCTTCTCGTCGACTGATACGTCAGGCGACAACGGAGCGACAACGTGGAGCTTTTTCGGTACTCAAGCAACGCTGCCTGCCGACCTAGGTCGGTTCACGTTTGGTGCAACAGGTGCGTACTTACTGACGGTGAGTGGGAACGACTGGAACAACGGCACCACGACTTATTCGTTTAGCACTCAGGATGTTCATGATGGCACAACTCCGTTGACCTTAAATCACGCGGTCGCATCGAGCATCAGCAATCCGGGACAAGTGCAGAACTACACGTTCACGTTGGATCAATCGACACCGCTGTGGTTCAACAGTTTCACGGACGACAGCAATCTTACTTGGATTTTAAAGAACAACGCGGGAACTGACGGTAATCCGTATGAGTTCCAAAGTACGCCCTTCGATGGCAGCTACGATGTCGGAACGCTGAATGCCGGGTCATACACGCTGACAGTGGCTGGTGTGAGCGCGTATACTGGTAGCTTCGGGTTCAACCTCATCAACGAGGCAAGTGCGACTGTGATCACGCCCGGTACTCCGGTGAACTCGGGCACGAACCCGGCCGACGCGACACAATTTTACCACTTTTCCGGTACGGCGGGAGAAATACTGTATTTTGGCAACACCGGTTTCTCCACGACCGATACGTCAGGACTAGGCGGTGGCAGCAACTGGTCGTTGACCGATCAATACGGCACGCAACTCTTTAATACCAGTACACAGACGGATGGTGGTCGCGTCACCCTGCCGACGACTGGGACATATCAGTTGATCGTTGGTGGCTCGGTGGCTACTAACGGGACAACGTCTTATTCGTTCGACGTTTCCCCAGTGACCGATCAAACGTCGCCGATGTCGTTGAATACTCCGGTCACGGGAACTGTCACCGAACCAGGGCAACAACAGAACTATACTTTTACCCTGACGACAGCATCGCGTTTGTGGTTCGACAGTCAGACAAATAACAGCAATTTGAACTGGCAATTGACTGGGCCTGGCGGAATCGTATCGACGTCGGCCTCAGGCCAAAATCCGACACCTTTTGGCAGCGGCGATCAGAGCCTGGGCCTTCTGTCGGCGGGAAATTACACGTTGACCGTGATGGGCGCTGGTGCGAACACCGGGGCATATGCCTTCCAATTGCTCAATCTGGCAAATGCAACGCCGATCACCGTTGGATCTTCCGCCACACCGACGGGTGCCACCGTCTCCGGTTCACTGAATCCGGCGAACGGAACGAATCTCTACTCGTTTACCGCCAACGTTGGCGATCAACTGTTGTTTCACAACCTGTCGGCGACGGCGAATTCAACGGCGACCTGGCAACTGCTCGACCCGAACGGAACGACCGTCTTTAATAGTTCGCTGACAGCCGACCAATCCGGAATTGTTTTGCATTTTCCCGGCACCTATACGTTGGTTGTCCAGGGGGCTATCAATTCCACTGCGGGAACAACGTATAGCTTCCAGGTGAACTTTCAATCACATCCAACGCCCGTCTCGTACGCTGGAGTTCCCCTCGTACTGGGAACGACTTACGGGAATGCGACGAACCCGATCGGTACATCGGGCGAAGTCGATTATCAA
>Ga0181528_10001197_pt1 | contig 16286 bp, 13 predicted proteins | sample PEATcosm2014_Bin_47_FD_119742 | JGI IMG/M metagenome (GOLD analysis project Ga0181528, IMG submission 119742) | Peatland microbial communities from MTU Mesocosm Facility, Houghton, MI, USA - PEATcosm2014_Bin10_10_metaG | ecosystem: Environmental > Terrestrial > Soil > Wetlands > Peat | place...
CCGGTTCTCCTCGAGGCCCATGCCGTGGGCCCGGTGCCGGGCCAGCATGTCGAGCTCCTGGAACGAGCCGTCGTCGAGCAGGTAGTCGATGCGTTCGCGGGCCGTCATCTTGCCCTTGGCGTGATGCTTCTCCACCGCCCTTGGGGAGCCGGCGTTACGGGCCTGCTCGCGCCGCTCCGCGAGGTCCTCGAGTCGTTGGGTCATGGTGTGATCCATGGACGGTGAGGCTACCGGAAGCGCCGGAGGGGTTCGATCCGAGGTCGGATCCCCGGGCCGGTCGACTACCGGGCGGTGTTGACCCAGTGGGGCCCGCACCACACGTAGGTGACCGGGTTGGGCGCCCCGTGACCCAGGTAGGCGGCCACGTTCCGTCCGGCGTAGCGCCCCTCCAGGTCGGGGTCGGGCACGCCCACGAATGACCACCGGCCCGCACCCGGCCGATCGGGGGTGGCCGGGGAGGGCTCCCAGGAGTCGATCCGGTAGACGACGGCCACCAGGTCGCCGGCCACCACGGCCGCCCATCGCGGGGACCTCGGTGACGACGCGTCCACCCAGCGCTGGCCGATCCGCCAGCCGTGCCGGGCGGTGTCGTACGCCGTCTCCGTCCCGTAGGCGCCCGTCCGCAGCAGGACCATGGGGTGCGCCCGCTTGATCCGGGCCCGTTTGGCGAGCTCGGCGCCGACCTCCACGGCCGGCCGCCGCTGGCTGTCCAGCCGGGTCTCCTGGCCGAGGCCGAGGGCGTCGTTCACCGAGGCCTCCACGAGCCGGGCCTCGGCCGGGGTGAGCCCGTGGCGGAGGATGTCGATGCGCACGGCGCGACCGTCGGCCTCCACCTCACGGATGTGGTCGAGCCGGGCGAACCTGCTCGACACCTCCCTCCCCTCGGCCGGCCCGGGGACGCACCGGGCCGCCTCGAGGTGCCGGTGGCACCGGTCCCCGCGACCCCTCCCCACGAGGAACGGCCGGCCGGAACGGGGATCCACCAGCAGGTAGACGTAGCTCCCGAGCTTGGCGGCCACCCCGGGCGGGAAGGCGGTGGTCGACGATCGGTCCGGGTCGGTCGGACGCGCCGTCGTGGGCTCGACGGGATCCAGCACGACCGGCTCGCCGAGTACCGGCTCGCCGATGGTGGGCACGGGCCGGGGTGACCCCGGGGCCCGGGCGGGCACCTTCGGGAGTCCGAGGTCCGCGCCGGGGGCGGCCGGGGCCCTCCGGACGGCCACCTGCCCCCCGGGGGTCGCGTCGCGCCCGGCGTCCGTCGGGGCATCGGCCCGGGTGGCGGGGTCCATGTGCGTGTGCGACTACTCCTGGACGAGTTCGATCAGGGTGCCGAAGGCCCCCTTGGGATGGACGAAGGCCACGGTGGTGCCGCGTGACCCGGGTCGCGGGGCCTCGTCGATGACACGACCGCCGTGGTCCTTGACCGACTGGAGGGCGGCGGCGCAGTCGGCCACGCGGTACCCCACGTGATGGAGGCCCGGCCCCCTGTTCTCCAGGTACTTGGCCACCGGCGACGAGTCGGTCGTCGGGGTGAGCAGCTGGATGTAGCTGTCGGCCACCTTGAGCAGCGCCTCCTCCACCCCGTCGGAATCGACCCGCTCGCGATGGTCCACCGTGGCCCCGAAGGTCTCCTGGTAGTACGCGATGGCCGCGTCCAGGTCGGGCACGGCGATGGCCACGTGGTCGATCTCGGTCAGGAGCATGTCGGTCATGCCCCGTGCCGCCGGAAGAGCGTGATGCGGTCCTCGCCGATCTCGGCGCGCAGCTCGGGGTCGTCGATGCCGAGCCCCTCCTCGGGAGCCAGGCACAGCACGCCGATCTTGCCCTCGTGGAGGTTCCGGTGGACCTGGTAGGCCGCTTCGCCGACGTTCTCCAGGGGGTGGACGTCGGACAGCGGCGGCAGGATCTTGCCCTCGCAGACCAGCTGGTTGGCGTCCCACGCCTCGCGGTAGTTGGCGAAATGGGAGCCCTTGATGGTCTTGAGCTTCATCCACAGGTGCCGGTTGTCGTACTCGATCATGTAACCCGAGGTGGCCGCACACGTGACGATGGTGCCGGCCCGCTTGGCCGCGAACACCGAGGCGCCCATCGTCTGGCGTCCCGGGTGCTCGAAGACGATGTCGACATCGTCCCCGACCAGGGCCCGGATGTCCTTGCCGAGTCGGCGCCACTCCGATTCGTCCTGGTGGAACTCGTCCTTCCAGAATTTGTAGTTGGCCACCTTGCGGTCGATGACCGCCTCGACACCGAGGTCGTGCAGCAGCTCGACCTTGGAGGGCGAGGACACCACACCCACCGGCGTCGCCCCGCCGTTGAGGCAGTACTGCACGGCATAGGCGCCCAGTCCGCCCGACGCCCCCCACACGAGCACCTTGTCGCCCTGGGTGACGGGGGCGCCGTTGTGGGAGACCAGCATCCGGTAGGCGGTCGAGTTGCACAGGGCGTTGATCGCCGCCTCCTCCCAGGAGAGGTGGGTGGGCTTGGGCATGAGCTGGTTCGCCTTGACCACGGCCAGGTCGGCCAGGCCACCGAAGTTCGTCTCGAACCCCCAGATCCGCTGGTTGTCGGCCAACATCGAGTCGTCATGGGCCGTGGGGCTCTGGTCGTCGACGTAGTTGCAGTGGACCGTGACCTTGTCCCCCGGCTTCCACATCCGCACCGCCGATCCCACCTGCAGCACGACCGCGGCGGCGTCCGATCCCACCACGTGGTGGTCGAGCGCATGGCGGGCGCCCCAGACACCTTCCCGGCCGAGCCGGTCGAGGAACCCGAAGGTGGGCAGCGGCTCGAAGATCGAGGTCCAGACGGTGTTGAAGTTGATGGAACTCGCCATCACGGCGATGTAGGCCTCGTCCGGGGCCAACTCGGGCGTGGCCACGTCGGCCACGTGGAGCGACTTGCGGGGGTCCTTGTCCTCCGACTCCATCCCCTCGAACATGGCGATCTCGTCGCGCTTCACGAAGGCGGCACGGTAGGACTCGGGGACCGGTAGAGCAGCGATCTCGTCGCCGGGGGCGCCGGCCAGGATGGCGGAGAGGATTTCCTGCATGGGGGAGCAGGATAGCCGGACGGGATCGGTCGCTCCCAGGCCGGTGCGCCCCCGTGTGGCACATTCCGGCCGAGGCCGTATCATGGCGTCCTGTCGTCGTGGCGTGGCCCCGGGGGGGGAAACGCCGCCTGAACCGGCCACCAGGCCGTGGAGGTTGCCATGTCCGGATCCGTCATCGTCGCTGGAGCCCGTACCCCGATCGGCAAGCTGTCGGGTGCCCTGGGCGGCTTCGCCGCCACCGAGCTCGGCGGGTTCGCCATCGCCGCCGCCCTGGAGCGGGCGGGCGTGGCCCCCGACCAGGTCGACTACGTCTTCATGGGCCAGGTCATCCTGGCCGGTGCCGGGCAGATCACCGCCCGCCAGGCGGCGGCCAACGCCGGGATCCCGATGTCGGTCCCGTCGTCCACCATCAACAAGGTCTGCCTGTCCGGGCTCAACGCCATCTACCTGGCCGACCTGATGATCAATGCGGGCGAGGCCGAGATCGTCGTCGCCGGCGGCATGGAGTCCATGACCCAGGCCCCCTACCTGCTGCCCGGGGCCCGGGGCGGCTACCGCATCGGCGACGGCAAGCTCGTCGACTCGATGATGTACGACGGCCTCTTCTGTGCGTTCGACCAGTGCGCCATGGGCCTCGGCACCGAGCGGTACAACGGGGCCGACGGCGTGTCGCGTGAGCGTCAGGACGAGTTCAGCGCCCTCTCCCACGAACGGGCCGCCGCCGCCATCAAGGACGGGAAGTTCGCCGAGGAGATCGTCCCGGTCGAGGTGCCCCAGCGCAAGGGCGACCCCCTCGTCGTCGACACCGACGAGGGGGTCCGGGGCGACACCACCGCCGACTCGCTCGCCAAGTTGCGGCCCGCCTTCGACAAGCAGGGCACCATCACGGCCGGCAATGCCAGCCAGATCTCCGACGGCGGCGCCGCGGTGGTCGTGATGTCGAGGGCGAAGGCCGAGGAGCTGGGCGTGCAGCCGCTGGGCGAGCTCGTGAGCTACGGCCAGGTGGCCGGGCCCGACCCCTCGCTGCTCCATCAGCCGTCCAACGCCATCCGCCAGGCCCTCGGCAAGGTCGACCTCTCGGTCGGCGACGTGGACCTGTTCGAGATCAACGAGGCCTTCGCCGCCGTGGGTCTGGCCTCGGCCGACGACCTCGGCATCGGGAGTGACGTCGTCAACGTCAACGGCGGCGCCATCGCTCTCGGCCACCCGGTCGGCATGTCCGGCACCCGGGTGGCCCTGACCGCCCTGCTCGAGCTCCACCGCCGGGGTGGGGGCACGGCCGCGGTCAGCCTCTGCGGCGGCGGCGGCCAGGGCGACGCGGCGGTGCTGCGCACGCTCTGACCCGCGGTCGTCCGACAATCTGACGGGGTGCCCCGGTCGCCGGCCTCCGGGCCGCCGGGGCGCCCGTTCAGTACGGGGGTCGGAACAGGGCGAGCAGGGTGCCGCAGCCGTCCGCGGCGTCCGTCCACACCGTGACCGCCAGCTCCACCACGGCCAGCGAGCAGGTGGAGAGCCCCCGGGACCCGAGCCGCCGGCGGCCGTCCACATCGTCGGCCAGCAGGTCGAACGTCAGATGGGACACGGTCGGGTTGTGGCCGACCACCAGGACCGACGCCGGATCGTCGTCGACCTCGCCGACACGGGACAGGACCGCCGCCGGCTCCGCCGAGTAGAGGCTGCGGTACGCCTCGAGCCGCACCCGGTCACCGAGCGGCCCGAGCACCGTCTCCGCCGTCTGGAGGGTGCGCAGGGCCGCCGAGCACAGCGCCGCCGTCGGGAGCACGAGGCCCGGCGTGCCGAGCGGCGGCGTCCCTTCGACGAGCCGGGCCCCGAGGGCGGTGGCGTCGGCCCGCCCCCGATCGGTCAGCGGACGGTCACGGTCCCGTCCCCCGAACGGTGTCCCCGGCGTGGCCTCGGCATGACGCAGGATCCAGAGCTGTCGTGTCCCGGGGGCCGCGCCGTCCATCCCCCCATGTTGCCCCGGAGCGTCCGGCGCCCGGTCGCGGCGCTCCGTCGGTCAGGCGTCCACCTCGCGTCGGCCCTCGAGCGCCCGGCCGAGGGTGAGCTCGTCGGCGTACTCGAGGTCGCCTCCCACCGGGAGGCCCGAGGCGATGCGGGTGACGGTCAGGCCCATCGGCTTGAGGAGCCGGGCCAGGTACATGGCCGTCGCCTCGCCCTCCAGGTTGGGATTGGTGCACAGGATCACCTCGGTGATCCCCTCCTCGTCGAGCCGGGCGAGCAGTTCGCGCACGCGGAGCTGCTCGGGCCCGATGCCCTCGATCGGATTGAGTGAGCCCTGGAGGACGTCGTAGCGGCCGGAGAACTCGCCGGTCTTCTCCACCGAGGCGATGTCACGGGGGTCCTCCACCACGCACACCACCGTGGCGTCGCGTCGGCTGTCGAGGCAGATGGCGCACTCACCACCCTCGGCGACGTTGAAGCAGCGGGTGCAGAGCGTGATGCGCTCCTTCACGGCGATGATCGCCTCGGCCAGCCGCAGGGCATCCTCCGGCGCCACCTTCAGGAGGTGGAAGGTGATCCGTTGCGCCGACTTCGGGCCGATCCCGGGTAGGCGTCCCATCTCGTCGATGAGGTTCTGGAGCGGCCCGTTGAAGACGGCCATCTAGACGACCTCCTCGGCGCCGGGGAAGGCCTGGAGGAGTCGGGCCTCCGCGGAGTTGTCGATGTCGGCCACCTCGAGGCCGTCGTCCTCGAACACGGCCAGGTCGTCGACCTCGTCGGCCGGCTCGGCGTGGGTCGCACCTGTGGGCCCCGGGTCCGAGGGGGCGCCGCCGGCCGGCGCCGGCGTCGGCGGCGGTGGGGCGCCGTCCACCACCAGGACGAGCGGGACCGGGCGTCCGAACTGCTCGGCCAGGGCGGCCTCGATCTCGGGTCGCATCTCCTCGCAGCGGTTGCGGTGGATGTCGTTGGGCAGGCCGAACTGGGCCCGCCCACCCTCGGCGGACACGAAGCGCCCGGCTTGGAAGAGGGCCTTGGCCTTCGGGCGCAGGCGCCCGATCACGTGGTCGCCCCAGGCCTGGACGAGATCGTCACGACTCGGGAAGGGCGCCGGCCCGCCGGGGTCCGTCGGGGGCGACACCTCCGAGGGGTGGGCCACGGGGACCACCGGCTCCATCGGTTCGGCGGCCGACGCCGGGGCATCGGGCCCCGTGATCGCCTCGGCCGGTTCGTGGGCGGGCGGTGCCGGGGCGGCCGGTGCCGGGGCGGGTGGCGCCGGGGTCGGGGTCCCGTCGTCGAGGGGCGCCGACCTCCGCCGCAGGGCACCCAGGGTCGGCCGGGGCCCGGCGGGTGCGGGCTCGACCGGCGCCGCGTTCGCCGTGGGCCGGGGGGCGGCCGCCGGCTCGGTTGCCGCTGGGCCGCCGCGGGGGACGGCGACGGCCCGGGCGGCCAGGGCCGCGCCGGTCGGCGTTCCCGACGTGGTCGGTCCGTCGGGTGGGGTCGCGTCCGCGACCGGCCGCGGACCCGAGGACTCGAGCCGCTCGATCCGGGCCAGGAGCGCGGCGGGCGAGTCGTCGGCCTCGGGGTGGACGAGGCGGACCAGGGCCACCTCGAGGTTGATCCGGGGGTCCGGTGCGTCGCGCATGGCGACCTGGGCGCGCCCCAGGTCCTCCATGGCCCGCACCAGGGTCGCCAGTCCGACCCGGCCGGCCTGGGCCGCCAGCGCGTCGCGCTCGGCACCGGCCACGGTCACCAGGTCGGGGGCCACGAGGGCGAGGAATCCCTGGCGCAGGTGGTCGACGAGGTCGACGGTCAGCTGCTGCGGGCTGAAGCCGGCGGCCGTCAGGTTGGCCACGGCCACCAGCGCCCGCTCGACGTCGCGCTCGGCCAGTGCCTCGACCACCTCGTCGAGCTCGGGAAGGTCGTCGTCCACGGCATCCGACGCGGCCACCTGGTCGAGGATGGAGAGCGCGTCGCGGGCCGAGCCCCGACCCCGGCGGACCGCCAGGTCGAGGGCCTCGTCCCCCACGTCCAGATGGGCGTCGTCGCGCACCTGGGCGAGCAGCTCGGACAGGGTGTCCGGGCCGAGCAGCCGGAACTCGTAGTGCTGGGTGCGGCTGCGGATGGTGGGCAGGACCTTCTGCGGGTCCGTGGTCGCCAGCACGAAGATGACGTGGGCCGGGGGCTCCTCCAGGGTCTTGAGGAGCGCGTTGGACGCCGCCGTCGAGAGCATGTGGACCTCGTCGACGATGTAGACCTTCTGCCGCCCGGGCGAACCCAGGGCGGCCCGGGAGACCAGGTCCCGCATGGCGTCGACGCCGTTGTTGGAAGCGGCGTCGAGCTCGTGCACGTCGAGCGAGGTGCCCTTGGCGATCTCCACGCAGGAGGGGCACACGCCACACGGCTCGCCGTCCCGCAGGTCGGTGCAGTTGAGGGCCTTGGCCAGGATGCGCGCCGTCGACGTCTTGCCGGTGCCCCGGGGCCCGCTGAACAGATAGGCATGGGCGACCCGGCCGTCCCGGACGGCGTTGCGCAGGGCCAGCACCACGTGGTCCTGGCCCCGTACCTCGGCGAAGGTCGACGGACGGAACCGTCGGTACAGCGACTGGTAGGGGACGTCCTCGGTCACATCGGCCACGCCGGGAGCCTACCGGTCGGCTCGTAGGGCATCCTCGGCGGAACGTCACCCGGCCGCCCGTCCCGGTGGTCGGTGCGACGGCCAGGTTGACTGCGGCACACGCCCGGACCCGCTGAGAGCTGCTGCCTTCCGACCCTGACTCGATTCACAGGCGGACGTTGCGCAGGACCCAGCCGTCGCACCCACCACCGGGAGGCCACGATCCTACCGCTACCGGAGCCGGCCGGCGCCAGGATCGGGCGTTCCTGGGACGCCGGGCGCCCGGAGTAGCCTGTCGGGGCTGTGGACGCCCCGGGGTCACCCGGGCGGCCATCGGCACGGAGGCGTGCGAGAGCGGCCGAATCGGCACGATTGGAAATCGTGTGTGGGGAAACTCACCGTGGGTTCAAATCCCACCGCCTCCGCTCGGCTCGCTCGCTCAGGGGTCCTGAAGAGGCGCGGACTCCGAGGGATCGCCATGATCGCCGGGTACGTTCGGGGCCGTCATGGTGTCCGGGACCTTCGTCGACCGGCGTCCCGCTCCTCCCGATCCGACCGGGGGGCCCGGGCCCGGCGAACGGGAGATCGCCCCACGCGGGAGCCCCGCCGCCTGTCGCCCGACGTCACGACAGAGGTCGGCGACGGGGTAGCCTGCCGCAGCGGGCACGACCGCTGCGGTTGCGAATACGCCCTACCCCCTGCCGGCAGGGGCCGACTTCAGTGGATGCGACGTCAATGGACATCTTGGTACTCGGAGGCGACGGATTCTGCGGTTGGCCGACGAGCCTGCACCTGTCGAGCGAAGGCCACGACGTCACCATCGTCGACAATCTGAGCCGCCGGAAGATCGACGTCGAGCTCGGGACGGAGTCGCTGACGCCGATCCGCTCCCTGCAGAACAGGCTCGAAACCTGGAGAGAGCTCACCGGGAGAACGATCGGTTGGGTCGACCTGGACCTGGCGAAGGAGTACGACCGGCTGGTCGCCCTCCTCCGCGAGTCGAGACCGGATGCGGTGGTCCACTTCGCCGAGCAGCGAGCGGCGCCGTACTCGATGCGGAGCGCCCGGTCGAAGCGCTACACCGTCGAGAACAACGTGACCGGCACGCACAACCTGCTCTGCGCGATCGTCGAGACGGGACTCGACATCGCCGTCGTCCACCTCGGGACCATGGGCGTCTACGGCTACGGGTGGTCGGGATCGGCCCCGATCCCCGAGGGCTACCTGACCGTCGGGGTGTCGACTCCCGACGGCGTGCTCGAACGGGAGATCCTCCATCCGGCCAACCCGGGGTCGATCTACCACATGACCAAGACCCTCGATCAGCTGCTCTTCGCCTTCTACGCGAAGAACGACCATCTGCGGATCACCGACCTGCACCAGGGCATCGTCTGGGGGACCCAGACGCCGCAGACCGTGCTGGACGAGCGACTCATCAACCGGTTCGACTACGACGGCGAGTACGGCACGGTGCTCAACCGGTTCATCATGCAGGCCGCGATCGGGCACCCCTTGACCGTGCACGGCACCGGCGGACAGGTCCGTGCCTTCATCCACATTCGCGACACGGTCCGCTGCCTCGAGATCGCCTTGAACAACCCGCCGAAGGCCGGTGAGCGGGTATCGGTCTTCAACCAGGTGACCGAGACCCACAGCGTGCGCCAGCTGGCCGAACTCGTCTCGACGATGACCGGGGCTGAGATAGCGTTCCTTCCCAACCCACGCGACGAGGCTCCGGAGAACGACCTGATCGTCACCGGTGACCGGTTCCTCGAGCTCGGCCTGAACCCCACCAAGCTCTCCGAAGGACTGGTGGAGGAGACCCGGGAGATCGGCGAGCGCTACGCGGATCGGGCCGATCGCACGAAGATCGTGGCCAAGACGGTGTGGCACGCCGACATGGAGGTTCCCCACGACCTCGACGGCGGCGCCGGAGGCGGAACCGAGGCCTGAGTCCGACCTTCACTCCCCTCGGGGCCTGGGCCCCACCGCGATCGATGATCCGGGGGTAGCCGGCGGATCAGTCGGCGGCGATGGCGGCCAGGATGTCGAGGCGCGCCGCGCGTCGCGCCGGCCATCCGGCGGCCAATAGGCCGAGGAGCGCGGAGAGCACCAGGAAGACCACGAGGCTCGGGACGGGCACGACCGTGTCGCTGATGCCCTGCGAGTGGAGCGACGAGACGAGGGCGATGCCCAGGCCGGTCCCGACGACGATGCCGATGATGGCCCCGAAGACGGCCAGGATGACCGACTCGGAGCGGATCATCGCCCGGACCTGCCGCCGCTTCATGCCGACGGCGCGAAGCAGCCCGATCTCGTGGGTGCGTTCGAAGACCGACAGCATGAGGGTGTTGACGATGCCGATCAGGGCGATGACCACGGCCAGGGCCAGCAGCGCGTAGACGAGTCCGAGCAGTTGGTTGACCTGGGCCGACTGTTGCGCCTCGAACTGCGCACGCGACTGCACCTTCACGTTGGGGAACGACGCCAGCGCGTGCTCGACGGACTGCTGCACCCCGGCGCTGCCGTCGGTCTTGAGCAGCACGGCCCCGGGCAGCGGATTCTGGAAGTGGGCGAGGAAGAAGGCTTGGCTCACCAGGTACTTCCCCACGAGGGCGTTGGGCTGGTAGATGCCACCGATGCGCATGGTGCCCGGCCCGGTCAGGGCGAACTTGACCGGGACCCTGTCCCCCACCGTGAGATGGTCGCTGCTGGCGGTCGTGGTGTCGATGAGCAGATCGCCGGCGTTCAGGGCCTGCGCCGTTCCGGACGTCACGTTCAGGATCACCGTCTGGGCCATGTGCCGGGTCCCGATGGCGAGGATGGACTCGAGCGAGTTGCGGAACTCGAACTGGTTGCCGTACACCGTCGTCTCGGCGGTCACGCCCGGGACGGAGGCCGCCACCCGCGGCACCGTGACGCTGAAGCTGCCGTTCCCCCCGTTGCTGGACGTCGAGACGATGAGGTCCGCGCTGATGGCGTTGTCGACGCTGCTGGTCGCCGAGCGTGACAACGAGGCACCGAACACCGCGATGGCCGAGACGAGCGCGAGCCCGACCATCAGGGCCGATGCCGTCTGGGCCGTGCGACGCGGGCTGCGCATGGAGTTCTCACGTCCGAGTCGACCCGAGGTCCCGAGCAGGCGGGCCAACGGGCGGCCGATCACGCTCGACAGCGGGCGCGCCAACGCCGGGGCCAGCATGGCTACGCCGATGAAGATCAGCACCGCCCCCAGGCCGACGAGCGCGATGGCCGGCCGGGACAGGCCCAGGGCGAGCAGTCCCACACCGAGGACCGCGATGACCCCGCCCCGGACGAACCGGCGGCGCAGGGGGATCTCCTCCTCGGTCTGCTGGTCGCTGACCGCCGCCACCGGGGCGATTCGGACGGCACGGCGGGCGGGGCTGATGGCCGAGACGAGGGTCACGCCGATCCCCACGACGAGGCACACGATGACCGTACGCGCCTCGAACACGAGTGGTCCCGACGGCAGTGTCACGCCGAACCCGCTCAGCAGCTTCTCCAGCCCGATGGCCGCCAGCACGCCCAGGCCGATCCCGATCAGCGACGACACCAGCCCGACCAGGGCCGCCTCACCGAGGACGGAGAGGAACACCTGCCGGCGGCTGGCCCCGACGATGCGCAGCAGCGCGAGCTCGCGCGTCCGCTGACCCACCGTGATCGAGAACGTGTTCAGGATGGTGAATCCGCCCACGAAGAGGGCGATGAAGGCGAAGACGAGCAGGGCCGTGTTGAGGAACCCGAGGGCCTGGCCGATGGCGCTGGTGGCCTCGTTCACGACCGTCTGTCCCGTGACGACCTCGACCCCGCGCGGCAGCACGTGGGCGATGGCGCGCTGGACCGTCGCCTTGTCGGCGCCCGGCTGGGCGACGACATTGATCGAGTCGAAGGTGCCCACGTCGCCCAGGAGGGCCTGCGCGGTGGGGGTGTCGAAGGCGGCGATGGTGGCGCCGGCCAGGTTGTCAGCCGTCCCGAAGCGGGCCAGGCCCACGATCGTGAACGTCCGGGTGGGGCCCTCCAGGAGGATCCGCACCTGCTGCCCGACCTTGAAGCCGTACTTCTGTGCCGTACCGAGGTCCATGACGACCTGGCCGGGCGTCGTCGGTCGCGTGCCCTCGGTCAGGCGGAGTTGGGAGATCCTCTGATTCGGATCGAACGAGAGGCCGAGGGTGGGGGCGCCCCCGGTCGAGACGGCCTTGCCGTCCGGCGCGATGTACTGGGCGTACCCCGTGACCGAGCCGTCGGCGGCCTCGACGCCCGGGACGGCCCCGACCTTCGCCAGGAGCGACTCCGGGATGGAGTTGCGCGTCGCCGTCCCCCCGGTCCCCAGCTGCGCGACGCCGCGTACCTGGAAGTCGATGTTCTGGTAGATGTTGCCGAAGAGGGTGTCGAAGGTGTTGTGGAGCGTGTCGGTGAGCACGAAGGTGCCCGCGATGAAGGTGACGCCGAGCACGATGGCCAGGGCGGTGAGGGCGAGACGGAGCTTGTGGGCCAGTAACCCCTTCAGCGTGACCTTCCACATCTCAGGTACCCAGCGTCCGGATGCGCTCGAGCACCGAGTCGGGGGTGGGGTCGATGAGCTCGTCGACGATGTCGCCGTCGGCCAGGAACACCACCCGGTCGGCATAGGCGGCGCCCCGGGGATCGTGGGTCACCATGACGATGGACTGGCCGAACTCCGATACGGAGCGTCGTAGGAACGCCAGCATCTCGGCGGACGAGTTGGAGTCCAGGTTGCCGGTGGGCTCGTCCGCGAAGATCAGCTCGGGGCGGTTGATCAGGGCCCGGGCGCAGGCACAGCGCTGCTGCTGCCCCCCCGACATCTCGCTGGGGCGGTGGGAGAGGCGGTCGCCGATGCCGAGGGCGGCCACCAGGTAGTCGAACCACTCCTGGTCCACCTTGTGACCGGCCAGGTCCACCGGGAGCGTGATGTTCTCGGCCGCCGTGAGGGTGGGCACGAGATTGAACGACTGGAAGACGAAGCCGATCCGATCGCGACGCAGCTGGGTCAGGCCCTTGTCGTCCAGGTCGGAGATGTCGACGTCGCCGACGAAGGTCTGCCCCGACGTGGCGCGGTCGAGTCCGGCCATGCAGTGCATGAGTGTCGACTTGCCCGACCCTGACGGACCCATCACCGCGGTGAAGCGCCCACGATCGAAGGTCACGTCGACCCCGGCCAACGCGTGCACCGTGGCCTGTCCCGTGCCGTACGTCTTGCGCAGTCCGATGGCCCGGGCGGCCGGGGGGCCCGGCGCGGTCTCCGGCGGAACGGGCTCTGTCAGCGCCACGATGCCTCACTCTTCGTGTCGGGGAGAGAACGTCTCCATGGACTCCGCCTCCCCGACCATAGGTTCTGGCCGCCCGATTCCCAAGCGCCCCGAGTGGCACCGGGCCTGGCGGGGCGTGGGACACGGCCCGGAGGACCGACTGCGCCCGGTAACGGCCGGATCTCCGGGTAGAACACCGGGGTGACGACCTGGACACCACCGTGAGCGCCCCGACACCGGGACCCGCCGAGTTGGTCGCGCTCCTGGCTGCGTTGGACGATGCCGACCCGTCGGCCTTCACCTCGTGTCCGGGTTGGACGGCCCATCACCTCGCCGCCCACATCTGCGGCAACTACGAAGAGATCGAACGCCATGTCGTCGGCGTCGCCGACGACCGGCCCGTGGAGCGGACTCGCACCTGGGAGGAGCGCGAGCCGCCCCTGCGCGAGTTGGATCATGCTGCGCTCCTGCGACGCATCGAGGAACGGGCGGCGTCGACCGCCGCCGCGGTGGACCACGTGCTCGCCGAGGAACCCACGGCCGAGCTGGCCTGGACGGGACGCACCGTACGGGTCTCCGGGTTCCCCACCCACCTCCGCAGCGAGGACGCCCTGCACCGCTGGGACCTCACCGGCGACGACGACACCGGACTCGGACTGCTCGCCCAGGCGGACCTGCTGGTCCACGCCGTGCACTTCGTCGGCCGTCCGTTGCTCCGGCGCGGCCTCGACCGCGGCGCCGCCGCCGAGCCCTTCACCGCCCGCATCCGTTCGGACGGCCCGGACGACGTCGTGATCGAGGTGTCCGACGGTGACGTGCACCTCTCCATCGCCCCGGCCCGGGGGACGCCCACGATCGAGGGCGACGCGGCCGCCCGGCTCCTGTTCGTGTGGGGACGGAAACCCAGCCCCTTCCACCGCCTGCGCGTGGTGGGCGACCCGCGAGCCGCCTCCCGGGCCCAGGACCTGCTCTCGGGCTACTGAGCGGGGACCCGGGTCGGCCCGGCTCCCCCGGCTTCCGGCCGGGTCGTGTGACACTGTCCGGGCGGTTGCGAGCAGGGGGTCGACGGTTGGGTCCAGGAAGACTGAAGGCACTCATCGACGGCCTGTTCGCCATCGCGCTCACACTGCTGGTGCTCGACCTCCCCAAGCCGCTGTTCTCGCACCACCTGACGCACGACCTGCTCCATCAGTGGCCCTCGTACGTGGCGTACCTGGTCTCCTTCGCCACCATCGGCATCATCTGGATCGAGCACCACGCCATGATGAGCGCCGTGCGGCGGATCGACCGTCGATTCCTCGAGATCTCGCTCCTGTTCCTTCTCGTCGTCTCGGTGGTGCCGTGGCCGACGGCACTGGCGGCCCAGTACGCGAGGGAAGCCGGTGAGGCCCGGCCGGCCGCCGTCCTCTACGCCGCCACCATGCTCTGCATGGGACTCGCCTTCGCCTGGAGCTGGCACTACCTGGACCGTCACCCGGACCTGATCGAAGCGACGGCGGCCCCGGCCTTCCCGGTGGGGGTGCGCCGCGCCCTGCTGGGCGGACTGGCGTATCTGGTGGCCATCGCCGTGGCCTTCGCCAGCCCCCTCGCCTCCTTCGGCATCGACGCGGCGATCGCCGCGTACTTCGCCCTGTCGAGGAGCGGCGTGCCGGGCCTCCTCATCGGGTCCGACACGGTGGTGGACTAGCCGCACGACCGGGGACACCGTTCAGCGCCACGTCCGGATCCACGACGGAGGCCTCGGAGCCCGGACGCGCCAGCGCCGGCACCACCGGGGGGAGAGGGTGGTGCCGGCGCCGCGATGTCGGGGGAACGGGGGTACCGGTCCTCAGTGGCCGGCGGTGCCTCCCCACGGAGGGCCACCGTGGCCCCACGGGAAGCCACCGCTGCCCCACGGGAGGAAGTAGGCGCGGTAGGTGTTGACCCCGGTCGGGAACTCGGCGTTGTACGTGAGCTGACCGGAGGGGGAGAACACCGAGTAGAAGGGCAGCGAGCCCCATCCGATCACCAGTTGCCGGCCGAACACGGTCTGGGCGTTCCCCTGTGAGGCGGCCGAGAGCCCCTCGGGCTGGTCGTCGGACGAGACGAGCGTGGCCACGTGGTCCCAGGGGTCGAGCTTCACGGTGATCGCCCGGCTGTAGGGCAGCAGCGGCGTACCGGACGACTCGTTGTCGAAGAACGTGTACTCGTCGTACCCGACCGCCTCCGGGTCGTGCTGCCAGGCGAAGATCTCGCCCGCACTGTCGAGGGTCTGCCCGGGCGCGGCCTGCAGCGTGAAGCTGCTCTGCTTCCCACCGAGCTGCCAGATGACGGCGCCGCTCACCCGATCGACCTTGAACGCCGTCCAGGTGGCCCGGGAGTCGATCAAGAGGTTCCCGTCCGTGTCCAGGTGCACGGCATTGATGTGGAACCAGTCCCAGGGGGTGCCCGCCGAACCGGGCAGTGGCTGCTCGCTGTCGCTGTAGGGCACGTGGTCCGCGCTGTTCCACTGGAACAGGACCTTCCCGGTGGCGATGTCGATCTCCTGCACGATGCCGTCGATGACCGTCTGATCGGCGGGTCCGCCGATGGAGGTCAGGTCGGCCGTGGCGGTGTCGTAGGAGGTGATCAACGCGGTGCCTTGGGGGGTGATCAGGAACTCGTGACCGTCGGTGGTGTCCCCGTTGCCGGCCTTCACCGTGGCGATCTGCTGGAAGTGGGTGTTGTAGATGTAGTCCGTCCCGTCCGACAGACTGCCGAATCCGGTTCCCTGCCACCAGGTCAGGACGGTCTGGCCGTGGTAGGTCTGGGTCCGGAAATCCGCCGCCGTCTGTCCCGCGGGGATGGCGTGGAACCAGACGACCTGGCCGTCGCTGTTGACGATTTCGGGACCGTTGGCATAGGTACCGGTGTCCCCGGTCGGGGTGATGAAGAAGTCGCCACCACCGAGGTAGGCGTGGTCGGTCAGGACGGTCACGGGCGGGGGTGCGGTCGGGCTGGCGGCATCGGCCGGGGCGGATACAGCCAAGGCCAGCGGGGCGGCGGCCACCGTCAGCGCCACGGCGCTGAGGGCGAGACGTCGACTCCGTGCCCGGCGTGCGGGCGCGCCGCTAGAGGGTGAGGTGTGCATGTTGGGGTCCACCTTTCGGGGGTTGAGGGCCGTCTTCGGGGGTGCGGACCGTCGGGGGATTGGTCCGCAGATCGCACTGTACGGATCTATCCCTACAAAGTCAATGGGTTTAGTCGGCTTTTATCGTCCGACACGGTCCTGGGGTGGCGGCTCCCGCCCCTCAGCGGCCCGCCGGTGTCCGGCCGCCCACCCCCGGGGGGTCGTGGCCACCCGCGGCGCCGCCGCGGCATGGGGATCCGATCGTGGATGGCGCCCTGGCCCACG
>Ga0181528_10001198_pt1 | contig 16283 bp, 25 predicted proteins | sample PEATcosm2014_Bin_47_FD_119742 | JGI IMG/M metagenome (GOLD analysis project Ga0181528, IMG submission 119742) | Peatland microbial communities from MTU Mesocosm Facility, Houghton, MI, USA - PEATcosm2014_Bin10_10_metaG | ecosystem: Environmental > Terrestrial > Soil > Wetlands > Peat | place...
CCCAGAGCACGACGAAGTCGCACTCGTGGCTAAACATTCGCGACACTCGCTTCTGCACCGCTCCCTTATTGACAACAGCCCTCGTCGCCAACTTGAACCAATATGCGCCCTGTTCGTACACTCCCTTTTGAAAACGCAGATGGGCGCTCTTCACCTGCACCTTCACGCCGGAATCGAGCATTACGTCTGCCCCGATGTCGACCGCAGGGAAGAACGGGTTGTGCCCACGTAGCAACAATTGAGCCGCCACGCTGTACTCCCCGGCCTTCGCCTGCGCGAGATTTTCTGGCAACTTCCTCATGGTTTTCATGCCTGCGATACTACCGGAATCACATAAGTAAGTCCAGTAGAATCAACAACATCAACCTGTAATTCCGCCAAGCTTAAACATATAGCGCGGGCCTACGTTGAGTAAGTTCCCTCCAAAGAGATATTGGCCCGCAACATCGTCCGTGTTTTGAGCCTCTTTCCAGCCCGTGAATCCGAACTGGTACTTCGGCATGGTCGTGATCCAGAACTGAATGAACTTCGTGTTCAGTCCGAACATGAAGCCGGTCGGCGTCAACTGATCGACGGTGACGGAGGCGCCGTTGTAGCGCATTGCCTGGAAGCCGATCTTGGCGACGTCAGACGATTCCTCGCGGAAGCGCTGCTGCGGCTGGATCTTGTTCCAGAAAATGTCCCACACGGGCTGAGTCGTCACAATCAGGTCGACGTGCTCGCGACCGAACCACGCCGAACCATACGCGGTTTGGACGGCGCCCAAGGTCAGAGTTCCGACCGAGTTGACGACGTAAGAGTTGATGCCGGACGAGGCCACGGACGACAAGTCGGTGCGGGTGATGCCGCCGTACGACTGGTAGTTCGAGCCGTCATCCACTGAGGCTTGCAGGCCGTCCAGTGCGATCGGCTGCGAGTTTGTGCCCTGGCCGTCAAGAAAGATGTCCGTTCCCAGCAAGTCGGCCATGCGGCCTGAAGCGTTGACCATCTTGGTTTCCACCAAAGACATCGCGGCTTCCGGCCCACGGTTCAGCACGTTGTCGATGCCGAACAGCGTGACGTTCACGTAGTAATACTTCACGTTGACTTCCAACGCCGTGTCCGTCTGGACGTACGAAGTGTCGAACGAGCCGCCACGAGTGAACGGGCCGCCCTTCAACTTCGCATACATGATTGGGTGGCGAATCGACGTGCCGCCTTCGAAACGCTCCATGTTTTTGGAGCGGAGGCGAGTGAACAGCGGGGAACTCTTGTAGACCTCATCCACCATCCGAGGGACGATGAACTTGTTTGTTTTTGAGGTCAAATCATCATATGTGAGGGCCATCGAAGGTTCTCCATTTCACCCCGTCTGGGGCAGAGATACATTACGTATCGCCGCGCCATGGCCTTTCGACCAGATCGACTTTCGTCATTCGACGGGCTGCGGAGTTACCCTTCCCGTGGTCAGCGTCTTACAAAACTTTTTCTAGGCGACTTTTCCTTCACTTCTCAGTTCAGCCGCGGCTGCCATCGCCGCTGCGTTGTCACCCAACTCAACATCCTGCGAGAAGAGCGGGTCGCCGGCTTTCTTCTCGGTTACCCGAATCTGCAGGTGGCCCAAGCCCTGTGAACCGCTCGAGCCCGGAATCCCTGAAGCTCCGTACTGCTTCTTCAGTTCATCCTCTTTGACCGCGACCTGCTTCTTCACTTCTTCGTCGATCGCCTTCTGCCGGTTATGCGGCTCCATGAACCGATCGTAAGCCTTGGCCGGGTCGGCAATGTTATTGTCGACCATGAACTTTGAAAACTCTGCAGTGTCCAAGTCCTTCCCAGTCTCACGAAAGTAGCGGTTCTGCGCGTTGGTCATCGACGTAACAAACGCCAGGTTGCGCGGAATCTCCTTTTCGTAAAAGTCCTTGCGCGCGCCTTCCATCCGCTTCTCGGTCGCGTCGTCAATCATCTTCGCCAACTCGGCCGCGGTCGGGATGCCGCCGGAATCCTTGATCGCCTTCTTCACCGACTCGACAATCTTGTCCGCGTCGCCCGCATTTCCGCCGGCCGCCGCTGCCGCTGCAATTGACTTCGCCTCGACCTCGGCTTTCAGGCGCTCAATCTCGGCCTCTTTGGCCGCATAATCCTTTTGCAACTGCGTGTGGATGGGAATGTTGTCCTTCGCCCACCGCTGCCACTTTTCCGCTTCGGCCAGCTTGTCCTTGCTGGCGTTCAACTGGCGGTCATAGTCGGACTGGCGCATCACGCCACCCTTCATGCCGTCTTGCAGTTTCGGATATTTTTCAAGGATCGCTCGCTGCTCCTTCGCCCCGGCTGGATCCACTTTCTCCAACTCGGTCAGGAGACCTTCCATCTCTGCGCTCAGTGCCATTGCTTTTTCTCCTTCACGGCCTTCCCTTGCGGGCTGCGGCTCGTGCTGCGGTTTAGGCCACTATTGGCCACTGCCTTGCTACCCGGGGAACGCTGGCGGGGGTGCCATCCCACCGGCAGGCTCTCCACCTGCTCCGGCTTCTTGCTTTGGCGCGGCTGGAGTTCCCGGGCCTTGCTGAGACTCCGCCGCTACCCCCTGTTCGATCATCTTCATCGCGCGCGAGAAAAACGGCTTACCGGCAGAGGCCGCGCCTACCATCTGCTCCAAAACTTTGGAAATCGCATCGGCTTGGGCCTTCAGTGCCCCAGATGGACCACCTCCCCCTGGAGGAGTGCCCCCTTGCTTCGAAAGCATGTCGCCAACACCCGCGAACGGATTACCACCGCCGCCGCCCATGGATGCCTTCACGGCATCAGGCAGAGGAGGAGGCGAGTCGAGTTGGGCGGCACCTGGCATTTATTGTTCGCTGCCCGAACTTGTCCCGGTTTTGCGGTTCGGGCTGATCGCGTCCGCCTGGTTCACGACCGGCGCGTAGGTGCCGACGCCGATGAAGGTACCCTTCTTCACGGTCGGCTTGGCCGCGTCTTCCCCGTGGCCTTCCTTGTCCGCGTGGTCCAGAAAGGTTCCACCGAGTTCTTTCGGCTGGTTCTTTGCCATGACTGATTCCTCTCAGGGTAGTGTAGGATCTAAGGCGGGAACCCACCCCTAGTGAAATTCCCGCCCAGGATGTTACCGGCTTCTCGCCGGGCGCAAACTACTTGCGCTTTTTGCCGCCGCGCTTTTTGTGGCGGTTCTTCATTTCAAATGCGTTCATGGCGCCTCCCTTCTCGAGTAGTCACCGTTTCCGGGACCACGGGTTTTTTCTCGGACCTCTCATCCGTCGAGAACTTTTTAGCGGCTCCGGCCGCGCTGCTTGCCGCGCTTGCCGCGACGCCCAACAACTGCGTTAGCCGCTCTTACTGCCGCACCTTCATCACCGGTGCGCCTCAAAACCGAATTCGCTACGTGCGCGGCTTGCCGATTTGCCTTGGCTCCTCGAGCTTTCTTCGAGTGGCGCCATTTGGCTCCGACCGGCCACGGCATACCTTACGCGCGCCGCCCGTGCCGCGACTTGCCCTTCACGTTATGCGCCTTGCGCTTCCCGCCGCCGGTCGTGTGTGTTTTGATCCGGCTACTGTGCTTGTTCGCCTTCATGTGCGAGATTCTCATTTTTGTCTCCAAAAAGCGAAACGGCCCCGAGAGTTTTCCTCTCAGAGCCGTTTCACGTAGCATCCGCTTGCAGCGGGAACGATGATCAGGGCTAACTACTAATCTTCACGACCACTATCCACGAAACAAAACCTGTTGTCAATAGCCTGTGAAAAATATTTCTTACGCCAGCACTCCGGACGCGATGACTCCCTCTCCCGGGTTGTCGACGTCGATCCACAATTCGCTCGCTTGAATCGCGTTCTCGGCATAGCTAATCGTCTCTGAAAATGCGGGTGCAACGTTCACACTCGGCGCCGGAAGCCAAGCGATTTGCCCTGTCCCGTTCTTCACAAAATTTGAAACGTTGCCAATATAAATCCGCCCGGTATTTCCGGTTGCCGGCTGAATCAAGAGCGCGTGACACAGCACCGAGGCGGAAGGGACTACTTGATTCGCAGTGAGTTGCACCGGGCTCCCCGGCGTCACCACAGTGATGTGTCCGAACGAAATGTTTGCCATTTATCCTATGCCTCCAACGTTGATTGCCGTTCCTGAAGTCACTCCGGAATCTCCGCTCGTTCCAAGATACACCAGTGTGGGGACAATACCGGACGTCACTGGCTGCGTCGGCACCTGATCTGGGTCCACGCCGAACGGCAGCATCTGCCACATCGTTACCCACTGCGGCTGCGCGGCGTTGATCCAGTAATCTTCGTACGGAACAAACGTCGCCGCGACCGGCGCGTCTGCATCGAACTGCCACTGCTGCGGCCAGATGTTTGCGGCTTGTCCAAGTATTGGACTCGCGTAGAAGTCTTCGTCCAGCGCGCCGTGCAAGCTCCCGGCCGGAATTTCTTCCGGGTCGGGAAGGTAGAGAGTGCCGTACGCGACCGGAGCCGGAGCAACCGGGTTTTGCCAGTAGTCTTCGTCCGGACGGAACAGCACCGGAAACTGCTCGTCAAAGGCCCACTGCTGCGGCCACAAGAAGGTAACTTGCGCTGGGAAGACCGGGTTCTGCCAATAATCCTCGTCGGGCTGTCCGTACAACAATCCCGCGGGAATCTCGTCCGGGTCCGGAAGATACAGCCGCTGTACGGACGCTGCGGCCTGAGAAAACGTCAGCCAGTAGTCTTCGTCGGGTTGGAACGTTACAGCTTGGGGGACAATCAGTTCGTCGTCGCTGAAGACGCGCGGCGGTGCCGGCGAAAGCGGTGGCGACAACTGCGGATACCAATAATCTTCGTCCGGCTGGCCATGGAGTGAGCCCGCCGGAATTTCCTCCGGATCGCCAAGAGGAAGCGGCAGGTACATCGTCGCCGGAATAGGGGAAACCGGATTGATCCAGTAGTCTTCGTCCGGTTGACCATGCAGCGAGCCTGCTGGCTCTTGCTGATCGAACGTCCATGGCTGAGGGAAGATGGCGGGCGGCTGGGGAGGCGGGATTGCTGCCTGCCAATAATCCTCATCGGGCTGGAACGAGACAGCCTGGGGAATGATTACATCGTCATCCGTGAAGACGCGCGGCGGCGCGGGCGCCTGGTACGGCGGAGGAGAGTATCCCCAATAGTCTTCGTCGGGGTGGAAAATGATGGTGTCATCGTCGGTGAAGACAACCGGAGGCGCAGTGCTTACTACCTGCGGCGGTGGAGACTGCCAATAATCTTCGTCCGGCTGAAAGGTGACAGTGGTCTGCGGGAGTTCATCCTGCCGATACTGCTGAGAAGCCGCGAGAGTTTGGCTGGCGGTTACAGTGAGAGCCGCTGCGATGGCGACACTGGCTGCACACTGCTGTACGCCTGCCCACCAACTATCGGAACCGTCATCGAGCGCATAGAGAGGCGCTTCCGACTGTGGCGGGGTGTTGAACTTCTGCGGTACGAGGGGGCCGCGTGCACCAACACTGCCGGGATTATTCGGCATGGGCTATCCCTCTAGTTGAGCGAAGCGATCGAAGTCCACTGCGCAGACACCGTTCCAGCTACGCTAAAGGTGATTGAGAAGTTCAACGCACCGTATGCGTGCGCCGCGGCAAGGCCAGCGGTATCCACCGTCACAGCCGAGGTTGATCCAAACGTCTGCACCCACGCCGAACCGGCAGTCGCAAGCGCACCAACGCTCGTCCAGAGGCCAGTGCACCAGCAGGTAGAAGAACTGGCAACGTTTGAAATGGTACGGAAGCCAAGATACCCTTCCACGATGAATGGGATGTTAGTTTGGCTGGCCGTGTAAGTCTGGGCACCGGACGCCCCGAGATTCACCCCGGTTCCAGTCCCGCCACCGCCGAACCATGGCGTGATTACCATCGTCCCGGTCGTGCCGGTCGTGCAAATCCCGCCAAATGCGAACTTGAAAATCTGGCCAGCGTAAGGTCCGTTGCCAATGCCGTAGGGGAGAGGAAACGCCTGCTCGGCCTGGCCAGTGGTGAAGATATTCGTGATCGTAGTTATCGAACCAGTCGATGCCTGGACGATCAGGGAGTCTGCGGATTGTCCGTTGAAATATTGCCTTGCCACAATTCCTCCTTGTAAAAATGGGCGGGGATTAGCAGCCCCCGCCCACCCAAGCACCACACGGCAAACCTTACTCCCAGATTTCTCCGCTTACCTCAAAGGGAAGTGAAGCGGTCCCGGAGAGCGATACGATGTCCATCGACGTACCCGCACCGCCAATCTGCTGTTCGCAGGAATCTTGGTTCGGCGCCACCCATCCTCCCGGCCCGGCCGCGCCAGAACCGAACAGAACGCGATTGATGCGCCCCGTGGACCCCAACGTGGGCAGAGACGACATGCTGGCGATTGCCGCAGCACCACCGGTGATTTTGGGAGCGGGCGTGAGCGCGGTTCCAGCCGCGCCAGGTGTCGTCAAGGAAATGATCTGATACGAAATCCCAGAGATCGCCGTCAAGCCCACTCCCTTGCCGATGACAAAGACGGACTGGAGGTTGACGTTCTTCGTAGCTCCCACCCTCAACTGGATGGCATCGTATTCGGTAGCGGCAGCGCCCCCTGCGAGCGGACCACGAGTTGCCGGCGAAAAACCAAAGTAATACGGCATAGTCCTCTTCCCCCTTTTATTCTGAAGCCAAAACCGTGTTTCGATCCCGAACCAACTTGTTCAAGTAACTGTTCGGGTCGTCCAGTTCTTTCAAAACTTCTACCGCAGTCAGTTCGCGGCCTTCCCGCTCCAACTGAGCCTCTTTCACCTTCTGCCAAAACAGTGCATCCGGTTCCGCCCACGTACCCGCGATCGCGCCGTACTTCGGCGCACAGGTATCGCAGAGGTAGAACGCGAACTCTTCTCGGTTGGGCACATCAGTCTTGAGAACGCGCCCACCGTCCGCTCCGCAACTGGCGCAATAGATGAAAAGCCACTCGAGTCCGGGCCGGGACATGCTGAGGTCGACCTTCTTTTCCCTCGGGAGCGAGTTGGGCAGAACGTCCATCAGTTGTAGGTAATACTCAAGTTCGTCAGTTCGTACTGCAAGTACAGCGTCACGATGAACTGCGCGAGTTGCTGAATCTGATCAAACTCATCTCCGCTCCAATAGGCCGCGCTGGTGACTTGGAACGTGATGGAACCCGGAGGCGTCGCCCCGTAGTTCAATGTGTAGGTGGCCGTCCTCGCGTCTTTCAGGGTGATGGTGCTCACCAACCCATTCGACGTAATCGAGGCCAGCGGTGCGAGTGTGTTGAACGTATTCAGCACCGTCACCAAATCGGTCATCACACTGTCGCACATCCCGAGCGGAGCCGACGTGATGTCAACCGTCTTCTGCGGATCTATCATCTCGAAGCCTGGCGTCCCCATAACACCTACCCCTCATCGGAAGATTCCGAACCATACTCTCCGCACTCGAACTCGAACCGCAAACCACCAGCGCACCCACCACTTCGGCGGCGGGAGTTCCGTGTACGTCACCGCCATCATCGGCGGGATCGGCCCTAACACCGGGGTGCTCGATACGTCAATATCTTTCGACTGCATTATGACTCACTCTCTCGCATCTGCCAAGAACCGATTTTCGCATAATAGGCTTTCCAAGGAACTTGAAATACTCGAAGACTGTCTTGTGTCGCTTCTGGGAATTACAGTGCTTACATGCTGGGAGCAGATTGCTGGGCCAGTTCGTACCGCCGCGGGCCACCGGAATAGCGTGGTCCATCGCTAGTCCTCCGTACTGTAAATCCTTTCCGCAATAAAAGCATTTCCATCCGTAAAATGCCACGCGAGCCAGCCACTGCTCGGTCGTAAAGGTTCCCGGTAGCCTTTTCCTGAGTGCGTGCGCAACTTTGCACTTAAGCCGGTCTTTTTCTCTGAATTCAGGAGTCTGCCTTTTGGCTTTGTAGCGCACTGCCACTTCTGGCCTTTGCCGGTACTCAATATCGTACTGACGCTTCGCCTCGCGATTTGCCAAGTAGCGCTCACGGGACTGCCTAGCCATCTCTTCTCGGTTCTCCCGATAGTATCTTTTTAGGTACGCCTTCATTTCCTCACGGTGCATCTCGCGGTAGCGTGCCGAGCGAGTCTTGTATTTGTCCGCATTGCGAATTCGCTCTCGCTTTCTTTCCTCGTCCCTTGCACCGGGGTGTTTCGCATACCAATCTGCCCTGCTGTATTTATCAGAACAATAAGTAGAACAAAAACTCCGTTTATACTTTGGGACGATCGCACCGCACTGTTTGCATAAAATTGGCGGCCTCAACGCGCGAAGCGTTTCGCGCTTTTTGCGCGCCCACTCACGAGCATACTCTTTAGAATCAGATCGAATTTTGGCCATATCTAGTCTCTTGCGTCGGTCAGGAAACGGTTTTCGATTACTGTCAGGCCGCCGTTCTTCAAATGAAAAACTATTGATCCCGTCTGCTGCTTTTGCTCCACGAGAATTTGCCGGATCGCAACGAACAAGCTGCGCTTGATCGGAATCTTTTCCGCGCCGTTCACTAAGTAGCAGCCGTTGCCATTGCCGTTTCCGTTTGTGGGTGAATCTGCCATCAGATTTCTTCCACCTCGATCGACGGAATTTTGTACCGGAATCGCTTGCCTTGGTTTGCGCAGAACTTTACCGGGCCGTCGCCATGCTCCACGATCACGGTGTTAGACGCTATGTCGTAATTCAGATACTCGCCGTATTTGTCGACCTGTAGAGCCACATTGAACACGCACCGACAGAGAGGACACGTCGGCTGACCGATGTTCCAGATGTAGTTTATTGGCGGAGCCTCTGGTTGAGGCATCGGCTGATTGCTCGGCGCGAATTTGATCTTGCGAGTGTTTTCTAACATCACTGCACTTTCGCGGGCTGCGCACCCTTCTTGTTGCCCTTCGGCGGCATGCCCATCAAACCTTCCGCCCGCTCGATCTTCAAATTCTTTTCCACCGTGTCCACGTCGATGTAGATGTTCTCCAAACTGTCCAGCATCTTGAAGAATGTCTTCCGGTCGAGATCGCCCGCCATGCGGAGCTTCGACAGCGCCAGAACTTTCTCCACGCGCTGAATCGAAAGCAGCGAGCCTTCCATGATTTCAAACCGGAATTTCCGGATGTGCACTGAGGGGTTTGTATCCGGCGGCACCATCGTGCTCGCCTTCCAGTCAATATCTTGCGGCTGCGATCCGGTACTGCCCAGCAAGAATACCCTGCGGTCGCGGTCGTAGAACTGGAAGAAGTTTGGCACCATCTGCATGCCGCAATCCGAAATGAAGTCTTCGATGTTTCGGCCCTTCATCCGAATCGGTGTCTGCTTGGAATTCCTGATCTGGTCGAGTGTGTCTCCCCCAGGCACCTGCTTCTTGCGCATCGCTTCATCCACGGTTGCGATGCCCGACTGCTGATCCATTTCCCTTTCGGTGCCCTGCAAGAACTGGAGCACGAAGCCGGGGAGTTGTGCGGTCTGCTGCACCTTTGGTTCGTGTGCGGCCGTCTGGGAGTACGCGACTTTCGCTCCCGGCATGCTCAAGTCAATCCCGGCTCTTGCTGACTCTCCGATGGCATTCGAGGGAAAGAATAACGGCGGGTTCACGGCGCGCTTGATCATGTCAATCACGCCCGCAAAGATTTGGTTCACGATGTCTTGCAGGTCTTTCCATGATTTCAGGTCGGACATGCCGTACAACTGCCACGGCACCACATTCAGCCTGCACATCGCGAACGGGAAGAAGCCGTGCCAGTAAGGATTCGGTCCATCGTGAACGATATTTCTCCCGGCCATGACGATCAGCCGACCGCGTGGGTAGAGCCGCGCCATGGGTGGAACCATGTAGCCGATGCGGTAACGGTCGTTGCCAGCCGGCGGGCCCATCCGGACTGGACGGTCTGAGGTGTTGATCGAATAATCTTTGACCCAGAATTCCCGGTATCTGCACATCGGGTAGGCGCTTGACTGGCTCTGGCGGTTTTTCGAGCCCAGCACCCGCTTGAAAGCCGGGGTCAGCATCTGGAAAAGCTGCGGAGAAACATTGGCCGGCGCGCCGCCATCGGCTTGAAACTGCGAAACATCTTGGTCGGGGAAAACCGCGTAGGCGCGCTCGGGGTACTTCCTGCGAACCCAGCCAACACCCTTGACGTCCTGATAAATCACGGCTTCAGAAGATTGCAGATCGGTTCCCGGCTTCAACGGCAGGATGCACCGCGGACTGATTGGAACTAACTGCAGATCACCTTCCCCGAATTGCAGGTTTGGTTCCCACTCAATCTTAGCGAACCCGGTGGTTAAGATCGCATAGACAATCGTCATCGCGACTTTCGAGTCGACGCGGTTGTTTCTCCACCAGGCGCGTGTGGTCTTGTTGAGGATGTCTTCCTGCTCGATGTACTGCTTGGCGCGCTCGGTAGCGCGGATGTCGCAAACGGGCTTGATGTCGGTCAAGAGAGCCGTAAGCTCCCAAAACAGGCGGCTCATCCGGTTGTTGATGGGTTTCGAGCGGTAGGACGGTCGGCCTTCTGGCCACTGCTTTCCCCGGAGGTAGTCAACGTACTTGTCGATTTCTTGAACTTCGTCGCACTGCTGCTGATCGGCTCGGGCTTCTTCAAAAGCCGCTTCGCACCAACGAGCAATAGCCTGCGTGACTCCGGAGTCCTGAAACTCAGAACCGGATTCCTGTGAGGGAAGCTGCGGGGAGAAGCCGCCTCCGGCTCCCATACCCGCGTAGTCTGTCAGGGTCATCGGCATGGCTTACGCTCCAACGATCCACTTGCGGCTTTCCTGCGCCAACTCCGCGCGCCGCCGCATCACGCTCTCGATCTCTGGGATGACTTCTTCTTTCATCGTACGCTCGAACTCTCTGACCGCCGCGAGTTGGCTGGCCGTCAGCGGCTCGTAGTAGACATCGACGCGCTGGCCGTCGCCAACCCACTGGTCGGTACGACGGCCCGTCGCTAAATCCACATGCGCGTTTTTGCGAAGCACTCTCATTTCTTTGAACTGTCGGACACCAGCGCACTTCTCGCCATCAAAGTATCGCTGGCCGCGTTTGGTGCTGCGGGGAGAAGCGCCAGAAAGTCGTCAACGTGTAGGCACTCCTTCAAGTTTGGGCACGGATCGTTCGGCTTCGTCACCGCGATTTTCCCGTTGCAGTAGTCGTTTCCAGCCGTCGCATCGTACAAGATCCCGACAGTGGGACCGCCGTACCCAAGCAATACCACCTTGTCGCCATTCTTCGCTTCGCGTCCATTTGCGTAGTGCACATTTCCTCCTTTTACATCCAGTCGTTCGATGCGTACTGCTCAACAACCGTACAGATCACTTCCCCCGGCGTCGTCTCGCGCTCCTCGGCTTTCGCTATCACCTTCGCGCACAGATCGCCCAACTCCACCACAATCGCTGTCGGAGATACCGAGCCGCCAACCCGGTTGTTCCGCATCAACCGCGCCTGCTCCTCCAGATTCACGTTCGTCGTCTTCAGCGAGTACACCGCGCCGACAAGCTGCGATGAATTCTTCAGGTCCATCCCGGTGTGGTCGTTCAACCGCTTCAGGTCTTCCTCCGGAACCATCAAACACTTCGACTGCGCCAGCGTTTCCAAAACCGCGCGCACGGTTGCTTGGAGCCTGTCTCCAAACTTCTTTTCGAGATCGGTTTTCACGCTGCCGGGAAGGTCGATCGGCAGTTTCTCCCAGCCATCCTGCCGCGCCACGATGCCCTTGAAGGGCATCTTCTCCGGCCCCAAGGCCATGAGTTCGTCGTAGTCATTCCACTTGTGACCCTTCAGGCAGTAGTAGCCAGAATCCGCCCGGGAGAACATCCGTGACTGCTTGTCCCCGGTTGCCGCACAGCGCGGGCACGCCATGGCCATGTCGTTCGCCCGAGTCGCAACCACTTCCCCGGCATGCTCTGTGCGGCTGCGCTCGAAAACCGCGCGCGGGGTGTTCTTGGTTCCGCCGAAGACTGAGGTGAGAGACTGCATCTCGCGCTGGGTTACCGGGTTTACTGGCATGGGTTGGGCTCCGCGTTTTCCCCGAAAAAGATCGTTAGGCTATACGGAATACCGATGTCAACGACGAGTCTTCTTTCTTTTCGGCTATACCAAACGTATGGCCAGTGGAAGAAGTGCGACAGGCACGATGTATTGTTGAGATATACGGTCACCACGATCTCCAGTCGGCCATCGGGTCTTCCGCTGGCGCGTCGATCAATTCCGATCCCGTAATGCGCTCTGCCGGGATACCCATTTCATAGTGCATCGTAGCACGGAGACCGGCCCTGTCATGAACCGGGGAAAATTCCGTGTTCGCTTTATCCTTCCGCGCCATCTGCCGCCGGATCGACCATGAGGGGTTCTTCCCCATGTACGTCATCGCCTCTTCCCGGGTTATTGGATCCCACTGCTTCGTATCTTCGTTCTTCTTGTGGCATTGTTCCACGATTTGCCCGCGCGCATCCACAACAAAATATCCAGACGAACCCACCGGCGCCGACATCTCGGCTTGCTGGCCGTAGTCAGAGTCGTGCGCGCACCACAGGCAGATCATGGCCGCAAAGATCGTGTCGTCGTGGTTGTCCTGCCCTTCGAACCGCCCTCCATCATCGTCCGAAGCGAACGTAAACATTTCGTCAAGAAGATCGTAGGAGTGCAACTTGATGACGCCATCCATCAACCGCTCGCGCATATTCGTGATCAGCAGCGGCCGTGTTTTCATGTTCGTCTGCCACGCCATCAGGTCCGAATAGAAATTCTTCACGCGGTCGTAATGCTTCCACCGGAACAGTTGCGGATAGCCGAGGATGCGGAACAACTGCATGTACGTCTTCTGGCCGCAGTCGTTGATCTCGCTCGAAACTTCACAGGTGTTGTAATAGAACCCCAAAGCCGCCAGCGTATCTCCGAACGGTGTTGGACTGATCCAGCCGTGCCACTCAGCTACTTGCTCGTCCGGAGCCCCGCCACGCCCGATGCGGATGACTTCCGCGCAAGAGTAGTCGCGGCCTTCAATACCGTGCGCCACGTCAGCGCCAATGTAATACGCCTCCCCTGGCATCGGCTTTTCCCAGATACGAAGCCGTCCACCGGGATAGTCTGTCGACGGAATCTTCCACGTTGGATCGGTTCTCCGCTTCTCTCGCACGTCCGTAAGATGAAGCCGGAACTTCGTCTGCGCGTCGTGGTGGTACTCGATTTCTCCAACCCAGTCCGGATCGCAGCAGTCCGTCGTCATAATCCGGTTCAAGAGTTCTCGCGGGAAAGCGCAGGTTCCTGAAGAAACGAACGCCTCAACGTGGTTACACGGGTACTCTTGCTGGAAACCGTAAGCATCTCCCGTCGCCGCCACGGTTTCGTCAATCTTGTAGCGCCGCCACTTCAGCATCTCGTCCGGGATGTAGAAGTGGTCTGGAGTATCCTTCATCACCTTGTTGCGGAAGGCCAACTCGTCGGATGTCAGAACAAAATCCGCTCCGTCCGTCGACCGAGAATACTTTCCGACCGATCCCTTTTTGTCGATCGTGCTGACACTGCAACGGAACCACTCGATAAAGATCGGCTTCCACTCCCAGAGTCCATCCCCCCACTTATTCACGCAGTTGTTCCAGAAGTCGTACCAGAACTTCCCGGTTCCAGACCGGCCGCGCGCTGTCGACTCCATGATCGCCAGTTCGTCCTTCGCATTCATGGTCGGGAAGATTTGTTCAGTCAGGGTTGTCGGATCGTCCCATGCGCTCAACTCCGAGAGGTGGCCAGCCCGAATCGTCTTGCCAACCGAAACGCCAGTCAGTTTGTTCGCGGCTTCTACCATGATTTGCGAATTCAAGCCTTCCCTATCCGGCTTGTCGGTCGCAAACACCATATACCGGCCCTTTGACCGAAAGAGTTTTTCCGGCTGCATCCACCATGGCAGGTTGTCGTACGCGCGCGTGAACATGTCGAACAGGTATGCCGACTGCCCGGGATCCTGCGCAACGATCAGCGAGTTCACCGCGCGGTTGAAGATCGTCCGATGGAAAATCAGCCCTTCCGAGATCGTCGACAGGCCGAGCTGCCGGGCTTTAAGCACGCAACACTTCACTGGCTTGCCCGCCCGCACCATGTCCATGATTTCGTTGTAGAAGATTTCCTGCGAATCCCAGAACGGGTACAGGGTCTTGAATCCTTCATCTTCCGTTTGGATGGTGTGATAGTTCTCGAGGTAATACCGCGGGGAGAGGATGCACTTCTTCAGTTCCTGTTTGATGAACTGCCGCTCGACTGAGCCGAGAGTGTTGAACGCGATGGCGTAGTCGAACTTCGAGCGCCGCCAGTGGCGGTCTAAAATCTCCAGCGCCTGGTTGATCAGCGGGTCGCGACGGGGTATGTCACTCATCTACGTCGTCCGCGGGTTCAATTTCAGCATATTCCCCGCGTACCGACTCTAACTTCGCTCCGGCCAACTGCCGCTGTTCCGGCGCCGGCTGCGCTTCCTGCTCCTTCATAATCTCCGTCAGCATGTCCTCCATACCAACATAAGAACTGCTGGCCACACGCGCGCTCTGGGCGTGAGCGAGATTTGCATTGTTGATCTGTACTGCCGTCGACGGGCCCCGCGGCTGCACGGTTTGGATGATCCCTTTCACCATTTCAACCCCACGCAACTGCATCGACAGGTCATCCACCTTCCGAGTCTTCCCGTCAACCGTGATCTCGGTTTTTGCCGTCAGAACTTTATCCAGCGTCCGCTGGACCTTCGGCGTGGCGTTTAGGACGACGCCAACCATGGCCTCATGTGCGTGCTCTACTTTGTGCCGGGTACGGTAAAGCTGGACTGCATGGATGGATTGGCGAACGGTTTCTTCCGCTACGCCTTCGGCAGCCGCGATTTCAGGGATGCCCTCTCCGAGTTCGTGGTTTCGGTAGTATCGCCGGAGGGCGACTTCGGATGTGGGGCTGGCGTTGGTACGGGCCATCGAGTCCAAGTATTGGACAAGAAGAGTGTTACGTCAAGGGGTGGGGGTTTCTTCTGGCAACGGCTGAGGCTTTGGAGCCTCCGTCCGCATCGTCGCCAACTCTTCTTTCGACAGGTCCAGCCGCTGTGACTTCGCTGCGCGCTCGACTTCGAACTGCGCGGCTGCCTCTTCGCTGTACGGAATGAATTGCGAGTCGTCAACCGACGTAGCCAGAGGGCTGATAACTTTCTCGACTTCCCTCTCCTGAAACGCGGCCTTGAAGAAAACCGCCATCGTGTCACTGAAACCCTTCATCCCGGCTATCAGCATCGGCAAATTCTCGCTCAGGGCACTGACCGATTTCGCCGCCCGTGCCGCGGGCGAACCTTCTCCGAAGTTCCGGTCGAGCAGCGATTCCATCCGACCAACCACGGCCACGGCCGCCACAACCTTGTCGGCGGCCTGCTGCAGTTCCTTCATGCCCTTCAACATGAAGTAGCAGAAAACTCCGAGCGCACACAGGCCCATGCCGCCAAGCATGGCGGCCAGAACCGCGACGACAATTTCGAGGGAGTTCAATTCGGCTTACCGGGTTGCGGCTGCTTGTCCGCCGCCTTCATCACGATCATCAAATCCGAGAACTGGACATTCGGAGAGCGGTTCGGGTTCGGTACAGGCTCCCCGAAGTTCAGCGAGAGCCGCAATTCTCCCATCGGCATCTGCTGCGGGTTTGCTCCAAGGAGCGACGGCTCTTTCACGCTCTGGACCAGCAGTGGATGGTTCTTTGGTGAGAGGTAGACAATCAGATCGCCCGCTTCGATTGGTCGGCCAAACATGTCGAGCACTGCCATCGTTAGTCCTTTGAATCCACGGTGTGAGAAAGAAGCCAATGTTTGAACAATTCCACGAGGTACAGCGCATTCGCCACGGTCAGATCACTGTCGAAACTACCCGCCGAGTACCCGGTCTTGCCTTCGTAAATGATCAGGACGCTTTCCATGTCCTCGACGCGCTCCAGAGCTTTAATCAGCGCATCGTGCGGCGTGTCGTGGTGTTCGGCGTCTTTCACTGGATCCGTTCTCGCTCACACAGAATGTCCGGGTAGCCCGGCAAAGCGACGAAGTTCTTGCCGTCTTTTACCGCCGCGACCGGGAGCGTCTGGAAAACCGGGCAGACCTTCAGGTGCTCCCGCTCGATTTCCGGCGTCAGTTCGTATTCCAGTCCGCACCATGGGCACTCGTCCACGACTACCGCCTCTTCTTGCGCTTCGCTTTCGCGGCCTTTTTCTTGGCCGGAGGCTCAACCTTTGGGACCACTTGTACCCAGCGATTCTTGCGCTTATCGAACTTCCAGTCCGGCTGGTCCCTCTGGTCTCTC
>Ga0181528_10001199_pt1 | contig 16280 bp, 12 predicted proteins | sample PEATcosm2014_Bin_47_FD_119742 | JGI IMG/M metagenome (GOLD analysis project Ga0181528, IMG submission 119742) | Peatland microbial communities from MTU Mesocosm Facility, Houghton, MI, USA - PEATcosm2014_Bin10_10_metaG | ecosystem: Environmental > Terrestrial > Soil > Wetlands > Peat | place...
CCGGTGATCATACCGCAAGGGAAACACCCGTTCCCATCCCGAACACGGAAGTTAAGCCTTGCTGGGCCGATTGTACTGCACGCGAAAGTGTGTGGGAGAGTAGGTCGTTGCCGGATTAAATAAGAGCCTCACGTGAATAACGTGAGGCTCTTTCCTTTTGCGCCAAGAACTCCCCTGCAAGATCCCAATTCGCCATTCTCGTTGTGCCAGGCGTGCCCTGCATGTTTTAATCCACACACCCTGCCCGTTGGAAGCTGCTGATCTGTAGTGGCGGGAGCCGTCTTGTCCACCATGAAGATTCTGTGGCTATCGCAAGAACCGCCTTGCCTCCCCGCCCGCAACGGCTTTGCCCTTTACGGCGCATCGTTACTGCGGCATCTTGCGGGGCGCCACGAGGTTGATCTCATCTCGTTCACCGTGCCCGGGCAGGAGACGGCATGTGATTGGGGCAGGAAAATCTGCGCCACAGCAACGGCGATTCCCTACCGCAGCCTTAGCCTGCCCTCGCGCGTGACCTCCCTGGCAAATCAATTTGCGCGGGGCCGCGCCATGAACCCGCGGGCGGCGCTCGAGCAGGTGGTCGGTGAGGATCTGAAGCGCGGCCGATGGGACCTGGTGCATGTAGAAGGTGGCTATGCGGGTGGATTGCTCGGCTCGATCGGGGTGCCGGCGCTGCTTTCCGTCCATGATGCCGAAACTTTGCGCCTGCGCGAGCTGGCCAATTGCGGCTCCGGGCCACTGCCCAAGGTGCGGTTTCGGCTGTTGGAGGCCTTGGAAGCCAGGTTTGAGCGGATCGTGTATCCACGCTTTGACCTCTGCCTGGTGGTGAATCAGCGCGATAAGGACGTAATTGGACAGATCGCTCCAGACGCGCGGGTCAAGGTGCTGCCCAATGGCGTAGATGTCGAATACTTTTCGCCCCTTGCACCGCATGTAGCGCGACCCTGCAGCATTGTTTTTCACGGGAATCTCTCCTACCCGCCCAATGCAGAAGCAGCCATTCACCTGGCACGAGAAATTCTTCCACTCCTGCGCGAGAGGAGGCCGGAGACAACTCTGCAGATTGTTGGCTCGCAGGCGGGCGCCGATGTGCTGGCGCTGGGAAGGATTCCCGGAATTTCGCTCGTGGTGGATGCCGATGACCTGAGGCCGCATCTGGGGGCAGCCAGTGTTTACGCCTGTGGGGTGAGTCACGGCAGTGGAATCAAGAACAAAATTCTGGAAGCGATGGCAATGGCGCTGCCGGTTGTCAGCTATCGCGCCGCGGCTTCAGGAATTGGAGCGCATGAGGGCCGGGAGATTCTGCTGGCGGATACGGCGGGGGAGTTTGCTGCAGCCGTCGAAAAGCTCTTTGCAGACGCCGAACGAGCCCAGGCTCAGGGCCGGGCGGCGCGAGAGTTTGTCTCCGAAAGATATTGCTGGGGCAGCCGCGCGCGCGAGCTGGAGGCGATTTACCAGGAAATGCTCGAAGCTCGGAAGCAACTTATCCAGAAAAGTAACTGAAGAAGTGCTACTCCCGGCCCTGCCATTTGCTGAGCGCCGGCGTGGGACGGTACGCCTGCATGGCCTCCAACACCTTTTGCGCGGTGGGCTGGCAGATGAGGCCGGCGCGATGCTCAGAGCGTAAGAATCCTTCTTCGACGATGGAATCCAGAAAACCATTCAGCTTGTCGTAATAGCCCTCGACGTTCAAAAGGGCGCAAGGCTTGCTGTGGTGTCCGAGCTGTGCCCAGGTCCAGATCTCAAAGGTCTCGTCGAGGGTGCCGACGCCGCCGGGCATGGCGATGAAGCCGTCTGAGAGTTCGGCCATGAGGGCCTTGCGCTGATGCATGGTATCCACCACGCGCAGGTCGCCGAGAGAATTGTGGGCGACTTCCCGGCGGACGAGATCGCGCGGGATGACGCCGATGACCTCCCCGCCGGCGGCCAGTGCGGCGTTGGCGACGGCGCCCATCAGTCCGACGGAGGCTCCGCCGTAGACCAGGCCGATGCCGCTATGGGCAAGCAGGCGACCGAGCTCCTCGGCGACTGCCGTGTAGGCCGTGCGAGCTCCGGAGCGTGATCCGCAAAAGACGCAGTAACGCAAAATCTTTTTCTCCTGCTGTGTGATGGACCTGCCGATTACTGCGCCTGCTGTCCGCCCGTGGTGTGCACTTCGATCTGATGCTGCACCTGGCGGCGGAATTCCAGGGGGGCGGCCACCATATCGAAGGGCTCGTTGGTGCCTCCGGTGCCGCGCAGGGCGATGCTGCCGTAGCCAAACATGCGTCCCAGTATGGGCTGCTCGACCTCGACGCTCTCCACCTTGGAGAGAAAGAGCTCGATGGTGCGCTTGGTCAGGTATCCCACCTTGATAATGACGCGCTTGTTGGTAACCGCCATCTCAGTGGCGTTGCGTTTGATGATGGCCACGGCGAGAAAAAGATTGCCAACCAGTATGAGAAGCCCTCCAAAGAAGATGACTCCCTGCGACTCCAGCTTGGTGAGCTTCGCGGTGAGAAAGAGCAGGGCGATGCCAGCGGCAGACAGGAAGAGATCCAAGAGAATGGGACGGAGAAGGACAATCCAATGCAGGCGGGTGGTGTAGACGATGTTCTCGCCGGCATTCAGGTTCTTTTGCACGTAGCTCATCGGCAGCTCTCCCAAAGATGATTCTCTGATGGTAACGCCACGGGAGAAAAGTTGCTTGCCGCGATGTATTCGCGAGGCGACGGAAAACAAAGAGACCGCCCGGAGGCGGCCTGCTTCGTTCAAAAAACTAATGAAGACTTACGCCTTCAATTCAGCGAAGGTCTCGCGCGCGGCCTGGATGGTGGCGGCGATATCGGCTTCGGTGTGCACGGTGCTGAGGAATGCTGCCTCGAACTGCGAAGGCGGCAGCCAGACGCCGCGGTCGAGCATCCCGCGGTGGAAGCGGCCGAAGAGCGCGGTATCGCAGGGTGCGGCCGTGTCCCAATCGAAGACCTCGTGATCGGTGAAGAACCAGGTGAACATGCTGCCAACCTGGTTGGCCGTGATCTTGATGCCGTTGTCGCGGGCGGCCTGGCTGACTCCATCCACAAGTTTCTTTGACAGCGCGTTCATCGCCGGGTAAAGCGTGTCGCGGCCCTTACCAAGAGTTTTCAGCATGGCCACACCGGCAGCCATCGCCAGCGGATTGCCGCTCAGGGTGCCGGCCTGATAGACGGGACCGAGGGGCGAGATCTGATCCATGAGCGCGGCTGAACCGCCGTAAGCTCCTACGGGCAGGCCTCCGCCGATGACCTTGCCGAGGGTGGTGAGGTCGGGCTTGATGTTGTAGAGCTGCTGTGCGCCGCCGTAGCTGACGCGGAAGCCGGTCATTACTTCGTCAAAAATAAGTAGAGAGCCTTCGCGGCGGGTGAGCTCGCGGACGAACTCGTGGTAGCCGGGCTTGGGCGGCACGCATCCCATGTTGCCGACGACGGGCTCCAGGATTACGCAGGCGATCTGCCCCTTGAACTTGGTGAATGCCTCTTCGAGCGCCGAAGGATTGTTGTAGGGCAGCGCGAGAGTGAACTTTACGAACTCCTCCGGAACACCGGCCGATCCGGGGATTCCGAAGGTGGCGACGCCGGAGCCGGCCTTGACCAGCAGCGCGTCACTGTGGCCGTGGTAGCAGCCTTCGAATTTGACGATATATTTGCGCGAGGTGGCGGCGCGGGCCAGGCGAATGGCGCTCATCGTGGCCTCGGTGCCGCTGGAGACGAAGCGCATTTTCTCGATGCTGGGGAAGGCGTCAATGACGCGCTCGGCCAGGTCGGCTTCGGCCGGAGTGCTGGCTCCAAAGCTGGTGCCGCGGCGGGCGGCGTCGAGTACAGCCTCCAGGACCTGCGGCGCACAGTGGCCCAGGATGAGCGGTCCCCAGCTGAGGACGTAGTCGAGATAGGAGTTGCCGTCGGCATCGGTCATGCGGGCTCCCTGGCCGCTGACGATGACCGGGGGCTCTCCGCCGACGGCGCGGAAGGCGCGGACGGGCGAGTTGACGCCGCCGGGGAAGAAGGCCTCGGCGCGCTGTTGCAGCTTGTGGGAACGATCGAGTTTTCTTGACACGGTACTCAGTCCAAACGGGGCGAAGCGCGTAAAATAGAAGCAGCTCCGCACGGTAATTTTAGGCCACTCTTCACCATAGTAAATCAACGGCCGCGGGCCGGGAGCGCCCAATGAGAAACAGGGCCGGTGCAGGCCCATTCCACGGCTTTGGAGAAGCAATAATTGCAGCAAAAGCACCAGATTCGAGGCGTTCTGGGGACGCGTAAGGCCGGCCTGTTGCTGGCCATGTTGGTGCTGCCCATGATGCTCTCCGGCTGGGTGCGGGCCGACGTGGGACTGATGCTGAACGAGGCCCTGGGAGATGGCGCGAGCCGCTGGACGGGTGCGGGGCACGCCTCCATTTATCTCTCCAACATTTGTGCGGCCAGCCCGGTGACGGTGCGGCCCTGCGAGCCGGGCGAAAACGGTGTGGTGCTGACGAACTACCGGACGTTTGGCGAGGATCACAGGTACCGCTGGAACGCCATCCCATTGAACATCTACCTGTATGGGGTGGAGGACGAGCGGGAGCGGGCGCTGTATGCCACGCCGACCGTGCGTTGGATTCTGGAAGAGCGGTACCGGGAAAAGTACATGGGCGCGCTTTGCACGGGGGAGTGCCGGACGAATCCGAACTTCTTGTGGCGCGAAGGGGTGGCCGCCACCTTTGAGCGCGACATCTACATGTTTGTGGCGAAGACCACTCCAGCGCAGGACCAGAAGTTGCTGGACATGTTGCAGGGCAAACCGAACGAAGGACACTTTAACGGAGCGACGAACAACTGCGCGGACTTTGCCGCCGACATTCTGAACACGGTGTTTCCGCGGGCGGCGCGAGCCGACCACCTGAATGACTTATGGATGACAAGTCCGAAGGCCATTGCCAAGAGCTTTACGCACTACGCGGCGCGGCATAAGGAGCTGGAGCTGCGCGTGGTGCGCTACACGCAGGTGCCGGGTGAATTCCCGGCCAGCCGCGACAACCGCAAGGGTACGGAGCAGCTTTGCCGGGCCAACAAGTGGCGCATTCCATTGGCTGTGATCAAGCCCGAGATACTGGTCGTGGCTGGCATCAGCTACGCGGCCAGCGGACGCTTTAACCCGGAGCGCGAGATGGAGCGGCGTCCTGTGGCGGAGGTGGCGGAGCTGGAGCTGCAGTGGGAGTCGGCGCGCGCCAGGGGTGACCAAGCGGCGGAAGAGCGGCTGCATGGACAACTGAAGGCGGCTCGGCAGCGGGCATTGGGCACGGACGAGGAGTGGGAGACGTATCGCGAGCGTACGGCTCAATATGAATCCGAGTACGCGAGGATTGCCTTTTTCGACATGGAAGGCAGCCACCCACTGGAGAGCGCGGTTCATAAGCGGCTGGCCGAGAGCTGGATCAGCCTGGACGAGCGCGGCGGACTATGGCTGCGTCCGCGCAAGAGCGGCACGCCGGGCTGCGGGCTGAGCGCGGCCACGGCGCAGGCCGACGGTAGTGATGCGGTGCAGGCCTATCTGCTGGCGCTGGCGCGGGTGGAGAGCGAGCTTCGGCGCAAGCGCAAAAATCGCGAGACGATTGGGTACTTCCGCCAGGATTGGGCGCTGGTGGAGCGCTTGCGCGGAGAGTTGAGACCGGTGCTGGCCGGCGGGACAGATGCGGGAGTAACGGTTGCGGGCGGGGTTCTGTCTGGCCGTTGATGGTGAAACAGAGTGCTTGGAGAGCCGAGCAGGAAAAACACCGCTGGCGGCGGGCTGCTAGGATAGAGGAGCAATGATCCTTCCGTTCGTTCGTGAATTGTTCGCGGACGCCGCATCGGTTCCCGGTTTTCAACGTGCTACAACCCATCTAAAGGGAGGCGCGGGGCGCATACGTGTCTCCGGGCTGACGCCGACGGCGCGCGCGCTGTACTATGCGCTGCTGCAAAAGGCGGCGGCTCGCCCGCTGCTGCTGGTGGTGCGCGATAACCGCGAGGCGGAAGAGCTGCTGCCGCTGCTGCAGTCTCTGTGCGAGATCACCGGCGCGGCCCCGGTGGAAAGCGTTGCTTTTCTGCCGGCGCGCGATGTGCTTCCCTTCGAAAATCTATCCCCACATCCGGACATTCAGGAGCAGCGTGCGCGAGCCCTGTGGCGCATGGCTAGCGGCACGGCGCGGCTGGTTGTGGCTCCGTTCGCGGCTACGGCCGTGCGCCTGCGTGAAGGCGAGTTCTATCGCAGCCTGGCGCGCCAAGTTCATCGCGGCGGCACGGTGGACCTGGAGGAGCTGACCGAGCACCTGAACATCGTCGGTTACCGCCGCATTGACGTTGTGGAGCTGCCGGGAGAGTACGCGCAGCGCGGCGGAATCCTGGATGTGTATGGGCCGGAGATGGACAGGCCGGTGCGCATTGAGCTGTTCGGCGACGAGGTGGAGTCGGTGCGGCGCTTCGACGTGGCCACGCAGCGCTCGGCGGGCGAGGTGGAAGAGGCCTTGCTGCTGCCGCTGACTGAGACTCCGGTGACGAGCGAACTGCTGGGCGCCATCCACGCACGGCTAACGGGCGGGCGTGTAACGGGAGGCGAAGATGCCGTGCGGGCGGCGGCACGGCTGGACGGAGTAACGGCATTCCCCGGCTGGGAGTTCTTTGCGCCGGTGGCCGGAGCAGCGCAGACGGTCTTCGATCTGATGCCCGACGCGGCAGTGGTGCTGGAAGAGCCCTCGCAGGTGGAGGGTGATCACGACGCCTGGTGGCAAAAGGTTCTTGAAGCGCACGAGCGCAGCGGCGTGGGCAACCTGGTGCATCCGGAAGAGCTTTACCTGACGCCGGAAGAGTGGCGCGCGCGCATGCAGAAACTTCCTGGGCTGGACGTGGAGCAGTTGGGCGTGGCCACGGGAGACAGCGCGGAGGTGGTGGAGTTTGCCACGCGTCCGGTGGGGCGCTTCCACGGCCAGGTGGCGCGGCTGATGGAAGAGGTGAAGAAGCAGGCCGCCGATGGGCAGAGAGTGGTGCTGGTGGCGGGCTCGCTGGGCGAGTTGGAGCGGCTGGCCGACATCTTCAACGAGTATCAATTGCCGTACATGCTGGGCGAGCGGCCGAAGGGCGCGGCCTTGAGTGAGGAGGCAGCGCAGTTCAGCCACGCCGGCTCGGCCACGACGCTGATCCACGGTTACGTGCCGCAGGGTGTGGCCTTGCCGGAGGCGCGGCTGGTGGTGTACGGCGCCAACGACCTGTTTGATGAGAGCGAGGCCGGCACCGTACGCAGGCCGTCGCAGCGGTCGAAGAGCGCGGCATTCATGTCGGACTTCCGCGACCTGGCGGCGGGCGACTACGTGGTGCACGTGGAGCACGGCATTGGCCGCTACGAGGGGCTGCGGGAGATTCCGCAGGCCGATGGCAGCAAGGCCGAGTTCATGGTACTGGAGTACGCCGAAGGGGCGCGGCTGTATGTTCCGCTGACGCGGCTGGACCTGGTGCAGAAGTATCGCAGCGCCGAGGGCGGCACGGCGGTGCTGAACCGCCTGGGCACGCAGCAGTGGGTCAAGACGAAGGCTCGGGTGAAGAAGGCCATGCAGGACATGGCCGACGAACTTCTGAAGCTATACGCGCAACGCAAGACGGCCGTGGGCTTTCAGTATTCGCCCGACACGCAGTTCATCCGCGAGTTTGAAGACGCATTTGAGTACAACCCGACGGACGACCAGGTCTCGGCCACAGAGGACATCAAGAAGGACATGGAAGGCGCGCAGCCGATGGACCGTCTGCTGTGCGGCGACGTGGGCTACGGCAAGACGGAAGTGGCCATGCGCGCGGCCTTCAAGGCCGTGAGCGATGGACGACAAGTGGCCGTGCTGGCGCCGACGACGGTGCTTGCCTTTCAGCATTACCAGACATTTAAACGGCGCTTTGCGGCCTTCCCGGTAACGGTGGACATGGTGTCGCGCTTCCGCACCACGAAGGAGCAGAAGGAGATTGTGGAGCGCGCGGCGGCCGGCAAGGTGGACATTCTCATCGGCACGCATCGCGTGCTCAGCAAGGACGTAAGCTTCCCGGACCTGGGGCTGGTGGTGATTGACGAGGAGCAGCGCTTTGGCGTGCGCCACAAGGAGCGGCTGAAGCAGTTGCGCCGCGAGGTGGACGTGCTGACCATGTCGGCCACGCCGATTCCGCGCACGCTGCATATGTCCATGCTGGGCCTGCGCGACATGAGCGTCATCGAGACGCCGCCGCGCGACCGCCTGGCCATTCAGACCGTGGTGGCGCAATGGGACGAAAAGCTGATCCGCTCAGCCATTGGACAGGAGCTGGAGCGCGGCGGACAGGTGTACTTTGTGCACAATCGCGTGGAGAGCATCTACGAGATTGCGGCCAAGCTGCGCGAGCTGGTGCCGCAGGCGCGCGTGCTGGTGGGCCACGGACAGATGGGCGAAGGCGAGCTGGAGAAGATCATGCTGGCCTTCATGCGCCACGAGGCCGACATCCTTGTGGCGACGACGATCATCGAAAACGGGCTGGATATTCCGCTGTGCAACACGATTCTGATTAATCGCGCCGACCGCCACGGACTGAGCGAGTTGTACCAGTTGCGCGGGCGGGTGGGACGCAGCAATCGGCGCGCGTATGCGTATTTGCTGGTGCCGCAGGACCGCGAGTTGAATGACGTGGCACGCCGCCGGTTGGCGGCGCTCAAGGAGTTCAGCGACCTGGGCGCGGGCTTCAAGATTGCCGCGCTTGATTTGGAACTGCGCGGCGCGGGCAACCTGCTGGGCGGGCAGCAGAGCGGACACATCGAGGCCGTGGGCTTTGAGATGTACACGACGATGCTCGAAGAGACGATCCGCGAGCTGAAGGGCGAGAACGTGCAGGCGCTGCCGGAGACGGCGCTGAACCTGGGCTTGAACATCCGCATCCCCACCGGCTACATCACGGAAGAGAACCACCGCCTGCGCATCTACAAACAGATTGCGGCCGTGGAGGATGAGCGCGGGCTGAGCGATCTGCGGGGCGAGTTGCGCGATCGCTATGGTGAACCTCCGCCGGCCGTGGAGCATCTGTTGCAATACGCGCAGTTGCGCATGACCTGCCAGCGGCTGGGCGTTGCGGCCATTGAGCGCAAGCGCGACCAGGTGAACATCCGCTTTGCGCAGACGGCGACGGCCGATCCGGAGAAGATCATGCGGCTGGTGGCGAAGCACAAGGGCGTGGTGTTTACTCCGGCCGGAATGTTGAAGTTTTCGCTAAAGGCCGCGCGCCCGGACGAAGTGCTGAACGGACTGCGCCGGGTGCTGGAAGCGCTGGAGTAAAGCGCGGCTTTGAGATTCAGGAACGAAGGATTTTGAGGGTGAGGTTACGGATGAAGACGGCGATTCTGCTGCTGATGGTGGGTTTGTGTTCGCTGAGCGCGATGGCCGGGACCGGTGCGTATCCGGCACCGTTGACGAAGCTGAGCGATGAGTTCATGCGCAGCTTCCTTGACTTCCAGCCCAGCGCCGCCACCCGCGCCGGATTGCATGAGTACGACGCGAGGCTGGAGAGTTTGACTCCGGAGCGCGTTGCGCAGCAGAAGAATTTGTATGGCGATTACGTGCGACGGCTGCAGGCGCTGGATACAAAGGGCTGGTCGCGCTGGGCATTGGATGACCGCGAGATGCTGATCGCCTTCATCGAGGCGCACACGCTGGAACTGGAGATGCACGCGCAGTGGCGCGAGAATCCCGACTACTACTCATCGGTGATGAGCGATTCGACTTTCCTGCTGATGGGCCGCAGCTTTGCCCCGCCGGAGGAGCGGCTGCGCTCGCTGCTGGCGCGCGAACGGCAGATGCCACGGCTGCTGGACGAGGCGCGCAAGAACCTGCAAAATCCTCCGCGCGTCTTCACCGAGATTGCGCTGGAGCAGATACCGGGCATTGAGGACTTTTTCGCCAAAGACGTGCCCTCGGCTTTTACGGGTGTGAAGGACAAGAAGTTGCTCCGGGAGTTTGCAGCGTCGAACGCCGGCGTGGTGAATGCGCTGAAAGCCTATGAGGCGTGGATGAAGCGCGATCTGCTGCCACGCTCGCAGGGTGACTTCCGCCTTGGCGCCGAGAACTTCCGCCGCAAGCTCGAGGTGGAAGAGATGGTGGACATTCCGCTCGACCGTTTGCGCGCCGTGGGCGAGGAGAATCTGCGGCGCAATCAGAGGGAATTTCAGCGGGTGGCGAAGCTGCTGGATGCGTCGAAGACTCCGGCGGAGCTGCTGGCGGAGATCGAGAAGGAGCATCCGGCGGGCGATCAGCTGCTTGCGGCCTTCCGCGGTACGCTCGAGAAGATTCGCGGCTTTGCCGACGCCAACCAGATCATCACCACGCCCTCGCGCAACCTGCCCGTGCTGGAGGAGACTCCGCCTTACATGCGCGCCACCACCTTTGCCAGCATGGACGCGCCGGGACCGTTTGAGACCAAGGCGACAGAGGCCTTCTTCAACGTGACGCTGCCGGAAAAGGACTGGACCGCGGCGCAGGTGGAAGAGCATATGGCGGCCTTCAACTGGGGCGTCGTCACCAGCACGGCCATTCATGAAGTCATACCCGGACACTACGAGCAGTACCTGTGGAACGAGCAGGTGCCATCGCGCATACGGCAGTTCCTCAGCCTGGATCTGAGTAACGTGGGCAGCACCTGGGGAGACACCAACATAGAAGGCTGGGCCCACTATACCGAGCAGATGATGCTGGATGAGGGCTACGGGCGCACTCCGGGCGTGCCGGAAGAAAAGGATGCGGCCTTCCTGAAGTTGCGCCTGGGGCAGTTGCAGGATGCGCTGTTGCGGAATGCTCGTTACATGGTGGCCATTGGCATGCACACCGGGCAGATGAGCGAAGAGCAGGCGGTCGAGTACTTTGTTCACGAGGGCTACCAGACGCGTGCGAATGGCGTGCGCGAGGTAAAGCGCGGCACCGGCAATCCGACCTATCTCTTCTACACGTTGGGCAAGCTGCAGATCATCCAACTGCGAAAGGACTGGGAGGCCCGCCAGGGACGCAAGGTTGAGCCCCGGGAGTTTCACGATCTTTTCATGCGGCAGGGCGTGGCGCCGGTCAAGGTGATCCGGCGAGCATTGCTGGGGGATGATTCCCCGACGTTATAGCCCGTCAGTTACCTACGGGTCTGTGCAGCGCGTTGCACCGGGCATATACTGAGTGGTCTTTGAATCTCATTTCCAGGTCGTATGTATGAGCCAGCTGATTCGCAAAGCCGTCTTTCCCGCCGCAGGATTGGGTACGCGCTTCCTGCCTGCCACCAAGGTGATGCCCAAGGAAATGCTTCCGGTGGTGGACAAACCCATCATCCAGTACGGCGTGGAGGAGGCGATTGCCAGCGGCTGCGACGAGGTCATCATTGTGACCGGGCGCGGCAAGGTGCTGATGGAGGATCACTTTGACATCAGCTTTGAGCTGGAGCATTCGCTGGAAAAGCGCAATAAGCCAAACTTGCTGAAGACGGCGCAGCTGGTGGCGCGCATGGCGCACGTCAGCACGGTGCGCCAAAAGGAGCCGCTGGGCCTGGGCCACGCCGTGCTGATGGCGAAGCGCCTGGTGGGCAACGAGCCCTTCGGCGTCATCCTGCCCGATGATTTGGTGGACTCGCCGGGCAACCCCTGCCTGAAGCAGTTGATAGATGTCTTCGCGGAGAAGCATGCCTCGGTGATTGCGACGCAGATCGTCGAAGGCCAGGCCATCTCCGCCTACGGCGTGTTGGACGCGAAGCCGGTGCCGGGCTTCAACGGCCGCCTTTATGAAATCAGCGACATGGTGGAGAAGCCGAAGTTTGAGGATGCGCCATCGAATCTGGCTATCATCGGCCGCTATGTGCTGACGCCGCGCATCTTTGAAATGATTGAGACGATCACGCCCGGAGCCGGTGGCGAACTGCAACTGACCGACGCGCTGCGCAAGCTGCTCCAGCATGAAAAGATTTACGGCTACGTTTTTGAGGGCAAACGCCACGACGCGGGCGACAAGCTGGGATTCCTAAAGGCTACCGTGGAGTACGCGCTGCAGCGTGAAGACCTGGGGCCGCTCTTCCGCGAGTATCTGAAGACGCTGAATCTGGATGACCTGGGAGCGCACGGAAAGTAGGCCCGAGAGGGCAAAAGGAGACGATGATGATTCAACTCTTGTTGCGCTGGCTGATCAGTGCCGTGCTGTTGCTGGTGGTCTCGCACCTGGTGCCGGGCTTCCGGGTCACGGATTTCCGCTCGGCCCTGGTGGCGGCCCTGGTCATAGGGCTGGTGAATGCCACTCTCGGCGCGTTCCTCAAGCTGCTGACGCTGCCGCTGAGCATTCTGAGCCTGGGGATCTTCCTGCTGGTCATCAACGCCCTGATGCTGCTGCTGGTGTCAAACGTTGTGAAGGGCTTCCACGTGGATGGCTTTGGACCAGCCTTTTGGGGAGCACTGCTGCTGGCCTTGTTGGGTATGCTGACGCGCGCCGTAACCAGCGGACGCTAGAGATCGCGCAGGCGCCGCACCAGGGCCTTTAAGTCATCCGCCTGCTGAAAAAGACGGATGCCAGCCACGCCCGCGGCTCCGGCGGCGGCGCAGGACGCAACATTCGACGCATCCACTCCACCCAGGGCGAATACCGCAAAACCCCGCCGCGTGCGGGGTTTTTCCTGCGCGGCCTCGGTCCGGGACGGTGAAGCGGGGCGCGCGGCGTCGCGCAGGGCGTTGAGTCCGAGGGCGGCGCAGGGTGTGCCGGGCTTCTGGAAGATGGGCGCAAGCAGTGCGAAGTCGGCTCCGTAGGCCTGGGCGCGGTGTATCTCTTCCAGCGTGTGGCAGGCGACGCTGACCAGGAAGCGTCCGCCGCCGAGAGCCGTGGCGGCCGCGCGCGCATCGGGCGGTGCCACGTCGTGGCCATTCAGGTGGACGCCATCGGCACCGATGGCCACGGCAACGTCTGTGCGGTGATTGATCAGCAACTGCGAGGTGCCTTCAAAGCGGGCGATGCGCAGGGCCTCCGTGGCCAGTTGTTCCAACTCGTGCGTACCCAGATCCTTCTCACGAAGCTGGATGTAGTCCACGCCGGCCGCGCAGGCTCCGGCGATGGTGCGCAGCAGGCGCTCCTGTCGCTCGGCCTCGCTACCGGGGAATTGCGTGCGGTCGGTGATGTAGCAGGTCAGCATAGTTGAAAAGACCGGCGGGCCGCCGGAGCAGCCCGCTGCATTAGCGCATGTTCATACCGCCGTTCACGTCCAGCACGTGTCCGGTGACGTAGCCGGCCTCATTGCTGGCGAGATAGACGACGGCGTTGGCGATGTCGGCGTCCGTGCCCTGGCGTCCGAGCGGAATCTGTGCGGTGATCGCCTGTTTCTGTTCGTCCGTGAGCACCTCGGTCATGGCCGTGGCGATGTATCCCGGGGCGACGGCGTTGACCGTGATGTTGCGTGAGGCGACCTCGCGGGCGACTGACAGAGTGAAGCCGATGAGTCCGGCCTTGCTGGCCGAATAGTTGGCCTGTCCAGCGGCGCCCGTCTGCCCGACGATGCTGGTGATGTTGATGATGCGTCCCCAGCGCTGCTTCATCATGCCGCTAAGGCAGGCCTGGGTGAGCAGGAAGGCCGCGGTCAGGTTCGTAGTCAGCACCTCGTCCCAGTCGGAGCGCTTCATGCGCAGCAAAAGGCCGTCGCGGGTGATACCGGCATTATTGACCAGGATGTCTATCTTGCCGACTTCGGCGGTGATCTGCTTGACGGCGGCCTTGATGGCTTCTTCGCTGGCGACGTCGAGCGGGTAGACCACGGCTTTGCCACCTGCGGCCTCAATCTCGGCCACCACGGCCTTCAGCTTCTCCTCATTGCGCGCGGCCAGCACCACCGTGGCGCCGGCCTTGGCCAGCGCGATGCCGCAGGCGCGGCCAATTCCCTGGGACGCGCCGGTCACCAGCGCCACATGCCCCTGCAAGGACTCCATCGCTATCACCTCAACAAGTTGTGCGTTAAAAACTTCTGTACGAAAAGCCAAAAAGAAACTAAGCGGATTATAGCCGACCGGCGGCGCGGGCGAGTGCGGGGAAGTACGGGGAGCGCCTAGGCCTCAGCGGGCCAGGCGCAGGCTCTCCGGAGCCCAGGCCAGCATCTTCAAGGTGCGGGAGAAGTGGCAGAGTTCGGGGCGGGCGGGCAGCTTGAGGCCCAGTGGCTCACCCATGGTGTTTGAGCGCACCTCGACCGACACCGGCTGCAAGGGCCAGGGCTGGTGATGCACCTCGGTGCGGTAACAGCGTCCGCGATACCAGCTATACGTGCAATAGCGCTCGTTGAGGAACTCGTCGAGCGAGCCGGTGCGGGCGCGGGCGGGCTCGCCCTGCGGCTGGCAGCTCAGGTCGAGCGCCGCCGGGCCGCTCTCTGCCGATGGGCCGTGCAGGCGGCGGGCGCGGTAATGGATCCACGAATCCGGCGGCCGCCTGGTGCCGAGCGTGGCGCCCTTTACCTGGATGGAGGCGTGCCAGTACAGCATGCGGAAGAAGACGCGCGCCAGCCAGACGGCGCTCAGGTTGGCCGTATCCACGCTGAGGTAGAAGACGCCGGGGCGGGGCTGGCCGTTGCGATCCGGCAAGGTGACGTAGGTGCGCAGGTGAAGCTGCGGGAAAAACGAGAGCCCGGGCAGCGGAGGCACTCCGCTGGGGCGCACGTGGCTGGCACAGAAGGTGGAGATGCTGAGCCACGCCGCGCCGTCGTAAAGCTCCAGGGTCAGGGCCTCAGGCACCAGCGCGCGGACGAGCGACGGCTCCAGGGCGTAGTGCATCATCAACTGGTCGTTGCAGCTCTGCGAGAGCAGCCAGTGGCCATCCGGAGGCAGCCAGGGGCGATGCTCCACGCTGTAGAGCAAGCTGCCTGCGGTGACGAATTGTGTCTCGAAGTCGTGCTCCACCTTGCCCACCCGTTGAGTGTTAGCCTAGCGCAAATCCAGCGTGTACGGACTGGAAATTCGCCGGATGCGGGAGAGTATCCGGCGACGGGGCCTCTCCCGGTGAAACGATGTTGGCAACGGGCGCCGCTTTGGGTAACAATCGAGCACATGAATCCGCCAGCCCCTGCCGCCGCTCCCACGCCTGCCGCCGACGCCACTGAGACCCAGGTCTATTGCATCCATGGAGCCGACCCCGAGGTGCAGGCCTACGCCATGGCCAAGTACTCGCGCTCATCGCTTTCTATGCGGGAGAGCCTAAGGGAGTTAAACGAGCAGAAGGCGGAGAAGTTTCTCAGCACGTTTTATTTCCAGTACGGCCACCGCTCCATTGCCGACCTGGCGCACGTCGCCATGGCCATTGAGCGGCTGAGCCTGCTGGCAGCAACCTTGGTGGTGGATGAGACGCGCTGGGATGGGCAGGAACGCTCCACGCGCTACCAGGACTTCAACAAGAGCGGCCACTACACCCCGGCCTTCCAGCACGCCGAAGACGCCGCGATTTATGGCCAGACCATCGAGAACCTGTTTGCCGAGTACCGTCGCTTCAGCGGGCTGAATTTCGAATACCTGGTGAGCCGCACTCCGCGGCCCGCTGCCATGACCGTGGAGGCTTACGAGCGTACCCTGCGCGCGCGAGCCTTTGACATTAGCCGCTACCTGCTGCCCCTGGCCACCAATACCAGCCTGGGGCAGATTGTGAATTCGCGCACCCTGGAAACACAGGTGAGCCGCCTGCTGGGCAGTGGCTATGCCGAGGTGCGGCGGCTGGCCGAGCAGATGAAGCAGGCGGCGCGCGGAGCAGCCTGGGACGTGAACGGCGAGCGGCTCCGCAAGTTGGTGGACGCCATCACCGCCAAGGATGCCGCGCTGGGTGAGCAGGCCCGCCAGGAGCTTCTGCGCGAGGTCAAGGTCAGCCCCACGCTGGTCAAGTATGCCGAGCCTAGCGCCTACGAACTGGCCACGGCTCCAGAGCTGGCGCTGGCTGCCGAGGAACTGATGCGCGGAAAGCCAATCGCGCCGGCGCCCACGGTGGATTTGCTCGACGACGAGCCGCTGGAGGTAGAGCTGGCGACGACCCTGCTCTACCAGCACTCGCGCCACAGCTACCGCCAGCTGCGCGAGGCCGTGCTGGGGCTGACGGCCAAGCAGCGCGAGGAGATCATCGCCTTGGGCGCCAAGCACCGCGGCCCGCACGATGAGTTGACGCGAGCCTACTGCGCCGGACAGCGCTTCCGCTTCGACATCCTGATGGATATTGGAGCCTTCCGCGACCTGCATCGCCACCGCCGCTGTGTGCAGATTCACCAGGAGTACGGCTTCGACCA
>Ga0181528_10001201_pt1 | contig 16267 bp, 12 predicted proteins | sample PEATcosm2014_Bin_47_FD_119742 | JGI IMG/M metagenome (GOLD analysis project Ga0181528, IMG submission 119742) | Peatland microbial communities from MTU Mesocosm Facility, Houghton, MI, USA - PEATcosm2014_Bin10_10_metaG | ecosystem: Environmental > Terrestrial > Soil > Wetlands > Peat | place...
CGGGCGCGCGAGATCGTCGATGGAGAGCAGCAGGTACTGCGGGCAGGTTTCCGCGAACGCCGGTACGCCGCGATCGCGGGCCTCGCGCACCTGATCGAGCGCGTCCTCCGACGAGAGGTGCACAATGTACACCGGCGCGCCGGCGATCTCCGCCATGGCGATGGCGCGGTGCACGGCTTCCGCCTCGGCGAGCGGCGGCCGCGTGAGCGCGTGGTACACCGGCGCAGTCTTGCCCTCCGCCAAGGCGCGCGCGATCAGCACGTCGATCACGCTGCCGTTCTCGGCATGCATGCAGATCAGCGCGCCGTTTTTCGCGGTCTGCGAGAGCGCTTTGAAAATCGTCGCGTCGTCCACCATGAGGACGTTCGGGTAGGCCATGAATAGCTTGAAGCTGGCGACGCCTTCGCGCACCATATCGTCCATGTCTTCGAGTCCCGACGAGCCCAGGTCGGTGACGATCATGTGCAGGCCATAATCGATGGTGGCGCGGCCTTCGGCCTTCTTCCACCAGGTATCGAGTGCGTCGCGCATGCGCGTGCCCCGCGCCTGTATGGCGAAGTCCACAATGCTGGTGGTGCCGCCGAAAGCCGCCGCGCGCGTTCCCGTTTCGAAATCGTCAGCCGACGTGGTCCCGCCGAAAGGCATGTCGAGATGCGTGTGCGCATCCACGCCGCCGGGGATCACATACATGCCGGTGGCGTCGATCACTTTCTCGGCGGCAGACTCGGAAATGCCGGCGCGCACTTCGCGAATGCGCTCACCTTCAATCAGGACATCGGCCGCGCGCGTGTCTGTCGCGGTGATTACCGTGCCGTTGCGAATCAGCGTGTTCATTGTGCGCTCCGCATGTCCCACGACTCGAACGGTTTTCCAGTCTCCACCTGCTCCATAGTGATGCAGTTCTCCACCGGGCAAACCAGGCAACAGAGATTGCAGCCTACGCACTCCCTTTCATCGACACGCGGTATACGTATGGAAGGCGTAATACCAGGCTTGACCGCGGCCGCATCCAGCTTAGGAATCGGTGTGGTGGCGATGCGCGTCTGGCTGGCGATTTCCACGGCGGGCGGCGTGGCGTGGCCGTCGAGGTGAATGCACTGATGCGCGCCATCCCAGCAGGCGATGTAGCAAAGGTCGCAGCCGATGCAAGTCTGCCGATTGATACGGGCGACAATTTTATAGTTGAGGTCGAGATGCTTCCACTCGGTGAGCTTCGGCAGACTGGCGCCGCGAAAATCATCGATGGTGAGCAGGCCCTTTTCGTCCATCCATTGGCTCAGTCCGTCGATCATGTCTTCCACGATGCGATAGCCGTAGCGCATCGCGGCGGTGCAGACCTGCACGGTGCCGCACCCTAACAGGAAAAACTCGGCCGCCTCACGCCACCCGGAGACGCCGCCGATCCCGGAGATCGGCAGGCCGACCTCAGGGTCGCTCGCGATCTGCTGCACCAGATGCAGCGCGATCGGTTTCACGGCCGGGCCGCAGTAGCCGCCATGCGCGGAGTAGCCGCCCACGTTGGGTCGCGGTGTGAAGGTGTCGAGATCGATTCCCGTGATGGAATTGATGGTGTTGATAGCGGAGAGTCCATCGGCCCCGCCCCTTGTGGCGGCGCGCGCCACGGCGCGGATGTCCGTGATGTTCGGGGTGAGTTTCACCAGCACGGGCGTGCGCGCCACTTCCTTCACCCACTCGGTGATCATACAGGAATATTCGGGCACCTGGCCGACGGCGCTGCCCATGCCGCGCTCGCTCATGCCGTGCGGACAGCCGAAATTCAGCTCCAGCCCGTCCGCGCCGGCTTCCTCGGTGCGCCTGACGATATCGTGCCAGGCGGCGCGCGTCGATTCCACCATCAACGACGCGATCAGGGCCTGCTTCGGGTAGCGCTTCTTGACTTCGGCGATCTCGCGCAGGTTGGTGTCGATGGGGCGGTCGCTGATGAGTTCGATATTGTTCAGCCCCATCATGCGCTGGCCGTTCCAATCGACCGAGGAATAGCGCGAAGAGACGTTGAGGATGGGGTCGCCGATGGTTTTCCAGACGGCGCCGCCCCAGCCCTTGTCGAAAGCGCGCATAATCTGCTCGCCGCAGTTGGTGGGAGGGCCGGACGCCAACCAGAACGGGTTGGGACTGCGAATGCCGGCGAAATTAGTGCTGAGATCGGCCATGTTAGGTGCTCTGGAAGAATACGAATTCACCGCTGAGACGCGGAGACGCAGAGAAAGCGCCAGGAAAAGAAAAGAATTGGGAGGGCGCCGGGGAGGCAGAGGACGCAGAGGCACGAGACCCGGAGCTTAGAAAAGCGTGGACCGCTCGCGTTGGTTTTTCTCTATGTCTCTGCATTGCTAACCGGCAAAATCGTCGCGCACCTCCACGATTCTCCCGAGCCCAAGCTGGTGCCACGCGGCTACCCGGGGCTTTACGGCTCCGCGTTCTCTGCCACCTCAGCGCTCTCCGGGTTTGGCTTTGTTTTTCTCCGCGTCTCTGCGTCTCTGCGGTGAAAATCACTTCGCCTCCCCCGCGATCGCCACGGCCGCGCGTTTACCATCGGCCACCGCGTCGACCACTTCGCGACCGCCGTTGACGCAATCGCCGCCGGCGTAATAGCGCGGGTTGGCCGTACGCCCGGTGGGCCGGTCCACTACGATGGTGCCATCGTGGATTTCAATACCGCGCTGGTGCAATAAATCGGCCATCAGCCTCTTCTGGCCCAGTGCCGGGATCACCATATCGCACGGAATTTCATATTCGGCCCCCGGCAAGGGTTCAACCTGGCGGCGCCCGTCGCGGTCAGGCTCGCCCAAACGCGTCTCCACAAACCGCACCGCCACGGCACGATCGTAACGCACCACAATTTCGACCGGCTGTGCCAGCCAATGGAAGCTCACCCCTTCCATTTTCGAGCGCTCATACTCGAACGGGAAAGCCGGCATTTCTCTGGCGGTCCGGCGGTAGAAGACATAGACGTCATCGGCGCCCAACCGCTTGGCGGCGTTGGCAGCATCGATCGCGGTGTTCCCGCCGCCGATCACAATCACCCGCCGGCCCACTGGAAAACCCGGCGATGTTTTGTACCGTTCGATGAAACGCAGCGCGTCGATCACTCCCGCGGCGCCTTCTCCGGGAATATCGAGCCGCTCCATGGCGCCCAAGCCCATCCCCAGGAAGACGAACGCGAACTCCCGCTCCAAATCCTCGAGTGAGACGGCCGATCCGACTTCCGCCTGGCGGAACTCCGCGCCGAGCGAGCGTACCAGTTCCACTTCTCGGAGACTGTCGGCGGCGCGCAGTTTATACTCCGCCACTCCATAGGTATTCAGCCCGCCGGGCAGCGGGCGGTTGTCGAAAATAGTCACCATGTGGCCGCGCCGCGCCAGTTCCGCCGCACAAGCGAGCGATGCCGGTCCGCCGCCCACGCACGCCACTCGCAAGGGCCCGGGCGATTCGGCCACCGGCAGCCGCCCGTTCGCATCGTAAAAACGGTCCATGGCGTACCGCTGCAGGCGGCCGATCTCGATGGGCTTCTGATGATACCGGTGCATCACGCAGTTGCCTTCGCACAGCACGTCCACCGGGCAAACGCGCGAGCAGCTCAAGCCCAGAATGTTCGCGTCGAGAATCGTCACCGCCGAGCCGCGCAAATTGCCGCTGGAGATTTTCTTGATGAAGCGCGGCACGTCGATATGCGTTGGGCAGGCAGCGGTGCATGGCGCGTCGAAACAGAAGAGGCACCGATTGGCCTCGGCCAGGGCAGATTGCGAATCGAGCGCCGGATGCAGATCGGGAAACCGCTCCGCATGCCCGGGCGCGGGAGTCACCGCACGCCTCCAGCCGCCATCACGCCGACGCTGGTCAGAGCCTTATCGAGCATCCCGAAGAAATTGTCGACGTCCGCGCGGCCGATATTCATCGGCGGAGAGAAACGAAGCACGTTGCCGTACATTCCGCCCTTGCCGAGCAGCAGTCCCTGGTCGCGGCACGCTTCCATCAGGCGGGCCGTAGCAGCCGCCGCGGGCGCCTTCGTCTGGCGATCTTCCACCAATTCGATGGCCTGCAATAGTCCCATGCCGCGCACATCGCCAATCAGCGAATGCCGCTGCTGTAATTCGAGGAGGCGATTGCGCAGGTACGCGCCGGCCTCTTCGCAGTTGGCCGGCAGATTCATTTCCTCGATGTAATCGATCACCGCTTTGGCCTGGGTCGAGACTACCGGATTGCCGCCGAAGGTGGAAATGGTGAGGCCCTTGACCGAATCGGCGACTTCCGGTTTCGCCACCGTCAGGCCGACAGGCGCGCCGTTGCCGAGCCCCTTGGCGCAGGTCATGATATCCGGCGTCACACCCCACTGTTCAATGCCGAACCACTTCGTGCCGGTCCGGCCCCAACCGGTCTGCACTTCGTCGCTGATGAAGATGCCGCCATGATTGCGAATAATTTTTTCGACGATCCGGAAGTACTCCTTGGGCGGCGTGATATATCCGCCGACGCCCTGAATGGGTTCGCCGATGAACCCCGCCACCCGTCCGCTGGTGGATGTACGGATCAATTCCTCCATATCCTGGGCGCAACGCACCTCGCAGCTGGGATATGTCAAGCCGAACGGGCAGCGGTAGCAATAGGCATTGTGCGCGTGGACCACACCCGCTTGCGAAGGCCCGAGCCGCCACCCCGATTGCCCAGTGAGCGTCATGGCCGCCGCGGAACGCCCGTGGTAAGAATGCCTCAACGCCACGATTTCGGTATTACCGGTATAACACCGCGCCGCCAGGATCGCAGTCTCGTTGGCTTCCGTCCCGCTATTAGTGAAGAACGACTTCGTAAGTTGCCGGCCGGGAGTCAGCGACGCCACCTTCTTCGCCAGCGCCGCCTGCGGTTCGTTGGCGAACACCGTGGATACGTGCTGGAGCGTGTCCATCTGGCGCTTCACCTTGGCGTTCACCTGCTCGTTGCAGTGGCCCACGCTCACCGTGACGATTCCGCCGAGGAAATCGAGATATTGCCGGCCGTCGGTATCCCAAACGTATTGGTCCTTGGCGCGCGCCACCACCAGCGGCTCCTCAAAGAAATGAAAGACCGCCGGAAACAGATACTCTTTATTGGCGAGAATAATTTCGTCTTTGGTCATATCTCTTGCTCCTGCCACTCAGGCCTTCACCAGGGACTGATACATATCGGGACGGCGATCGCGGAAGAACTGCCAGGTCTTGCGGACTTCGCCGATCATATCGAGATTCAGGTCGGCAGTCAGTACTTCGTCTTTATCGCGGGAAGCCTGCGCCACTATCTGGCCGCGCGGATCGCAGAAGTAGCTCGATCCGTAGAACTCCCCGATGTTCCACGGCGCTTCCACGCCCACACGATTGATAGCCCCCACGAAATATCCATTGGCCACGGCGTGCGCCGGCTGCTCCAGTTTCCAGAGATACTCGCTAAGGCCGGCGACGGTGGCCGAAGGATTAAAAACGATCTCCGCGCCGTTTAGCCCGAGCGCGCGGGCGCCTTCGGGAAAATGGCGGTCATAGCAAATATAGACGCCGATTTTGGCGAAGCCCACATCGAAGACCGGATAGCCAAGATTGCCCGGACGGAAATAATATTTTTCCCAGAATCCCGGGGCCACGTGGGGGATGTGAGTCTTGCGATATTTCCCCAGGAACAAGCCGTCGTTGTGGATTACCGCGGCAGTGTTATAGAAGACGCCTTCCTGTTCCACCTCGTAAACCGGGACGATGAGCACGATGTGCAGCTCGCGCGCCAGGTCCTGCATCAACTGGATGGTCGGTCCGCCGGGAACGTGTTCCGTGAAATCGTACCAGCGGGTGGTCTGCTCGGCGCAGAAGTACGGACCGTAGAAAATCTCCTGCAAACACACGATTTGCCCGCCGGCCGCGGCCGCCTGCCGGATGTAGTCCACATGCTTATCGACCATGGCCTTCTTGGTAACTTCGAGGGAAGAATTTGGAGGTGCGGCGTTGGTGGCCTGGATCAACGAACAGCGGACAATACGCGACATGACTCCTCCGGCCGCAAAACGGCGATGGGGCCTATTATGAGGCTTCCCGGAAAGTAACGCAACACCGTGGGAGATGCTTTAAGCTTGTCCATACCGGGAGCAATAGCAGATTGCCTATGGTAGACAATCTGCTATAGTGTTGCCATGCTGGACCGCATCGAACTCCTCCAGGGGACGCTCGACCTGCTCATCCTTCAGGTGCTCCGGTGGGGACCGCAACATGGCCACGGCATAGGCCAAGCCATCCGTGCACGCTCGCAGGAAGCGCTCCGGATCGAGCACGGCTCGCTGTATCCCGCGTTGCATCGGCTCGAAAAGCAAGGCTGGCTCGCGTCAGAGTGGAAGATCTCGGAAGCCAACCGCCGCGCCCGCTATTACAAGCTCACGCCGCGGGGAAAGCTGCAATTGATCGAAGAACAATCCCACTGGAAACAACTGGTGCGCGCCGTGGCCCGCACCATGAAACCCGTCAAGGAGTAACACAATGTGGCGGCGCCTCTTTCCGCAACGTGTTTCCGATACCGATCTCGATGACGAGTTCATCGCTCACCTCGAGATCGAGGCCAGGCAACTCATCGAACGCGGCATGACGCGCGAACAAGCGGAGACGGAAGCACGCCGGCTCTTCGGCAATCGCGCTCTCATCCAGGAGGAGGCGCGCGAAGTCCTCGGATCCGCCGCCTTCAGCCGTCTTTGGCAGGATGTCCGCTACGCCGCCCGCATTTTGCGGCGCGCGCCCGCTTTCACCGCGGCGGCCGTCCTGTCCCTCGCGCTCGGAATCGGCGCCACTACCGCCGTTTTCAGCATCGCCGACACAATCTTCCTGCGCCCGTTGCCGTATGCCGATGCCGGCCGATTGGTGTGGCTTGGGATCCGGTTCTCCAGCATGGGCATCGACTTCCTCCCCTCGCCGGATTACGTTGCGTGGCGCCGGGACAATCGCACATTCCAGGGGCTGGCCGCCACACAGGCGCATTTCGGCACCACCATGGTGCTGGGCACATCCGACCCGGCCCAAGTGAGCGCCGGCCGGGTTTCCGCCAACTTCCTCGATGTCTTTGCCGTCACTCCTGCCTTTGGCCGCTCCTTCCGGCCGGAAGAAGAGCTCCCCAACGGCCCCAAAGCTGTGTTGCTGATGTACCCATTCTGGCGCGACCATTTTCATTCGCGTCGCGACATTGTCGGCTCCGCGATCGCCTTGGACGGCCAGCCGTATAGCGTCGCCGGCATTCTGCCGCAGTCCTTCGTTTATCCTGTCGACGTCAAGGTCGATCTGCTCACCACGCTGCCCGTTTCTCCGACGGCCGGCCATCGCGACCGGAGTATGTTTACATGGGCCGTTTTCGGACGGCTCAAGCCCGGCGTCACCTTAGTGCAGGCAAAGGCCGATCTGGACACGCTCTACACCGCCAGCAAGGCCGACTTTCCTCAACTGTTCCACGACGATAAGCTGGTCTTGCAGCCGCTGCAGGAACACCGCGCGGGCAATGTCCGCACGCTTTTGTTGATCCTGATGGGCGCGGCGGCGTGCCTGCTCGCCATCGCTTGCGCCAACGTCGCTAATCTTCTGCTGGCGCGCTGGTCGGCTCGCGCTCGCGAGCTGGCAGTGAGGGCGGCAATCGGCGCCGCACGCGGACGCCTGGCGCGCCAGTTGTTCACCGAAATCGTGCTCCTGGTCGCTGCCGGAACGCTGGTGGGCATGTTGTTCGCGGAAGCCGCGCTCCGCGGCTTTGTTCACTTTGCCGCCAGCGAGATCCCGCGGTTGAGCGAAGTCGGCATCGATTTCCGGGTCTTCGGCATCGCGTTGCTGGTCTCGCTCGCGACCGCGCTGATTTTCGGCGGCCTGCCGGCAATGCGCGCCGGGCGCATCGACCTCCAATCGGTATTGCAGCGCGCGGCTCGCGGCGCAACAGGCGGACATCAGTTCCTTCGCCGCGCTCTTGTCGCCGTCGAAGTGGCTTTGTCGGTGATTCTGCTCTCCGGCGCGGCGCTACTGCTCGAAACGCTGTGGCATTTGCAGTACGATCATCTCGGGTTCCAGCCGGAGCATGTGCTCACCGTCTCCGTCCCGCTGCTTGTTGGCCCTGTCTCCGGAGGCTCCGCGCGCGAGGCCCTGGTCGCCGATCTCTTGACGTACCTGCGCCGCATTCCGGGCACCGAAGCGGCCAGCCTCACCCAGTGCACGCCGCTCTTCGCCGGCGTGGCTTCGATCACATTCTCGCGTTCCGACCGGCCCTTGCCGGAGCCATTTCATCGTGGCGATAACATCGGCATGTGCGGTACCGACAGCGAGTACCTCAAGGCCACGGGGACCCGTTTGGTGGAAGGCCGTTACTTCAACGACGGCGACCGCGTTCACCCGAACACCGTCGCGGTTATCAATCAGGCGGCTGCCCGCACCTACTTCCCCGGGGAAGACCCGCTCGGCAAGCAAATTATGGGAGGCCGGGCATCGCAATGGAAGACCGTGGTAGGTGTGATTGCCGACGCCAAGAACCAGGGATTGAATCACCCCGCGATTCCCGAGGCGTGGGTGAATGACACGGGCGAGTTCGGCGCGGCCGATCTCCTCTTTTTGGTCCGCACTCTTGCCAACGAAGGGGCCGTGGCGCGCGCCCTTCGGGAGGAAATGCGCGCAAACCACGCTGGTATCTTCACCAAAGTGCAGTCGCTCGATGCCGCCATGGCCGAGCAGACGGCCAGCCCGCGATTCAACACCGTGCTGCTTTCGACCTTCGCGGCTCTCGCGTTCCTGATGGCCGTTGTCGGCGTGTACGGTGTGCTCGCGTTCTCCGTCACCCAGCGAAGCGCGGAAATCGGCATCCGCATGGCGCTCGGTGCGACTCCCGAGTCGGTGCGGGCACTGGTGATGAAAGAAGGCGCCGCCACGTTGGCCGCGGGCGCCATCGCCGGCGTCGCCGGGGCGCTGCTGCTCACGCGCTATCTCACGTCGTTTCTGTACGGAGTCACGGCGACCGATCCCGCGACGTACATAGCAGTGGTCGCCGGGCTCGCGGCTGCCGCGTCGGCCGCTAGTTTTCTACCAGCTCGCCGCGCGTCGAGACTGGATCCCGCGGTGGCGCTCCGCCATGAATGACCATGGTAAAATGACCATGGTATGAAGAAAGCAATCGCGGCCGGTGAGTTCAAGGCGAAGTGCCTCCACCTTCTGGATGAAGTTCAGCAAACCCGCCAGGAGATCGTGATCACCAAGCGAGGGCGCGCGGTTGCTCGATTGGTCCCGGTCGAAAAAGAGATTCCCACACTTTTCGGCCGTATGAAAGGATCAGGCAAGATTCTCGGCGACATCGTCGGACCGACAGGCGAGCTGTGGGAGGCGGATCAATAGCTTGGCCTCGGACCCGCTCTTGTTGGACACGCACTACTGGATTTGGCTGCAGTTTGGGATACGGGGTCACCTCACTGAGCCAGTTTTGAAAGCGATCGACGAGGCAGCCGCGATTGGATCTTTGCTTCTGTCGGTGATTTCGGTGTGGGAACTTGGTCTGCTGGAATCCAAAGGGCGACTCCAACTGTATGCCCCCTGCGAACAATGGGTCCGCGACGCCCTTGCCATCCCCGGCCTGTCGGTGGCGCCGCTGACCCCTGAAATCGCTCTCGCCAGCAGTCGCCTGCCGGAACCATTCCATGGCGATCCGGCCGACCGCATCATCATCGCGACGGCGCGGGCCCTCGGCGCCCGCCTCGTCACTCGCGACCGTAAGATCCGCGAATACGCGCGCAAGCGCCGCCTGTTGATCCTCTAGAGCTACTTCACCGTCAACCAGAACGGCATCACGCGCAGCATCCCGCCCCTGATCCACGCGTGGAACGGTACCGGTCCGAATATCTGCGCCAGCTTCGATTCCAGCGCGTCATCCGTGGGCCGGTGCATCAGCATATCCAGAATGCTGCGCCGCCCCGGGTACATCACCACATTCACATTCTCCGACGCCGGAATCTTGGCCTTCGCCTTCACCATGTCCATGGCCGTGTCCAACCCGCCCAGTTCATCCACCAGCCCTTTCGCCTTCGCCTGGCTCCCCAGCCACACGCGCCCTTGCGCCAACGGCTCGATGTCCTCGTATTTGCGATGCCGCGCCGCCGCCACCTTGCTGACGAAATCGTGGTAGCTCTCGTCGATCCCGTCGCGCAGCATCTGGCGTTCGTCGGGCGTCAACTCGGTGTAGTCCGAGTCTATGCCGGCGTGTTTGCCGCGCTGGATGGCATCCTTGGTCACGCCCAGCTTATCGTATAGCCCGTGCAGATCGGGCTTACCGAATACCACGCCGATGGAGCCGGTTTCGGTCTGCGGATAAGCCACGATGGGGTCGCCGGTCATGGCCATGAAGTAGCCGCCGGATGCCGCCACGTCCGACATTGAAATTACCATCGGCTTCTTCTTGCTCAACAGGTTCAACTCGCGCCACATCTCGTCGGACGCCACCACTTCCCCGCCGGGCGAATCGATGCGCAACACCACGCCCTTGATGGAAGAATCGTCGCGCACCTTGCGCACCAGCTTGTCGAAGCCGTAAGAAGTCAGGTCCGATTCGTCCGCGCCGTTGTCGTTCGGGCCGCCGCGCACGATGTCGCCCTGCGCCACCAGCATGGCGATGCGGCTCCTGCCCTCGAGACCGACAGAGTTAAGCGGCACCTTCAAATAATCGTCCAGCGCCACGCGATGCGGATCGCCGTGCAGCTTGTCTTTCAACTCGCTCCACATCTGATCTTCGAATTCAAGCGCATCCACCAGCCCGGCGTTCTGCGCCTGCGTGGCGGTGAACGGTCCTTGGTCGATGATGGCGCGAACCGCATCGGCGCTCTTCTTGCGGCCCACCGCGATGTGGTCCACCATGGCGGCGTACAGTCCGTCCACCACGCTGCCGATGACTTCGCGCGTTTCTGGACTCATATCGGTGCGCGTAAACATATCGCCGAAATCTTTGTATTTGCCGGCGTGCTCCACGTCCACCGTCACGCCGACTTTGTCCAGCGTCTTTTTGAAATACATCAATTCCGCGCGCAGTCCTTTGAGCATGAGCTGGTCGGAGGGTCCGAGGTAGATACGGTCGGCCGCGCTGGCCACGTAATATTCCCGCCCGCCGGGTGTGCGCAGGTAGGCATATACGGGCTTGCCGGATTTGCGGAACTGCTCGATGTCGGAGCGGATTTCCTCCAGCTTGCCCCAGCCGCCGGCGAGGCCCTCCGGCTCGAGTACGACGGCTTTGATGTCGCTGTCGGCCGCGGCTTTCTTGAGCGTGATCCACACGCCCGAGAGCGTGAGGCGCGGACCGTCGCCGCCCAACAGCGCCGGCAGTTCCACCGGAGGCTTCTCGGGGATCTCGCCCTGCAGACGAAGCACCAGAACGGAATTGGTGAATATGGTTGGCGGTTTTTCACGAAATCGCAGGGCCGCGAAGATCAGGAGCACGATAGTCAGAAACACCAGCGCCAGGCCGGTGGCGACGCCCAACAGAAACTTGCCCATAGCTATTTCGAAAGTAGCACGCGCGGCCGCGCCAGCGTGTCTCGTTTCTCACGCACCGGCTTCCGTGCCGCGGCGCAAGGCGCGCAGATCGATACCGAGCGCCTGGCACTTCTTGTAGAGGTGGCTGCGTTCCAGCCCCAGCGCCTTGGCCGTATCGGTCATGCGCTGATTGTGCCGCTTCAACTCCGCCAAGAGCTGTTCGCGCTCGAAGCTGTCCACGCGCTGCGCTAGCGTGCCGGCGATCGCCGGGGCCCTGGTGATTTGCGCCGGTCGAGCTTCGTCCGCACCGGCCGGCAATGCCAGCCGAACGGTCGCCGCATCTACGGGGCCGTCCGCCAACAACAGCAGCCGCTCCACCACATTGCGCAATTCGCGCACGTTGCCGGGCCAGGCGTAGCGCTGCAGCTCTTCGATGGCGCCCGGCTCGAACGGCTTGGGCTTCCACCCATTCTGTTCCGCCACCTGCGCCGCGAAGTGCGCTACCAGCGCCGGAATGTCTTCCACACGCTCGCGCAGGCCGGGCAGCAACAGCGGAAACACGTAAATGCGATGGTACAGATCCTGCCGGAAGACGCCCTTTTTCACGAGTTCATCGAGATTGCGGTGGGTGGCCACAATCACCCGCACGTCTACCGGAATGGTGCGGTCGCCGCCCACCCGTTCCACCTGCCGCTCTTCCAGCACCCGCAGCAGTTTGGCCTGCATCACCAGCGGCATGTCGCCGATCTCATCGAGAAACAGAGTACCCTTATGGGCCTGCTCGAACTTGCCGATATGGCGTGCCGCCGCGCCCGTGAAGCTGCCCTTTTCATGCCCGAACAGCTCCGATTCGATCAGCTCTCCCGGCACCGCCGCGCAATTCAACGTGACGAAAGGAGCCTCCCGCCGCGGGCTCCGCTCATGCAGCGCGCGCGCGATCAACTCTTTGCCAGTGCCCGTCTCGCCCAGAATGCAGACGCGCGCCTCGCTCGCCGCCACCCGGTCCACCTGCGCCATCACACGCCGCATCGCCTCGCCCGAATGGACGATCTCGTGCTTCCCGACGCGCTGCCGCAACTCGCGATTCTCCGCCTCCAGGCGTTTCAGCTTGAGGACGTTGTCCACGGTGAGTAGCAGCTTGTCGGTGGAGAGCGGCTTCTCGAGGAAATCGGCCGCGCCCAGCCGCGTCGCCCGTACCGCCATCTCGATATTGGCTTGCCCGGAGATCATGACGACCGGCAGGGCAATCCCGAGATTGCGCAGCTCTTCCAGCAGTGTGATGCCATCTTTCCCAGGCATGACTACGTCCGACAGCATCATGTCGAACGGTTGCGACTTCACGAGCTCCAAGGCCCGGTTGGCGTTGTCGCAGACCGTTGCCTCATGCCCCGCCAGGCGGAAAGCGCGCGAGAGAGACGCCAGCGTGCTGTGATCGTCATCGACTATCAGAAGCTGTGCCATGGTTTACCTGGATGTCATCCCAGATCGATCCGGAACGTCGTCCCCCTGCCCGTTTCGCTCTCCACGGAGATCCGCCCCTTATGATCGCTCACGACCGATTGCACGATCGCCAACCCCAAGCCCGTCCCATGCGTCTTCGTCGTGTAGTACGGCGTAAAGAGCCGCTCGCACTCTTCCGGCGTGAGGCCTTGCCCTGTGTCCGACACTTCCAGCCGCACACCCGTGCCGAGCGCCGCCGTCCGCACCGTCAGCGTACCGCCGCCAGGCATCGCGTCCACGGCGTTCAGGATAAGATTGCGCAAAACCCGAGTCACCTGCTCCCCATCCACCTGCACCGGGCGCAACGCCGGATCGAGCTGCACCGAGGCGCCAATGCCGGCGTTCGCAAGCTGCGCTTCAAATAACCGCATCGTCTCCGCCACCAGATCGTTCAAGTTCACGGACTGCATTTCCGGCGCCGGCATTTTGGCGAAATCGCTGAAGCGGCCGATGATCTGCTTCAAGTTCGCGAGCTCCGCCAGCAGCGTCGATGTCCCTTCGCGAAATACCTCATCGAACTGGTCGGGATATTTTTCGCGCGCGCGTTGCAGGTTCTCCACGGTGATCTGCAGCGGGAACAGCGGATTCTTCAGCTCGTGCGCCAACCGCCGCGCCAGTTCGCGCCACGCCGCCACGCGCTCCGCCTGCACCAGCCGATCGCGCTGCTCAACCAGTTCGTGAGTCATGCGATTGAACGCGGCCGCCAGTTGCCCGATCTCGTCCCGGCTGGCCACCTCCACGGTGGCGCCCCAATTTCCGGCCGCCACCCGGCCGGCGCTTTCCGCTAATTGCTGCACGGGCCGCGTGATGCGCGCCGTGGCCCACCAGCTGAGCACGATCGCGAGCAAGATGCCGGTCACCGCCACGATCACCGCGGTCTGCAGCATGGACCCTTCCAGTTGCACCAGTTCGCGCCGGGAATTGCCCACCAGCAGCACGCCCAGCACGTCGTTGTCGCGGCCTGCGAGCGGCAGCGCGTGGAACGTCTCCGCCGAGGCTCCGTGGCCGATCGTGCCGACCGCCTCTCTACGCTGCGTTTCCACTTGCTCCACCAGCGGACGGAGGAGCGACGACGACGCCACCGGGCCGCCGGCGTCGATCAGCTCCGACGGCGCGAACCCCGGAGCCAGATTGCGATAGAGCAGCACCCGCATGCCCTCCGGAGCCACCAGCGACGCGATGAACTCGCGGTCCAACGCGCGCCCACCGGCGACGTACAGCTTCATTTCGCCCGCCACCACCGTGCGCACCGCCATCAGGGCGAGTGTCACCGCTTCCGGCAATTCTTCCCGTTTGAGGAATGCGGCGCGCGATTGCCAATCATGCTCGTTCGCCAGCCAATCCTCCTTATATCCGAACCGCGCCTGCCACTGGTGCGACGAAACGATGGCGCCGTCGGCCGCCACCAGTTCCAACAGGTCCAACCGATTCGTGGAAGCGAGCGCGTCGGCTTCCGTCAAGTAGGACGATGGGTCCGGTGTGATGGCAATCTCACGCGCCAACGCGGTGTCTGCGATGCCTTCCACAGTGCGCACGATCTCTTCGCCGCGGCGCTGAAACTCCTTATGGAATTGCGCCACGATGGCGTTCACGCGGCGCGCCTCCATGCTCTCGAAGGCGCGACGCGCGCTGCTCGAAACGATCAACTCCACTATGCCGACCGCGGCGGTGATCGCCACCGCGAAGATCAGCAGCAAACGCGTGCGGAACATCATGGCCGGTCTTCCAACCAGAGGCTGTCGAAGCGCCATTCGCCCAGCTGGTCGATCACCGGTCCGCCTTGCACGCGCGGACCGGCGCCGTAAACGTCGGGAAGATGGAACAGCGGAATCACCCGGTAGCCATCCAGCAGCGCCCGCTCGGCCAGATACTGCTCTTCGGGATTGCGCGCCGCCGCCGGTTCATTCAGGCCGAACGCCATCGCTACGCTGGCCAACGCGTGGGGAACGTCCGCCGACGGAATGCGCGTTTCCACCAGCCGGACATCGGCATTGGCGGTGGCCGGCACGATCGACACCGCCAGGTGAGCATCGCGCGCATTGAGTTGGATGCGATCGGCGATGCCGCGGTTGGCCGCGTCGTCTACCGCCAGCGAGAGGGTCCGGTCCGCGGGCGCGAGCGACGCCACCAGCGCTTGCGCTTTCGCCATGTCTGCCGACGCGCCAAAAACGAAGGCGTATCCCGAGATCCACTGCGGCAGGAGCGCTCCCGAGATCTCGCCCTGTTTTTGCAGTAGGACGCTGTGGATGGCGCTGCGATCCACCGCCAGCGCCAGCGCCTCGCGCACGCGCGCATCGGTGACTCGCGGCGAGAAAACCAGGGCCATCAGGCGCACCGGGGAGGACGGCCACCGACCCGCTGCATGTCTCCGCAGTTCCGCCAAGCCGAGTTCCACGACATCCGCCTTGCCAAGTTCGAGATCCACCGATTGATCGCGCAGGGATCGCGCCAACTGGATGTCTACGTTATCCAGGAATGGCCGCCCGCCGGGGGCGTTTTCGTCGGCTGTGAAGACTGCCCGCCGGCCCGCTTCCCATGTGGTCAGTACGAACCCTTTGGGAACGCCGAACACTTCCGGCGATGGCGGAGATTCACGGATTTCCACCCGCAACGTGCCGCCGTAGTGCGGGCGTGTCGCCGCCGAGCCTAAAGCCGCCATTAGCAGTAGGGCGATCCGCTTAGTTTCCACAAATCACCGAGACGACATATGCCGAGTATTGTTGCGACCGCAAGTCGCGCACCACCGCCGTTACTGAGTTCGCTCCCGAGGTCCAGAGGGCCAAAACAGGGCCGGAAAAATCGGCGGCTTCGCTTAGCGGCCGCGGGGTTCGGTCGGCCAGCGTGAAGGCCTGAATCGAATCGGGCTGCCCTCGGTCCCCGGCGCGCGTTGCCAATACTTGCGATCCGGCGCCGCAAGGTGCGTCCGTGCCGGCGATGTCCGAGCCCCACGGAACGTTGGCCGCGCCCACCGCATCGAGCGCTGCGTCGAACATCTGAACCCGCCCGTCAGTCGCGGCCAGCAGCCAATACGTCCGTCCCTGCGATTCCACCCTCGCCGCCGAAAAGAATGGCGGCACACTCTTGCGTTGCCCACTCTGCGTGGTGATTCGCCCGTCGAAGTAGTTGCGGGCGCCGGCGAACTCGGCCAGGAGCAACCCGCGGCTGCCCGATTCCAACACCCACGGCTCTTCGCTCGCATGGCATTCGGCCGCTAGCGACGGCTCGGTGGTTCCTTCGCATCGCATGCCCGGCGGCAGCGCCTGAAAGCCGGCGCCCTTCAG
>Ga0181528_10001202_pt1 | contig 16261 bp, 12 predicted proteins | sample PEATcosm2014_Bin_47_FD_119742 | JGI IMG/M metagenome (GOLD analysis project Ga0181528, IMG submission 119742) | Peatland microbial communities from MTU Mesocosm Facility, Houghton, MI, USA - PEATcosm2014_Bin10_10_metaG | ecosystem: Environmental > Terrestrial > Soil > Wetlands > Peat | place...
AGACCTGGGGATGACGCAAAAATCCCTGCGCCAGCAGCGCCGCCTCAATGGCGTGGGCGGCAGCCTGCTCGTCCATGCCGCCGACCTGCACCTCATGGATCATCGGCAACGTTACTGTGCCCGACGGCGAGACGCGCACCAGTGAATGAAACTCCGGCGTATGCACTTCGCTGACATCGAGAAAATCGCCCGGCGCGATGGGTGCAGGCATGGGAGTGGCCGTGGGAGCTAACTGCCCCGGCTGTCCTGCGACGGGCGCGGCGCTGTCCCAGATTGCGGGTGCCTCTTTGGGATTGGGCAGATTCTGTGCCGGTTGAGAATCCGGAATGCGAACCACACCTGTGGGAAGGCCGTAGGTGCTGGGCGTGGGAGCTTGGGCGTGGAGCGCCGCACCTGCCAGAAGGATCGCCAGCAGCGCCAGAAGAGCCGGAGGACGAATGGAATCAAGCAAAAGCGCGCCTCCGATCGCCAGCCACAGGCTGACAAAAAGGGTGATGGCCAGGTAGAGCAGCAGATCGGGCGTCACCGGCTTTACCGGCTGGCGGGCAGAGTCGACGATTGAGATGCTGGAGCCTTGACTGCCCGCGGCCAGTGTAGCCTCTTCCACCTTTTCCTGCACGCGCACATAAAGCTCATGACTGGCGTTGGCCTCCTCGCGCATGGCCGCATATTGGGAGGCGGCTTCGTTGGCCTTCATGCCCGCGGCGGTCAATTCTTCCAGTTGCCGGCGCACCATCTGCTCACGGTCGGCGGCGGTCTTCCAGGCGCTATGAAATTGTTCCACCAGGCGCGCATCCTCGGCGGCTTTCTGCCGTTCCAAATCCTGCAACTGGCGGCGAATCTCGACGACGCGGGGAAAGTTGGGGCCATGTTCGATGTTGAGCTGGGCCTGCTCCTGCTCCAATTCGCTGCGCCGCGTGTGAATCTGCTGGAGCAGGGCAGTGGCAAAGTCGCCGCCCTCGGATTGCAGGCGCGGATCGGAGGCAATCACCAGCTCCGGATCGCCTTCTGAGGCCGCGCGGTACTGGGCCTCGCGCAGAATCCGGTCCGTGGAGGCCGCAACCAGTTGCTGATCGAGCTGATCGATCTCCAGCAAGGCGGAGGTATGCTCGGTTTCGCCCGGCTGGCCGTTGGCAAGGGTCTCTGGGGTGGTCAGCAGATCGTGCTCACGTTGAAAGGCAGCCAGCCGCTGCTCGTCCAGATCGACACGTACCTTCAATTCCTTGAGCTGGCCTGCCAGCCAGTTTGAGGCTTGCAGGGTAGCCAGGACGCGCGTGTCACTCTCCTGCTGGCGATAAGCGGCAATCAGCGTATTGACCACATTCGCCGCGAGAGCCGCGTCCTTGCATCGAAAACGAATTTGAATCAGGAGGGTGCGCGGCAGCGTTTCCACGCGCAGCCGCCGCTCGAATCTCTCCAAAAGCCAGGCCTGGGCCTCGGGAGCGGGGTTTTCTGGATGAAAATCAGGAAACTTGCTGGAGAAACGGCCCATGAATCCTGAAGCCTGATAGAGCTTCAGGCCGAGAATCACCTTCCAGGCCAACTGGTCGCTGCGGAAGACATTGGCGACGGTCTCCTGCTGCACCGGAGCAGAGAGAATCGAGGCAGAGACAGCAGCCTCCGGCGCCTCCAGGCTGAGCGCGGAGTCGGGAGTGGTGCGCAACTCCACCCTGGCGCCAGCCTCATATTGATTGGGAGCGACGAGGCAATAAAAAAGACAAAACAGCATCGATCCGCCCACCACCATGCCGATCAGGCGGCGGCGGCGCGTCAGAACCATCCAAAGTTCAGGCAAGGATCGGAAAGAGCCGCAGGAGTCCGCGGCGGGCGGCGCATCGCTTTGGCGGGACGATTGGTACGGATAATTGCTCGCATCCGGCACAGGCTGGGAACCTCCGTCCCGCAGTCCCTCCGGCAGGGCCATCCTGGAATTCAAAGCGAATAGCAGCCGCGGAGGAAATCACCGCCAGTGTGCTTGATTGAAATCAATCCGTCAATAGACTCCCTCACTCAGCGGAGTCGAGCAGTTCTATCCAGTCAGTTGCGTCTGTAATGATCGGCCCCGACGACAGGCTGGATAGCTGCTGAAAAACGTCAATGGGATGCGTCCTCGCTCGCTCGGTCAAGTCTTGAAGCAGTTCATCAATGTACGCTGAATCGAATTCAGAAACCTGCCGCCTTGCAGAGGTACGGGTATACAGTTTCAGGCCGGAGGCGTCCAGGACCGCCAGCAAAATCAGCTCTCCCGCAGTCGACCCGACCGTCCTGTCGGGAAGGCAATATTTGACTGTACATATCCTCACACTTGAGTTCAATGGTGCATCCTGCGAGCATCCGATCATGGTTTCCCTCGGTGCGCTCTACCATCCTCTGTACGCACAGGACAGCATCCTTCAATAAAACCGCATCCGTGACCCGGCGTCTAAAACGCTCGAAGTTCAATAGAGCAGATTCAGTGCTCCACCCTTCGGGCAGATGGCCGGCAACATCGGAGAGCGCTGCCAAATCGAGTCGCTGGATGGCTCTTTGGATATCTTTGAAATCTCGCGCCCGTGCCCCTGTATAGACGCGAGAATCGAGATAACGTGACGCCAAAAAGCTCGGAGACGCAGTTCCGGATGCCCCCCCAAAGAGATGACCATGGTCAATGAAGAACGCCTCGAGCGACTTGGTGTCCCGCTCAATAAAGATAGCCTGACGATTGTCGGCGTGTCCGCAAAGAGCGTCCAATACCCACGCCGTACAAAAATCTCGCCGATTACTGATCCGATTGAAGCTTGTTCGGGACAGTATCTCAAATACAGATGTATTTCTCAAGTTCAAAAATCGCGAGCCGAAGCACAAGCCAGCCTTCGGCCTCAGCAGTCCATGCTCCAATTCCATCCAGCATGCTTGATTCCGGTCAAGGAACTCCTCGGAGATATGCACCAGGCGCCACTCCGGCACGGGCAAACCCGCGCCGCGGAACAACTCCGTTCCGAGAGCCTCATTGAACAGCAAATTGGAGCCTTGTGGATTGTTTAGAAATTTAACAACATATAAAAAGCCGTCGCTAGCCTGGACCAATACTGGCTGCGATCCTCCCCGCAACTTGCGGACGTGAAACAGAGCCTCAACACGTTTTACCTGAATCATTTCCCCCCCTATATCACAAGACACAACACGGATATATGGGAGGTAAGAGAACGAAAGGCTAACAAAATAAGCAGTAAAACAATTGCGCCACCAACATGACGGACAGTTGGAAGCAGCTTCCTTAATAATTCTCAAGGATTAACTTTTTGGATTATCTTAACTGAAAGGAAATAATGTCAACATGAATCGCATTATTTATGCAATAAATTTGCGGCAAACTGCACAAAACCTGTGGAAAACCTCACATTGAGGGAAAACTCTGCTTTCGCTCTCGATTCAAGGGATGCACATGATCGCCCCGCGGCTCACTCCGCTCCGCCTCCGCCTCGATACCAGTCGACGGTACGCCGCAGCCCCTCACGGAAATCGACGATGGGCGCGTAACCGAGCAAATCACCTGCCAGCCCAATGTCGGCCAGCGAGTCGCGGATGTCACCGGCGCGGGCGGCAGCATAGGCCGGCTCGCCGCTATAGCCGGTCAGCTCACTCAGGATATTGAAGGTTTCATTCAGCGTTATACGGCTTCCGGTTGCCACATTCATCATCCTGCCAGAGACCTTGTCCGCTGGAGCGGCCGCCGCCAGCAGATTGGCATGGACGACATTGTCGATGTAGGTGAAGTCGCGGCTCTGCTCGCCGTCGCCAAAGATCGTCGGCTGCGCTCCGGTCAGCATCCGAAGGCAGAAGATGGCCAGAACGCCGGAGTAGTGCGAGGTGGGGTCCTGGTGCGGCCCGAAGACGTTGAAGTAGCGCAACACCACCGTCTCCAATCCGTAGACGCGGGTAAAGGCGCCCATATAGTGTTCACAGGCGAGCTTGGCCACAGCGTAAGGAGAGATGGGGGCGGGCAGCATCGCTTCCTGCTTGGGCAGCGTGGGAGATTCTCCGTATGCCGAAGACGAGCCTGCATACACCACACGGCGGACTCCGGCGTCGCGCGCGGCCACCAGCAGATTCAGTGTGGCATCGACGCAATTGACGTTGGTGCTCACCGGGTCAGCCACCGAGCGCGGCACTGAGGCCAGCGCCGCCTCGTGAAAAACGATCTCGACTCCGGCGCAGGCAGCAGCGCAGGCAGCCGGATCGGCCAGATCGCCTTCGATGAATTCCATCGCTTCCAACCCGACCAGATTGGAGCGCTTGCCGGTGATGAAGCTGTCAATGCCGCGAACGCTCTCGCCGCGCTCAAGCAAGGCCGCGGCAATCGAACGGCCGATGAAACCTGCAACTCCGGTTACGAGAAACTTCGCCACTGTGATTCTCAACTTTCTGGATCGCGCCCGCTGCATCCGCAATGAGCATAACCCATCTTCTCATCTACCGGGCCACACTGAAGCCGCCAGCGCCCCAAGAAAAACCACCTGAATTCCCGCTCTCATGGCCAGTCCTGGAACGGGCTTCCCGCCGATCGTCAGATGCTCCCGCGCCGCTTTGGCATTGGCTGGAAAGATGCACACCAGCATCCCCGCGGCCAGCGCTGCAACCACCGGCGCCGCACGCGGAAGCTGCAACCCCACAGCGATCAGCAGCTCCGCGGCTCCAGTCAGCGTAACCCACATCCCCGCACTGCCAAGCGCTCGCGGCACCATGCGCATCAGATCGGAACGGCGCTTGCCCCAATGCGCTGAAGCAGTCAGAAGGAACATCACACCCAGCGCCGCCCGCAGAGCATTCTGCCAATCGGCAAAATACGCCACTCCAAAGCCTGCCAGACGGAAGACGGCAAAGGAAATCGCCAGAACGATCAAAGGGATCATAGTGCAACTCCGCGGTTAGGGCCTGTTAACACTACCTCAGGCGGATGGCATTGCGAGCGAAAAACCGCTCAGACGAGACGGAGTCCGCAGGTTTGGTTCTTCCAAGCACAAGGACGACAACGAAGTATGAGCGGATTTCCACCCCAGCGACGAAGACCTGTCGCTGGGGACCCCGGATTTTCGCCGCAACCCGAGGCCCCCGGCAAACGAACTTTGTTTGACGGGGTGGAAGCCGAAGGGACGGGGCCAATTTTCCCCATTTCATCGTTGCTCGTCACTCCAGTAACCAGTTACAGTTCGCTCCTCGCGCCTCGAACTGAGAAAAATTGGCCGCCGTCGCCGCCACCTGAGGTAGTGTTAACAGGCCCTAGTCTATCGCGCTTGCTGTCCTTGAATCCGCTCCCGGCAATTCAAGAGCGTGCAATATCCTACAATGAGAATCATGATCATAGCGAACCAGAGCCGGCTGACCGCGCTCAAGCAGAAGATCGACTCCCGTGAAGCGCGCATCGGCATCGTGGGAATGGGGTACGTGGGCCTGCCATTGGCGCTGCTCTTCAGCGGCGAACGCTTTCAAGTCACCGGCTTTGATATTGCGCCGGAGAAGGTGAGCACACTCAACGCCGGCGGCTCCTATATTGTGCGCATTCTTCCGGGTGAGATTCAAGCAGCGCAAAAAAATGGTTTTCGCGCCACCGCCGATTACTCCGAGATCGCCCAGATGGACGCAGTGATCATCTGTGTACCCACGCCGCTCGACGAGCATCAGGAGCCTGACCTGAGCTACGTCACGGGCACAGTTCGTTCCATTGCTCCCTGGATTCATGAAGGTCATTTGATCGTGCTGGAAAGCACGACCTATCCGGGCACCACCGAAGAGATTGTGGTTCCGCTGCTTGAAGCAGGAAACCTGCGCGGACTGAAGGCATCGCGCGTTCCCGATCAGCCGGGCTTTCATGTGGTTTTCTCGCCGGAGCGAGAAGATCCCGGTAACGATACCGTCGCCCGCCACGACATTCCCAAGGTCGTGGGCGGCTGCGGCCCGTCGGCCACGCAACTGGCCTCGGCTCTCTATGGCTCAATCTTCCGGCGCGTGGTACCGGTCAGCAGCCCCTCGGTCGCGGAGATGACCAAGCTGCTGGAAAACATCTATCGCTGCGTCAACATCGCGCTGGTCAACGAACTCAAGCAGCTCTCCATGCGCATGGGCATCGACATCCATGAAGTGATTGACGCGGCCCGGACCAAACCCTTCGGCTTCCAGGCCTTTTATCCCGGCCCCGGCCTGGGTGGGCATTGCATTCCCATCGATCCCTTTTATCTCTCCTGGAAGGCCAAGCAATTCGACTTTCGCACGCGTTTCATCGAGCTGGCCGGCGAAGTCAATACGAATATGCCTTACTTTGTCATCGATCAGATCGCATCCGGCCTCAACGACCACAGCAAATCGATCAAAGGCTCGAAGGTACTGGTGCTGGGCGTGGCCTACAAGCGCGACATCGATGACCTGCGCGAGTCGCCCTCGCTCACCATTATCGAGCTGCTGCGCGAAAAGGGCGCCATCGTCGCCTACAACGACCCCTTCTTCGCCACTGTGGGCCGCGGACGCCACTACGATCTGAAGATGACCAACACTCCGCTGGACAATCTCGGCCAGTACGACGCGGTCGTCATCGTTACCGACCACTCGATCTACGACTACAAGGCCATCGTCGAAAAGTCGCAGTTGGTGGTGGACACACGGAATGCCACCAAGGGAATCATCTCGGAGAAGATTGTGCGCTGCTGAGTTCGCTGCGCATAATCGGTAAATTTCGGTCTACCCTGCCATCGCCACTGCGCGCGTGCTCTGCTTGCGCACGGTGAGCCGTTCCACCAGCTCCGCACGCACCTCGTAGCCGCGGCCCGCAGCCGTTGGAACGGCGATCTCGCCGGCCGCGGAAACGGCGACCTCCGGCTCGATAATGTCCTCGGCCCAGTAGCGAGCCGATGCGGAGACGTCCCCAGGCAGCGAAAAATCCTCCAGCGACGAGAGCGCAATGTTATGTGCGCGTCCCACGCCCGACTCCAGCATTCCGCCGCACCAGACCGGAATACCCCGCTCCAGAGCCGCGTTGTGCACCGCGATGGCCTCGCTGAATCCGCCCACGCGCCCCAGCTTCAAATTGATGATCCGACATGACTCCATCTCGATCGCGGCCAGCGCATCGCGCCGGTTGCGAATCGATTCATCCAGGCAGATCGGCGTAAAGAGCCGTTTTTGCAGCATCGAGTGGAAGTAGAAGTCGTCATGCCAGAGCGGCTGTTCAATCATCAGCAGGTCGAAGGCGTCGAAGGCGGTGAGATGGTCCGCATCCCTCAGTTTGTATGCCGAGTTGGCATCGCAACTGAGCATGATTCCCGGCCAGCGGTTGCGCACCTTCTCGAAGACCTCAACATCCCAGCCCGGCTTGCACTTCAGCTTGATGCGTTGATAGCCCGCGGCAAGCTCACTCTCGATAATCGCCATCAACTCCGGAATCGAAGATTGAATTCCCAGCGAAACGCCGCAGGGAATCGTAGAGCGCACCCCTCCGATCAGGCGCGCAAGCGGAAGCTCTCGGCGCTGTGCCTCCAGATCCCAGATGGCGTTTTCGAGCGTCGCCTTGGCCATGCGGTTGCCGCGCACACGGTAAAAAATACGCGGGCAATCGCCGCCGTGCTCCGGCGCAGCCGCCGCCAGCATCGGAGCCAGCTCATGGACGATTGCAGCCCAGGCGCTATCAGTGGATTCCGGCGAAAAGTAGGGATGCTCGCCAGCCGTACACTCTCCCCAGCCGGTCAATCCTTCGGAGCGGATCTCCGCCAGCAGGATTCTCCGCTCGCGAGTGACGCCAAAGCTGGTTTCAAAGGGGCGCAGCAGAGGGAGGTGAATCTCTCGCAAGATAATCTCATCGATTTTCATAGGCTTTTTACATTCCTTGAAACTTCAGGTCTGCTTCATGATGGGAGAGTGGACCCAGTTCAAAGACTCCATTTCCCTGCGCGTCGCGCGAGAAGCCAATGACAGTCAGCCCGCTCATGAATGCCTCTTGAAACGCGCGGCGGTTTTCTGTCTGCACAGCCAGCGCGTGTTCCCGGCCGGCATCGCTCGCCTTCCATTCATAGATAGCGGCAGGAACCGGAATGCGCCTCATTACTTCGTGCACGCCCGCCGGACGGCCTTCAATCGCCGCCTCTACCCGGAGCGAATCGAGCTGCCACACAGCAACGAGACGGTCCGTCGGCAGACCACCCTGGAGACGAGATGAGGATACACCATAGAAATTCTCCTCGTACCGGTATGCAATCGCTCCCAGCTTGTGAAGATTCAGATATGCGTTCTTGATCTCCAGCGGATCGAAGGTCCACTCCATCCTTTGGATGCCGCGGCTGAGAGCCTCTTTGCGCTGATCGAGCTTGAGCGCTGCGCCGATGCCGCGATTGCGATAAGCCGCGCGCACAGCCAGCATATGCGAGTGCAGATAGGGTTGCGCTGCGCCGCCGCCACTCTTCACACCCGGCCATGAGAGTACATAGCCAACCAGCGCATCAGGCCCGTCTCCAATCTCCGTATCGAAGGCGGCTATGACCTGTCCGCCGATCTTTTGCGCCAGAAAAAATGCCCTGCGCGGAAAGACCTCGCTGGCGTCGATGCCCCAGGTCTCAATCTGCAACTGAACGCAGGCTTGCAGTTCATCGAACCCGGCGCAGGAGCGGATCGCAATCATCGCTGCGCCTCCGCAGCAGCCAGCTTGCGCTTGGCCTTCGCCCACAACTCCTCCAACTCCGCCGGCGCAAGCTCCTCCAGCGGCCGCTCGCTGGCCACTTCCATCTGGTGAAAGCGCTCGCGGAAGCGCCGATTGCAGCCGCGCAGAGCCATCTCCGCATCCACGCCCAGATGCCGGCCCAGATTGACCACGGTGAAGAGCAGGTCGCCCAACTCCGCTTCAACCGCCGGCTTGCGCGCCGGGTCGTCCGATGCCGCCTCGGCCTCCAACTCCGCAGTCTCTTCGGCCAGTTTGGGCAGCAGGTCGCGCCAATCGGGCCAATCGAAGCCGGCCTTGCGCGCCTTCGCGCCCAGCTTCGCCGCCTCGGCCAGCGCCGGCATCGCCCGCTGCACAGAGTCCAACCGTGACGCTGCTTGCAATACAGCCGAAGACGCGTCGGCTGTATGCAAGGCCGCGTCTGCGGTATGCGATGCTTCGGCGGCCTTGATCTCATCCCAATTGCGCAACACCGCCGCCGACGAACCCTCCACCGCCGCATCCACCTCGGCGCGGTTTCCCGCGGCGCGCGAAGCCTCTTCGCCAAAAACGTGGGGATGGCGGCGAATCAGTTTCTTGTTCAGATGATCGAGCACATCGGCAATCGTGAAGTGGCCATCGTTGGCCGCCATTTCCGCGTAAAACAAGACTTGCAACAGCAGGTCGCCCAACTCCTCGGCCAAGTGCGGAAAGTCGCGCCGCTCGATAGCGTCGAAGACCTCGTAGGTCTCCTCCAGAGTGTACTTGCGAATCGAATCGAAGCTCTGCTCGCGGTCCCACGGACAGCCATCGGGAGCGCGCAGCCGCGCCATGATTCTGACCGACTCGGCAAACAACGCCGCCGCCCGCGCCGGGGAGGATGCGATCTGCGGCGCTGAAGGCTGTGCATCGGTGTTCTCAGGCTTGTGGTCCATGCACCTTCAGTCTAACTTGCGACAGCAGGCGGCGATATACTCAACCTCGTCTATGATTCGCATCCTGGGAACGATCTTTGCCGGTCTGCTCGGCCTCGCCTTCGGCAGCTTTCTCAACGTCTGCCTGAGCCGCTGGCCGGCGGGCGAGAGCGTGGTCACGCCGCGCTCTCATTGCCGCAATTGCGGGCGGACGCTCACTTGGTGGGAGAACGTGCCGCTGGCCAGTTGGCTCGCTCTGCGTGGCCGCTGCCGGAGTTGCCATAGTTGGATCGGCTGGCGCTATCCGCTGGTGGAAGCGGCGTTAGGGGGACTTTGGGGCATCACGACATGGTATCTCTGCCCCAGGATGCTCTCGCCAAACTTGTCGCCGACCGCAGCACCCCTCGTCTTCATCTATGCGACTGGACTCGACATTGCGATCGGGAAGATCATCTTCTATTGGCTGGCGGTCGCTCTTGCAGTTCTGGATGCTGAGAATCTCTGGCTCCCAAACTGGATTACTCTACCCGGAATCGGCCTCGGACTCCTGTTCACCAGTTCGAATTTCGTAATGGGGGACTGGCTTGCAGAAGGACCCTGGATATCACTACTTGGAACATTCAGCACGAGTCTAATTGGTAACGGAATCGCCATCCTTGCCGCCGCCGGACTCATCCTGCTCATCCGCTGGGTTTACTGGCTGATCCGTCGCCGCGAGGGCATTGGGCTGGGCGACGCCAAGCTAATGGCTCTGCTGGCCGCCTGGCTCGGCCTTCCCGGCGCTCTGCTCGCATTTGGATTGGGAGCTGTTCTCGGTACGCTGGCCGCTGCCGTTTTGCTGATCGTGCCCTCCGCGCGGAGAGACTCCGAAAGCTGGGCCACCAGCAAGCTGCCGCTGGGAACCTTCCTCTGCATCGGCGGCATCGTCAGCAGCCTTTGGGGCGAGCCGATCATCGCCGCCTATCTCCGCTGGGCTGGCTTCTGAGCGCTCCTTGAAAAGACCCGCGTGGGCTATAGCAATTCCGGAATCGCACAAAAGTACATGGCTTCTTAGCCTTCACGGATAACACAGAAAGCTCTTGTCAACCTTCGACCATGCCAGCAGGCGGGAGAGTTTGTTTAGTGTGCCTTGGTCACCCAGAGCAAAAAACCCAATGTGATCGCAATGGCTCCCAGAATGCTCAACACTGGCCGGAGCAGTTGCCGATCACACTTGTCCGGATCCACAAACCGCAAATGAATTGCAGTGCCCCATTTGCCATCTTGGCTTGGAGCAGAAGGGAATCCTGCCTTTTCAAATGTCTGCACAGTAGATTGACAATGGCCGGGTTGGAACTCCCTTTCCATGCGGGAGGCGGCAGACCACCTGGGGGATTGCAGGACAGTAAAATACCCGGCTGGAAGGATGCTGGAACTTCTGTAATACAAAGAACGAAGAATCTTCATTTGATCCTCCTGAACTATAATACGCCGCTTGAAAGATGGCGAGAGTTCTTACTTCGCCGTTTCGGCCGCGGGCTGTGCGGGCACTGCATTCTTACCATTCGCTATCTCCGGCTCCTTCAAGGCCTTGCGCGCTTCCTTGCCGTGGCGGCTGTCCGGGTCGTACTCAGCCACTTTCTCGTAATTCGCGCGCGCATCGGCCAGGTTGCCCAGGTGCCGGTCAGCCTCGGCCAGGCCCCAGTAGACATCGGGATTCTCCGGGTCCAGTACCAGCGCCGACTCAAAGCGCGAGAGCGCTCCCTTCCAGTTCTTGGTGTCCAGATAATAGTTGCCCACCTCAACGTCTTTGGACGCTGCCTCCTGATGTGTAGGTTCCTTGACGGCCATATTTCTCTTGCCGTTTTGCTGATCGTCCTCTGGCTTGGGCAGCAGGCTCTCCAATCCCTTGAGGCTGGAGCTGGAATCCGCATCGGCTCCAGTCGCTTCATCAGGCGCAGGATCATCAGGGGAGCGCACCGGGTCCAGGTCCTGGCCGGAGAGCGGAATTGCCGGTCGATCCACGCCGTTGTAACCATTCTCAGTCAGCGCGGGAGGCGTCTTGGTGGGCATCACCGGAACCGCGGTTGTGTCTTCGGGAAAGGGATTGGAGCTGGACTGCGCGGCGGCAGCGCCCGGCGCGGGTTTCTGGTCTGCACCGCCCGCATCCGGAGTCTGGGCCAGCAGCAGCGGAGCTGCCGTCAAGCAGCCCGTCATCAGCAACGCAACAAAAGTTATCCGCCTCATCCTCATCCGCCCGAAGCTCTTCCCTGTTCCCTGATACCTGTTCCCTGATACCATGCGATTCATACCGCTCCAAAAGAAAGCATCGCACATTCGCATGGCACTCATCATCCGCTCCTCCGCCATCCACGCCGCCGGCTGCTACACCACCACGGCCATCCGCAAGGGCGCGCGCGTCGCCGAGTACACCGGTCACCGCCTCAGCAAGGCCGAGGCCGACGCCGCCTACGAGAGCTCTCCGATCACCTATCTCTTTGGACTTGGGCGTGGCGAGATCGTCATCGACGGCCACTGCATGGCGATGTTCATCAACCATAGTTGCGCCGCCAACTGCGAGACCAGCGAGGAAGATGGCCGCGTCTGGATCAGAGCCATCCGCAAGATTGCTCCCGGCGAAGAGATCACATACGATTACTGCCTCTACGATGGCGGCGACGATGAGGCCCTCTGCAACTGCGGCGCAAAGAAGTGCCGGGGGACAATGTACTCGCCCGAAGAGGTCAAGCGCCGCAAGGCCGCCGCCAAGAAGGCCGCAGCGAAGAAAGCAGCCCTGAAGAAGGGCGGCAAAGGCAAAAAAAAGAAGATCTGACGCCGTCCTGTCAACGAATTGCGACCGGCCATCCTTTTTCCTGCATTGCGGCATCGGCCACGCCGGTGCGGTAAGCACCCAGGCCCTCCGCCATGCTCTCCAACTCCTCTGCGTGCGCTGAAAGCCCGCAAGGATGCCCCTCCGTTTCCAGCAGATGCGCATTTTCCCGGATCATGGAGAAGAGCGGGCTGGCCAACGCCTCGCGCAGATTGGAGCTTCTTACATTATGCGTCGCCAGCGCGGAAACCGGGCACGCGGTCACATCGCCACCGGGAGTCACATGAGCGAAGCCGCGTCCGGCGGAGACGCATCCACCGAGCGTCTCTTCATCCCCCGGCGAATGGATGATGAATGCGCCGCCGCTTGCGCGATCCCGGTACTGGACAACCGTCTCACGGAAGCGTATGCGCTGCTCGTCCGTCAGCGGCTCGCCGTTTTCGCATCCGCTGGCGGGAATCTGCTCGATGAACATGGCCAGCGGTCCGCTGTGAGCGATCAGCTCGTCGATATTCTGCGGCTCGGACCAGTACGCAATGTTTTCCGATGCAACCGTGACGGCAATGCCCGTCAAGACTCCTGACTCCCGCAGCCGGTCGAGTGTGCTCAGAGCCTTCTCATAGACGCCATTGCCACGGCGCTGATTGGTCAGATTGCGATCGCCCTCCAGGCTGACCACAATTACCGTGTTGGAGCAGTTCTTCAGGATCTGGTAGTCGTTGGGCTGCAATGCGGTGCCGTTGGTGAAGACCAGGAAGAGCCGGTCGGGATAGTCGCGGAACAACTGTGCGATGTCCGGCAGCAAGAAGGGTTCGCCGCCTGCGATCATAAAGGCCATCACACCCAGCCCCACCGCTTCGTCCACAATCTTGCGCCAATCGCCGAGGCCGAGTCCCGGCCGCGCCGGTGCGCTGGTGACGGTGCCTACCGCGCCGGCGTAACAGCCAGTGCAGCGAAGATTGCATTTGGAGGTTACGCTGAGAACGAGAAAAGGCGGCACCTTGACGCCGCCGGCAAGCGCCCGTGCCCGCACCCGCCGCGACTGCCCAACCGTTCGCGCAAGGCGCATGAATCCAGGAAGATAGCGCGGATGCCGCGCCACCCACGGAACCAAAACGCGGGATAGCTGCGGGTCAATCTCCTTGATCCGGCTCGTGATCTCGAAGAGACGCTTCGCCAGAAAATCAGCCGGCGGGCCGGAAAACTCAGTCATAGGATTCATTTGCCTGTGTATACGAGGATAATGCTTCCTTTGTTCCAGTTCTCCAACGGCACGAGAATATGAACTGCAACCTGCGTGCGGCTTTTCCACTCCGCCGCGCCTCCGCCCCGGAACGATACAATCGCCCTAGCATCTCCTGTAATTTCAGACGGGAGCGGGGAGCGGATTCAGCGATGGGGTATCAGGTTCTGGCCAGAAAATATCGTCCGCAGCGTTTTGCCGACGTTGCCGGGCAGGATCACGTCACCCGGACGCTGATGAACGCGCTCGCGCAGAATCGCATCGCGCATGGTTACATCTTCAGCGGCCATCGCGGCATCGGCAAAACCACCATCGCGCGCATCGTGGCTCAGGCGCTGAATTGCCGCACGGAGATTGGCACAGCCGCGCGCCCCACGCCGGAGCCTTGCGGCACGTGCGACTCCTGCATGGAGATTCGCCAGGGCAACGCGACCGATGTGATCGAGATCGACGCGGCCACCAATCGCGGCATCGACGAGATTCGTGAACTGCGCGACGCCGCGCGCTATGCCCCCTCGCGTGACCGCTACAAGATTTATATCCTCGACGAGGCCCATCAGATTACCGATGCGGCCTTCAATGCGCTGCTGAAGACTCTGGAAGAGCCGCCGGCGCACGTCATCTTCATGATGGCCACCACGCAGCCGGAGGATATTCCCCAGACCATCCGATCACGCTGTCAGCACTTCAGCTTTCACGCCGTCAAGTTCGACGATATTCTGGCGCAATTGAAGATGATCGCCGGCAATGAGGACGTCGTCGCCGAAGACGCCGCGCTGGCTCTCTTGGCCGAGGCCGGCGACGGCTCGATGCGCGACGCGCTCTCGATCATGGATCAGGCGATTGCCTCCGCTCCCACAGAGAATGGCCGCGCAGTGCTCTCCGCCGCGCAGATACGAGAGTTAATGGGAGCCGTGCCTAACGCCGTCTTCGAGCGGTTGCTGGAGGCCGTGGCCGCAGGTCAGAGCGCCGAGTTGATGGAGCAGTTGAATCTACTGGTCAATGCCGGACACAATCCCTCGTCGCTGGCGCGGCAGATGGTGCGCTATCTGCGCAATACGCTGATGGCCAAGCTGGGCGGCGAGCAGACCGAACTGTTGCAGATCAGCGGCGACGAGCGGGCACGCGCCGCGCGCACCGCGCTGCTCTTTACCGAGGAAGAGATCACGCGCAATCTGCAAATCGTTCTGCGTACCTTTGACGATCTGAACTATCGCCAGGAGCAGCGCTTTCATCTGGAGCTGGGACTGCTGAAGCTGATTCACGCCCAGCGTTTGCTGCCCCTGGAAGAATTGCTGAGCGGAGTTGGGGCTGCGCGCCCTGCGGGGGTTGCACCGGCCTCTGCGGCGATGCAGTCAGCGCCACCGCGTCCCAGCACCAGCTCGCCGCGCCCAGCCGCCGCGCCCACTGCTCCAGCCGCCGCTCCACCTCTTTCTCCCTTCGGCTCGACAAGCGGAGGCTGGGGAACAGGCCCGAAGATGGCTTCCACTCCACAGCCCGGTTCACCGGTCTCTTCACCGGCAATCGCAATGGAACAACCGTTGACCGTTCCCGCAACCGCAACGCCTTTTCCTGCCGCGACGGCTCCGTCGAGCGGCTTCGCAGAAACGCTCACCGAAGGCGCGCTGGCCGTGGCTCCGCAGACAGCCGCTGCGCCGGCCAGTCGTCCTGGCATCGATTCGATTCGCCACGCCGTCGGCTGCGCGCTGGTCGAGGCCGGTCACGTTTCGGCGGCGACCTTGCTGGGCGCGGGCACGTGGACGATGGATGGCGCCAGCTTGCGCATTGAAGTCACTATCGCCAGCAAGAAGATGCTCTCGCTGACGGTGAATGCGGCGGCAGAAAAGATCATCCGTCAGGAGCTGCAACGGCTGGGCGCGCCCGCGCGTTTTCTCGTCGTTCCCGGCGGCCCTGCAACCGAGTCGGCCTCCGCGCCATCCGCAGCTCCAGTGCTGAAGGGCAGCATTCAAGAGGCCGCGCTGGCCAATCCTCTGGTGCAAAAAGCGAAAGAAATTTTCAAGGCCGAGGTGCGCAGCGTCGTCGATCTGCGGCAGAAGTAAGCGCTGGTCCCTTAGTCCCTAGCCCTGCTTCCCTCTCTATATTTTCAAAACCTTGCAGGTAATTGAATAGTCAACAGAACAAACGCAAACCGAATTCGCCACGCAGAGTTGATTTTGTTCTTCAGAAGGAAACAGCGCGACACCTTCGATTCGCTGATCTACTCTTCGTTGCCCATCCAGCCTTCGGGTACGAAGCGGTAACCAACCCAGGGTTCAGTCTGAATGTACTGCTTGCCGGTCTCTGCTTCCAGCTTCTTGCGCAACTGGCCAATAAAGACCCGCAGGTACTCCGGCTGAAGGGCCGACTGCGCGCCCCAGACGGAGGTCAGCAGCACACGATGGGTCATCACTTTGCCGGCGTGGCGGGCCAAATGCAGCAGCAGGTCGAACTCCTTGGGCGTCAGATGAACCGGCTTGCCCTGCACCGTGACGGAGTGAGCGACCGCATCAATCACGAAGTCGCCGCTCTCGATGGCGCTGGTGGTCCGCTCCGGAGCGCGGCGCAGATGGGCGCGAACGCGCGCCAGCAGCTCCTGAATGCTGAAGGGCTTGGTGATGTAGTCGTCAGCGCCGGCGTCC
>Ga0181528_10001204_pt1 | contig 16241 bp, 15 predicted proteins | sample PEATcosm2014_Bin_47_FD_119742 | JGI IMG/M metagenome (GOLD analysis project Ga0181528, IMG submission 119742) | Peatland microbial communities from MTU Mesocosm Facility, Houghton, MI, USA - PEATcosm2014_Bin10_10_metaG | ecosystem: Environmental > Terrestrial > Soil > Wetlands > Peat | place...
CAGAGCATCTGCACGGCGCAGACGATCAGCTCGCAGAAGGCGATGGACGCCGCGCAGGGCGTGAACTCCAAGGGAGCGCCGGCACCACTGGCGCCTCCGGCGGCGGATTATTCAACGCCCGCTCCGCAGCAGTATCCGCCGCAGCCGTAAACGGCTGGGCGTAATCCGTCCGCGAGGGCGGGCATCGTGGGCGGCAAGGATCACCACGGAAATAGCACTCATACGAAAAGGGAGGGAAGCATGTCTCGCCGAATTCTGATCCGACACACCGGGGGCTCCCGGATGCACCAGAGCGATGAGTTCAACGCCGATGGGTTGCGCGGCATCACCGTGGGCAGGGCCGAGACCTGCGATGTTCGCTTCGATCCGCAGCGCGATGACGTGGTCAGCCGCGAGCATCTGCGCATCACTCCCGCCGGCACGGGCGCGGACGATTACCTGATCAGCGACCTGAACAGCCGCAACGGCACCTTCCTGAATCGTAAGCGCATCAGCCAGCCGACTCCGCTGCGGCACAACGACATGGTCCAGATGGGGCTGAATGGACCGGAGTTTCGCTTTGAGCTGGACCCGGCTCCGGCCTCGGCGGCGCGGCCCACACGACTGGATGCGGGCGGCGCGGGGCTGACTCCGACGCGCGAGGTGGGCGTGGCCTATAGTGACGCTCCGCGGCCGATTGGACGGGCCACGGTGGAGCGCATGCTGGGCGAGACCTTCGGCAAGGTGAAGAAGGAATCCAATAAATCCATGTGGATTGGGCTGGCCGCGCTGGTGCTGATCGCCATCGTCGGCGTGGGCACGTTCCTGACGCTGCGCTACAACGCGGCCGAGGCCGCACGCAAGTCCGAGCAGCAGCGCCAGATGCTTTTGCGGATGAACGAACTGGTGCAGACTCCCAAGGCCGCCGACCCGGCGGTGCTGGCGCAGATTGAAAAGATCAGCCGGGAGATGAAGAAGCTGGCTGCTGCGCCGCCATCGGCAAAGCCTGCCGGCAGCACGAGCAGCGCAGCTCCGGCCAGTGACACGAACTCGCCCTACGGACAGGCGCTGGCCAAGGCGATGGGCGACTACACGGCCGGAAACGCCATGGCAGCCTATCAACAGGCGCAGAACCTGATCAGCATGGACAACACGCGCTGGGAGGGCTTCTACGTGGCCGCCCGGGCGCTGGTGAGCCTGCAACAGTCGAGCGACGCGGTGACTTTCTTCCAGTACGCGCTGCAGAAGGCTCCGCCGGATTCGCGCGCCCGCATTCAGCAGGACCTTGAGTCGGCGATGCACGCCAGTGGACACTAGAGACCGGGAACAACGGAAAGGGTGAACGCTTTGCAAGTGGTGGGCTACGTGGCAACCAACGTGGGCAAGGTGCGCCAGAACAACGAGGACTCCGCTGCGTTTTTTCGGCAGGCGGGAGCGCGCGGCGAAGGCGTGCTGTCGCTGGCGATTGTGGCCGATGGAATGGGTGGGCATCAGGGTGGAGAAGTGGCCAGCCAGATTGCCGCCGAGGTGATTCCCGCGAGTTTCTTTCGCTCCAAGGAAGAGCCAGACAAGGCAATTGAAAAGGCCTTCCAGTTGGCCAACCAGGAGATGCAGCAGGCAGTCGAGCGCGATCCGCGCCTCAAAGGCATGGGCACCACTGCGGTGGCCGTGGCCGTGGAAGGCGACCGCGCCTGGTGCGCCTGGGTGGGAGACAGCCGCATCTATCATCTGCGCGCGGGGCGCATGCACCAGATCAGTGAAGATCACACGGCGGTGGCCGAGCTGATGCGCCAAGGGTTGCTGACCCCGGAACAGGCGCGCAATCATCCCGACCGCAATGTGCTGATACGGGCTCTGGGCACGCGTAGCGGCGTGGAGGTGGATGTGACAAAGCATCCGCTGGCGCTGGCCACGGGGGACCGCATGCTGTTGTGCTCGGATGGCCTCTACGATCTGCTGGAGGACGAGGAGATCGAGAAGATCAGCGGCGAAGGCAGTTTGCAGGAGGCCGGCGACGCGCTGATTGCGATGGCCCTGGAGCGTGGCGGGCATGACAACGTGAGCGTGGTGCTGGTGGAGTGCGTGGACGAGCTGCCGGAGGCGGCCATCACCCGCGAGGTCAGCGCAAAATGCTGAAGCAGATTGGCCAGTACAAGATTCTGGGCGAGCTGGGCACGGGCGGAATGGGCGTGGTGTATCGCGCCCTGGACACCGGGCTTGGCCGCGAGGTGGCGCTGAAGCGTTTGCGCTCGGAGTTTGCCGCCTCCAGCAAGGTACTGGAGCGGTTCCGCAACGAGGCGAAGTCGCAGAGCCGGTTGAATCATCCCAACATCGCGCAACTCTACTCGCTGGTGCAGGTGGGCGACGCCTTCTGCATTGTTATGGAGTATGTGCGCGGCGTGACCGTGCAGCAGATGCTGCCGCTCAACTGGGAGCAGGCGACGGCCATCATGGTGCAGGTGCTGGCCGCCTTGGAATGCGCGCACCAGAACGGCGTGCTGCACAGGGACATCAAACCGGAAAACATACTGGTGGATGTAAACGGCACGGCCAAGGTGATGGACTTTGGCATTGCCTACACCATTGGCAGCGACCGCATGACCCGCGAAAAAGGATTGATCGGTACCATCGAGTACATGCCTCCGGAGCGGATTCTGGGCAAGGAGCTGACGGCGCGCAGCGATATCTACTCACTGGGCGTGGTGCTGTATGAGGCCTTGGCCGGGCGATTGCCCTTCCAGCCGTTGAGCGAGTACGACACCCTGCGCTGGCACGTGGAGCACGACGCTCCGCCGGTGACCGACGTGGCGCAGGCGCCCATGGAGTTCAACGCGATCATCGCGCGGGCGATGCGGAAAAATCCCGAAGAACGTTACGCCGACTGTGCGGCGATGAGCCGCGATTTGCAGGCGCTGATGCCGGCGGGTGTAGATGCGCGCGCGCTGCTGGCTCCGCTGGTTTTGCGCAAGGTGGAAGAGGTCACGGTATTCGACCCTGCCGCCTGTTACGCGCGGGTGGAGGATTCCATTGCGCGCGGCAACCTCTCGGCGGCGGAAAATACCTTGCGGACGGAGGCCAACCGGCATCCTGGACAGGTGGAGTTGCTGCAGTACCAGGCACTGGTCTCCCGCGCCGTGTTTGAAGCCGAGCGCAACCCGTCTCCGGAGCGCGCCGCGGTGCTGAAACAACTACTGCGCATCGTCTCCAGTGAGAAGGCCGGGCATGCCGAGGCCGCCGCCCGGGAGTTCAACAACCTGCGCGTGGCGCAGAAGGGAACGGCACTGGGTTCCTTGCTGGTTGAGGGCGCGCCATGAGCCAGGGCGGAAATCACGAGGGCGGACTGTCTCCGGCGGTGGTGAGTTTGCTGGCACTGCTGGCGGTGGCTGCGATGCTGGTCTCCGGCTGGCGCTTTGTGAGCCTGTACACCCAATTGGGCGCGGCCAGGCAGGCGCAGAGCGAGGCCGATGCCGCGGGCAGCCATTCGATTGTGGATCGCATGGCGCTGCCAGCGAATCGCCCGCTGCAGATATGCAATCACGGCGGCGAAGGCAAGGTGACGGCCCTGGCGGCCTTCTATTGGACTCCCGAGGGTGCGGTGGCGCAGTTCAACAGCGCGCAGGAGGGCTGGTTCACCTGGCCTCTGCCGGCAGGCAAGACCGCACCGATTCAGTGGACCGATGGCAGCCGGCGTCTGTGGGATGGCTCGGCGGTGTTTTACGCGGCCGAGGTGCAGCGCGGCGCGCAGACGCAGGTAGTGGCTGGTACGTCGGCGAATCTTGACGGCGGTGGTTGCGCCGTGGCGGGGAAGGACTAGGCGATGCAACTGCGCGATGCCTTCCTGACGATGGAGTCCACCACAGAGGGCCGGGCCGCGTTGCGGCTGACGGCGATTGGCGGCCATGTGCGCCCTGGTGCGGCACAGGTACTGCCCAGTTGCGTGGAGCTGAGCACGGTGGTGCAGGCCGATGGGCCGATGGTGGTGGTGGAAGGCTTCGTGGGCGACTCGCTAGCGGCGGTGGTGCGTACGGCTCCGCTGGGCGCGGAACGGGCGTTGCGCCTGCTGCGAGCGATGGCCACAGCCGTGGACGAGTTGCACCGCATGGGTTTTGTGCATGGAAGGCTGCGTCCGGCATCGTTTGTGGTGGACGCACAGCAGAGAGTACGGCTGGTGGACTGGGCGATTGAGTGGGGCGCTCCCACGGCGGCGCAACTGCGTGAACTGGCACATGCTCTGGCTCCGGAGGTGATTTTCGGCGAGGCTCCGCGGGCGGCGAGCGACCAGTTTGCCTTTGGAGCCCTGGCGCACGAGCTGTTGACCGGACAGAAGCCCTTTGGCGGCGAGACTCCGAGTGAGAAGCTGCTGGCCGCCTTGTGCGGCGCGTGGAGCGTGGGTGAGGCAAGCGAGCTTCCGGTGGACGCCCTGGGACGAGTGTTTTCTCCTGAGCCAGCACAGCGATTCAACACGTGCGTGGCATTTGTGGAGGCCGCGGAGCGCGAGATTGCCGAGGCTGCGGCTCCGCTGGCCGTTCCGGCGCCTGTCGCGCCGGGTTACTCCCCGGCGTATGGTCCGCCGGCGCTGGTGGAGGCCGCGGAGGAGCCGGGATGGTGGGCTCGCAACGGTTTGCTGGTGGCTGGCGTATGCGCGGCGCTGGCGTTTGTGCTAGGCATTGCAAGCTGGTTTGTGCAGCGGCAGGTGGCCGAGGTGCAGGCATCGGTGAGCGAAAGCGCAAAGGCCGCCAACTGGACGCTGAGCGACAACGGGCGGCTGAAGGTCTGCAACACGGCACAGCACCCGGTCGTCATCCGCAACCTGGCTGTGGGCTATTGGGATTCCAATCGGCGGCTGAGCGCCTTTGAGAGCAGCCGGGCGCAGCATGGCGGCTGGACGGTGGCTCCGGACAGCGAGCAGAACCTGTCCATCCCCGGCGCGTGGGACGGCTCGGTCGTCTTTTATTATCTGCACGTGGAGCAGCAGGGCAAAGAGTACCTGCTGAGCGGAACCTGGCAGTCGGTGGCAAAGGGCTGCCTGGAGATTGCGTCACAGTAAGCCTCTTCACTTGGACAAAGTACCTATCAGGCGGAGGGTGCGGCTGACTTCTGCGGCTGGCGCGTGCGGCTGACTTTGCCCCAGAAGGCAGAGAAGTACTCGACGGCCGAGATGAGCGTGACAGCCACCATGAAGATGATGGCGAGCTTGGCCACAAAGCGCACGCCAAGAATCATGCCGAAGATGTTCCACTCGTTCCAGCCGTGGGCGAAGATGGTGCTGACGACGGCGACAATCTGCACGACCATCTTCAATTTGCCCACGTCGCGCGCCTGGATGGCAAAGCCTTCCTTGGCGGCAACCGACCGCAGCCCGGTGATGAGGAACTCGCGGCCAAGGACCAGGACGACGATCCAGGGCGGCATGAGCGAAGGGGTGTAGTGGACGAGCAGGATGAGGCCGCTGGCGATGAGGAGCTTGTCGGCCATGGGGTCCAGCAGCATGCCGACGGTGGAAATCTGATGGTTCTTGCGGGCCAGGTAGCCGTCCAGTCCGTCGGTGATGGCCGCCAGCAGGAAGATTCCGTTGGCCACCCACTCTTCGACTCCAGGGGCGAAGTAGTGGCTGGTGAGCACCCAGATGAGCACCGGAATACAGGCGATGCGGCTGAGGGTGATCGAATTGGGCAGATTGAGCAAGGAAACCTTCCGACGGCTGCGCCTGGGCGATTGAAAAAATTATGAGCGATGCAGGGGTGAAAAGCAATGCAGCCGCCCGGGGCCATCAATATCGCGCAATGTGAATATTCGATGAACTACGTAGGTTTGGCGGGGTGCGCTGGTTATACTGCGGTCGAGACATGGCCAACATTCTGTATGGAGTTAACGGGGAGGGTGCGGGCCACTCCACGCGCTCCCGCGAGATGATTCTGCACCTGCAAAAGGCAGGACACACGGTGGTGGCCGCCAGCTTTGACCGCGGACTGCGCAACCTGAGCGATATCTGCGAGGTTGTGGAAATCCACGGTTTCCGCTTCACCTACGTCAACAACCAGGTGCGCTACAACCGGACGCTGGCCAGGAACCTCTTCCAGGCCAGGAAGGCGACGCAGGGCATCAGCCAGTTGACGCGGCTGATTGACGAGCGCGGGATCGAACTGGTGATCACCGACTTTGAGCCGCTCAGTTGCCGCGCCGGACGCCGCCGCAAGCTGCCCATCATCAGCATAGACAACCAACACATCCTGACGCACTTCAAGGTGGCCACTCCAAAGGGCTACCGGAGGGACCTGACGGCGGCGCGGTGGGTGACGCGGCTGATGACTCCGTATGCCACGCACTACCTGGTGACCTCGTTTTTTGACGCCCCGGGCAAGCGCGCCAACTCGGAGATCATTCCGCCCATCCTGCGTCAGCAATTTTACGGGGCAAGGCCGACGAGCGAGGGGCCGATCCTGGTGTATGTCACTTCTCCGGCGCCGCAACTGGTGCGGCTGCTGAGCCAGGTGAACAAGGAGTTTGTGGCCTACGGCTTTGATCGCGAGGGGCGCGAAGGCAACATTTTGTACAAGCGTCCGGGCTTTGAGAGCTTCTTCGAAGACCTTCTGCGGGCCGAGGCGGTGATCGCCAATGCGGGGTATTCGCTGGTGTGCGAGGCTCTGTACCTGGGCAAGCCCTACCTGGCGGTGCCGGTGCAGAATCAGTTCGAACAGATCTTCAACGCCTTCTGGCTGGACCGTACTGGGTACGGCGCTTTCTGGGAGGAACTGACGCGCGAAAAGGTTGAATCCTTTCTCTTTAACATTCCGCAATTTCGTGAGAAGCTAGCGGGCGGTTTCCGTACATCGCCGCATGAGATTACTGAACGCCTGGATGTCTTGGTGGCTCAGTGCCTTGGCGGCAGCCAGGTAAAAGGACACGCTGGGCGCTGATTCCGGGATACAAGGAACAGCGGCGGGCTGGAAGAGTACTGGCTGTGATGTGCATTGCAGGAAAGAGACCCAAGCAACACGCGCTCGCGCCGTGGCTATGACGTCGGGCGGGGAATCAAGGAGGAATGCAGATGGTCCCGTTTCTGATTTGTATCGCTGCGCTCGGTTTCCTGATGCTGGTGGCCTACCGGGGCTTCAGCGTCATTTTGTTTGCGCCAATTGCCGCGCTGGCAGCGGTCCTGCTGACCAGCCCTCACGCCGTGCTCCCAATTTACAGCGGCCTTTTCATGGAGAGCATGGTCGTCTTCGTCAAGCTCTATTTCCCGGCCTTCATGCTGGGCGCACTGTTCGGAAAGGTGATTGAACTTTCCGGCTTTGCCAAGTCAATCGTTTCGGCTGTCATCCGGGTGTTGGGTGAGAGCAGCGCCATCTTCTCCATCGTGGTGGTCTGCGCACTGCTCACCTACTTTGGCGTATCGCTGTTCGTCGTGGTCTTCGCCGTGTATCCGTTTGCGGCCGAGATGTTCCGCCAGGGCAACATTCCCAAGCGCCTCATTCCCGGCACCATCGCGCTGGGTTCGTTTACCTTCACCATGGACTGCCTGCCCGGCACTCCGCAGATCCAGAACATCATCCCCACCACGTTCTTCCACACCACCATCTACGCGGCCCCGATCCTGGGTTCTCTCGGCGCCATCTACATCCTGATCATCGGCATGACCTACCTGGAGTGGTGCCGCCGCCGGGCACATAAAGCCGGTGAGGGCTACGGTACGGGCCACATCAACGAGACCGTGGTACAGGACAACGGCAAGCTGGTGCCGTGGTGGCTGGCCATCAGCCCGCTGCTGCTGGTGGGCGTCGCCAACTGGTTCTTCACCAAGAAGTTCATTCCGGCATGGTATGGCGCGTCGTCTTCGATCATGTTGAATCCCACGGCCAAGCCGATTGTGCAGGACGTGACCAAGCTTAACGGCATCTGGTCGGTGGAAACCGCGCTGCTGCTGGGTATTCTGCTGGTTGTCATCATTGACGCCATCGGCTACCGCCGGGTCACCAAGTCGTTCGCCGAGGGCAGCAAGTCGGCCATTGCCGGCGCTCTGCTGGCTTCGCTGAACACCGCCTCCGAGTATGGCTTCGGAGCGGTCATCGCCGCACTGCCGGGCTTCCTGATCGTTCGGGACGCGCTGGCGCACATTCCGAACCCGCTGGTGAATGAAGCGGTCAGCGTGAACCTGCTGGCCGGCATTACGGGATCGGCCAGTGGCGGCATGGGCATTGCCCTGGCAGCCATGTCGAACCAGTTCATCGCCGCGGCCAATGCCCACGGCATTCCGATGGAAGTGCTGCACAGAGTGGCAGCCATGGCCAGCGGCGGCATGGATACGATGCCGCACAACGGCGCCGTCATCACACTGCTGATGGTCACCGGACTGACGCACAGGCAGAGCTACAAGGATATCTTCACCGTCACCTGCATCAAGACCTCGGCTGTATTCGTGGTCATCGCTCTCTACTACCTGACGCACCTGGTGTAGAAAGCTGTGCTGGAAACCGCGGCCATGCCTTCGGGCGTGGCCGTTTTCCGTTTACGCGCGGCGCTGGCGGAAGAAGCTCTGCAACAGCTCCATGCAGCGGCCGGCCAGCACGCCGGAGGTGACCTCGACGCGGTGGTTTAGCTGGGGATGCTGCGCGATTTGCAGGACGCTACCGGCGGCTCCGGCCTTGGGGTCAGCCGCACCGTAGACGACGCGCGAGAGCCGAGCATGGACCATGGCTCCGGCGCACATGGAGCAGGGCTCAAGGGTGACGAAGAGCTCGCAGTTCGAGAGGCGGTAGTTGGCGAGCGTGGCTCCGGCCTCGCGCAGGGCCTGCATTTCGGCGTGGGCGGTGGGGTCGTTGGTGGAGATGACCTGGTTCCAGCCGCGGCCGACGATTTTGCCGTCGCAGACGACGACGGCGCCGACGGGAACCTCTCCGACAAGCTCAGCGTGCACGGCCAGGCGCAAGGTCTCCTCCATCCAGCGCTCGTCGTTGTCATTGGCCGGAGTGTTCATGAGATAACCATCAACTTTCCACACAAGCCAACATGAGACTTGTATAAGTCTTCAGGTGGGTCATGCGTCTTGATTACCCGAAGAAGAACCCTTCGCGAAATATTTCTCCGCAAAACCAACGGCTCCTTGAATTATAAAAAAATCCGCGATCCCAAGTGGCATCGTATAAAAAAGGGTAGGCACATGTCCTTGGGGCTAGCGAACCATAAAAATTAGTGGGACGTGGAGCGCCAAGATAATAGCAATGATTGCCCAGAACCAGACGTGTCTCCTCAAATACCAGTGGAGTTTGATGGCGAAGAGTATCACCGCGAGCACAATGCAGGCAGCCAGACCTGCATCGGCGCTGTATAAGAGAGTGAAGAGAAAGAACACCGGTGCCACCATAACCCCGATTAGGAGGCCTGTGTAGTCGACTGGTTCTTTGGGCTCTGGTGATTCGTAGTCAAACATGTGTAAATGCCCTATCTCCTTCCTATCTACATACTTTAAAGCGGCTCCTGCTGCGTCATACAGTGGATGGCACCGAGTCCCCAGATGAGGTCTCCACAGTAGATGGGCACGATGCTGTGTTTGGGCAGCACGCGCTGGATGGTGTTGAGCGCCGTGAGGTCATTGGGATCGTCAAATGTGGGCACCAGCACGGTGCGGTTGCTGATGTAAAAGTTGGCGTAGCTGGCAGGCACGCGCTGTCCGTTGAAGACGACGGGCGAAGGCATGGGCAGGGGAACAACCTCGAGCTTGCGGCCCTGTAGGTCAGTCATGCGGCGGAGGGTTTTCAGATTGTTTTGCAGGATCTTGTGATTGGCGTCCTCGGGGTCACGCTCGGTGGCCGCCAGCACGGTGCGCGGGGCGACGAAGCGCGCGATGTCATCCACGTGTCCGTGGGTGTCGTCGCCGACGATGCCGCTCTCCAGCCAGAGAACTTTCTTCACGCCGAGCATGTAGCCAAGCGAGGCTTCGATCTCCTCTCGCGACATGCCGGGATTGCGCTGCTGCACGTCGCTGAGGAGGCATTCCTCGGTGGTGAGCAGAAGTCCGCGGCCGTTCACGTCAATCGAGCCGCCTTCCAGCACCATCTGCCGCCACTCGCCGGGGCCTTCAACCTCGGCCAGAAAGCTGCCGTAGCCGCGGTGGGCGGCGACGTGCACGGGAAGCTGATCGTCGAGCTCCCAGTCGTTGTACTTGGCCCAGGCGTTGAAGTGCCAGTCGGTGACGGCCACGCGTCCGGTTTTATCCTTGACGAAGATGGGGCCGGAGTCGCGCAGCCAGCCGCGGTTGGTGGGCCAGGGATGGAAGACGATGCGATCTTCCAGCGCGGGCAGCACGTTGGCCTTGGTCAGCAGCTTGCGCGCATCGTCCAGGGCCTTGACGTCGTTGACGATGAGCTCGACACGGGAGGACTTTGCGAGGTGGCGGACGATCTCCGCGTAAACGTAGGGGATGGGCGCGAACTTGCCCGGCCAGTCGCTGCGATTGTGCGGCCAGGCCAGCCAGGTGGCGCGCTGGGGCTCCCATTCGGCGGGCATGCGATAGCCCAGCGCGGCAGGGGTCAGGACTTTAGGCGTCTGCTTGGCAGGCATCTACTTGCCGAACCTTTCGGTGATGCCACCGTAGGCATCAATGCGACGGTCACGCAAGAACGGCCAGTTGCGGCGTATTTCCTCCTGCAGCTTGACGTCCACCTCGGCGAGGAGGATTTCTTCCTTGTCGTGACTCGCCCGGACGAGGACGCGGCCAAAGGGATCGGCGATGAACGAGCCGCCCCAGAACTCCAGGCCTGGGCCGGCAACTTCATTGCCGCTGACGTTGCCCGTCTCATGGCCGACGCGGTTGACCGAGGCGACATAGACTCCGTTGGCGATGGCGTGCGAGCGCTGGATGGTGAACCAGGCATCGTACTGCGCAGCGCCCCACTCGGCCTTCTCCGCCGGATGCCAGCCGATGGCCGTGGGGTAGAAGATGACGCTGGCGCCTTTGAGGGCCGTCAGCCGCGCGCCTTCGGGGTACCACTGATCCCAGCAGACGAGCGTGCCGATGGAACCTTCTTCGAGGTCAAAGCTCTGGAAGCCGAGGTCGCCGGGGGTGAAGTAATACTTCTCATAAAAGAGCGGGTCGTCGGGGATATGCATCTTGCGGTAGGTGCCGCGCAGGGTGCCATCGCTGCCAAGAATAACCGCCGTGTTGTGATAGAGGCCCGGGGCGCGGCGCTCGAAGAGCGAAAGCTCGATGGCTACCTTCAGCTCACGGGCGACGCCGGCAAAGCGGGCGGTGGTGAAGCCCGGGATGGACTCGGCGAGGTCGAAGAGCGCGGGGTCCTCGCGCTGGCAGAAGTACTGGGTCAGGAAGAGCTCCGGCAGGCAGATGACCTGGGCGCCGCGCGCGGCCGCCTCACGAACGTGCTCGATGGCACGCTCCAGGTTCTCCTCCGGCGTGGGGGTGCAACGCATCTGCACCAGGCCCACGGTAAACTTGTCGGCGGCCATTGGCGCCTCCCGGGAAACAAAAGTCAGGCCTTAGAATAACAAAAGAAAGGGGCGGCTCCAGTGGTATGCTTTGGGGCAGCCGTTCGCGCCGGTATTCCGGCTCCCTGGGCCACGATGACCTTACAAAAACGCGTTGACGACCATTCCGTACTCTCGCACGAGTCCGTGCGCGAGGCCGAAGAGATTTTCAATAGCCATCTGAAGCGCGTCGGACTGAAGCATACCGCACAACGCGACGCCATTCTGGGCACATTTCTGGAGACCCGCGACCACCTCTCCACCGAGGAGCTGCACCACCTGGTGAAGCGCCGCGACGCCGGCATCGGCTTTACCACGGTGTACCGGACGCTGAAGCTGCTGGCCGAATGCGGCCTGGCCAGCGAGGTTGCCTTCCAGGACGGCGTGACCCGCTACGAGCACCAGTACAACCGGCGCAGCCACCATCACATGGTCTGCACGGAGTGCGGCAGCTCGGTGGAGTTCTTCTCGCCGGAGATTGAAAAGATTGAGAAGGAAATCGGCCGCAAGCATCACTACGTCACCACGCGGCATACCTTCCAGATTTACGGTATCTGCGACCAGTGCCAGAAGAAGAAATCCAAGCGGCGTTGAGGGTGTTGCCGGACAGGTGCCTACGCGGCAGGGCAGGGGCGTTCCCGGGCGGCGCTTGACAGCGCGGCGGCCAACCATTTATCTGTTAGGGCTTTCCCAAAGATTCTGTAAGGGCGCAGTGCGGCCGCGGACATGGCGGACGGGCGCAAAGGTTTCCAGTGATCATCAAGGTCTTCTATCACGACAAGTGTTTTGACGGGGCCTGCTCGGCCTCGCTGTTCACGCGCTTCTATCGCGCGCGCATCCGCCCTGCGGCGGAGTTCGAATACCAGGGCCTGCTGCACCGCGCCGGAGCGCTGTTCAACATCGAGGACTTCACGGGCGACGAAAACGCCATTGTGGACTTCAAGTACCTGGCCTCCGACAAGCTGACCTGGTGGTTCGACCATCACGAGAGCGCGTTCTTATCCAAGGCCGATGCCGACCACTTTGAGCAGGAGCAGAGCAACACCCACTTCTTTGATCCCGACTACAAGAGCTGCACCAAGTTCCTGGCCGATATTGCGCAGAACCGCTTTGGCTTTGATACCGCTCCGGTGGCCGAGCTGGTCAAGTGGGCCGACATTGTGGACGGAGCCAGCTATGAGAGCGCCGCCGCAGCCGTGGGCATGAAAGAGCCGGCCATGCGCATCACCATGGCCATTGAAGCGAGCCAGGATCCGGGATTCGTGAAGCGGCTGATCGGTCTGCTGGCGTGGCATCCGCTGGGAGAGATTCTGGAGCAGCCGTTTGTGGCCACGCAACTGGCTCCGCTGCTGGAACGCCACGAGCGCTCGATTGAGATCATCCGCAAGCACAGCGTCTGCACCGACCGCACCATCTTCTTCGACGTGACGGGCTACGACCTGGAGGGCTACAACAAGTTTGTGCCCTACTATCTGCATCCGGAGAGCGTGTACAGCGTCGGGCTGAGCAAGAGCAGCTTCCGGGTGAAGATCAGCGTGGGGTCGAACCCTTGGACTCCGGCGGAGAACCTGATTAACCTGGCGAAGATCTGCGAGCGCTATGGCGGCGGCGGACATGCACGGGTGGGAGCCATCAGCTTCCCGCCGGGAGACTTTGCCAAGGCCACCGCGGCCGCCGAAGTCATTGTGAACGAGCTGCGGGCGCACGCCCGGCAGTATCACGCCGGGTGAACCTTCCGGCCATCCACCACGTATCAGGTAGATCATGAGGCTGAGATACCTTCTGCTGGCCTGCATCAGCGGCCTGCTGCTGCGCGGAGTAGTCACGCTGCATCCCGTGGCATGGCTGGCGTGGCTGGCACCCTTACCGCTGCTGCTGGCGGCCTACCAATCAAGCGCGGGGGCAACACGCATCTACGCCTTTCTGGCCGCGCTGATCGGCTATAGCGTCAACTTCGGTTACTTCCGGCTGATGATGCCGCTCGGGCCATCCCTGCTGATCCTGGTGCTGCAATCGTTGTTATGGCTGGTGGCGGTTGGAGTCTCCCGCAGGCTGGTGCTTGGCGGTAAGGCCTGGTGGACGGTCTTTGCCTATCCCTGCGCCTGGGCGGTGGTGGACTATCTGCAGGCGACTCTGCTGCCCGATGGCAACTGGGGCAGCCTGGCCTACACCCAGTGTGCGAATCTTCCTGTGCTGCAATTTGCATCGCTTGCCGGAATGCCGGGCGTAATCTTTTTGGTCTCGCTGCCATGCAGCCTGTTGGCCGTCACCTTTGTTATGCGCGGCGAGTTGCGCGGCGCATGGAAGGCATGGGTGGTGAGCGCGCTGCTGCTGACTGGAAGCTTCGGCTACGGCGCGTGGCGGCTGCGCCAGCCGGTGCAAGGCCCACTGGTCACCATCGGCATGGCTGCCGTGGACGACTCCATTGGCCGCAGTACCCCAACGGCGAAGGTCAACGCCATCTGGAGCGCCTACGACGGCCACATCAAGGCACTGGCCGGCCAGGGCGCGCACATTGTTGTGCTGGGGGAGGCAATCGCCGAGTTGCAGGGCGCGAGCCGGGAGAAGTGGCTGCGGCATCTGGACGAGGTGGCGCGGCAGAACCATGTGTGGATTGCCGCCGGAGTGCGTGAGAAGCAGGCGAAAGGCCGCGTCAACCTGGAGTGGCTGATTGACCCTGACGGCACGCTGCGGGCCGTCTACCAGAAGCACCACCTGGCACCGCCGGAGCGAGATATGCTGCCCGGCTCGCAGTACGAAGTGCGTGAGATTGACAGCCTGCGCTACGGGCTGGCCATCTGTAAGGACTTGCACTTTGCCTCCATGGGCGAGGCGTACGCCGGGAGGCAGGCCGTGGCCATGCTGGTACCCGCCTGGGACTTCGATCGCGACCGCTGGCTGGCTTCCCGCATGACCGCGGCACGCGGCGTGGAGAGCGGGTTGACCATCATCCGCAGCTCGCGCGAGGGTCAGCTCTCTGTCAGTGATGCCCGTGGACGCTTTGTCGCCGAGGCGGCCAGCGCCCCGGTGCCGGGAGCGCGGCTGCTGGCGCGGGTGCAGATTGGCGAGGAGACGACGCTGTACTCCAGGGTGGGCGACAGCTTCAGCCTGCTGTGCTGGCTGGCGGTTATGCTGATGTACTCCCGCGTGTGGCGCGTGCGGCAAAGCCTGGTGTAGAGCCGGTTTTTCCTCAGGATGCCACGGCCCTGCACCAGTTGCGGGGCTGTTTTCCTGCCAGCGGGGCGGTACAATCCTCATCAGCCATGTCCAGCGACTTCGTACACCTCCATCTTCATACCGACTACTCGATGCTCGATGGCGCCTGCGACACCAAGAAGCTCTGCGAGCGCGCCAAGGAGCTGAATATGCCGGCCGTGGCCATGACGGACCACGGCAACATCTTCGGCGCCGTGCACTTCTTCAACGACGCGAAGGCCGCCGGCATCAAGCCGATCCTGGGCTGCGAGCTTTACGTCTGCAAGAAGGAAGACCACCGCGCCGAGCCGCAGGGCGACAGCTACAACCACCTGATTGTGCTGGCGGAAAACGAAGCAGGATACCGCAACCTGACGAAGATCTGCAGTGAGGCCTCTCTGCACGGCTTTTACTACAAGCCGCGCATCAGTAAGAAGTATTTGGCAGAGCACTCTGAGGGACTGATTGGACTTTCCGGCTGCCTGAAGGGCGAAGTTGCCGAACGGTTGACGGAAGGGAAGTACGACGCTGCGCGGGTGGCCGCCAAGAACCTGGAAGACATCTTCGGACGCGGCAACTTCTATCTGGAGATTCAGGACCAGGGACTGCCCGAGGAAAAGCTCATCCAGAAGGACTTCTTCCGGCTGGAGAAGGAGCTGGACATCCCGCTGGTGGCGACCAACGACAGCCACTACATCTGCGAGGACGACTGCCAGGCGCAGGACGTCATGATCTGCATCCAGACCGGCAAGAGCATCAACGACCCCAACCGGATGAAGTTCCAGAGCAACCAGTTCTTCGTGAAGAGCTACGAGGAGATGGCGCAGACCTTCCTGGGCTACGAGCAGGTTTTGAAGCGCACAATGGCCATTGCCGAGCGCTGCAACATGCAGCTGGCGAAGATTGAAAATCCATGGCCGCGCTTTGACGTGCCCGAAGGCGAAACAATTGACAGCTACTTCGAGCGCATCGCACGCGAAGGCATGGTGCGGCGCAGTGGGCAGTTGCGCGGACACAAGCTGCGCCACACCATGGCCGAATACGAAGAGCGGCTGAATCGCGAAATCGGCATGATCAAGCAGATGAAGTTCCCCGGATATTTTCTGATTGTGTGGGACTTCATTCGCTACGCGCGCGAGCAGGGGATTCCGGTGGGTCCGGGGCGCGGCTCGGCCGCAGGCTCGCTCGTCGGCTACGCCATGGGCATCACCGACGTGGATCCCATCCAGAACGAGTTACTGTTTGAGCGCTTCCTGAACCCCGAGCGCATCAGCATGCCGGATATTGACGTGGACTTCTGCATGAACCGCCGCGGAGAGGTAATCCACTATGTGACGGAGAAGTACGGGCGCGAGCAGGTGGCGCAGATCATCACCTTCGGCACCTTGGCAGCCAAGGCCGCCATCAAGGACACAGGGCGCGTGCTGGACATGCCCTACGCCGAGGTGGACCGCCTTGCCAAGATGATTCCCAGCACGGTGGGCATGACGATTGACAAGGCGCTCCAAGAGGTGGACGCCTTCCAGAAGAGCTACACCAACGAGGATGGCGTGCGCCACCTGGTGGACACGGCTAAGAAGCTGGAAGGC
>Ga0181528_10001205_pt1 | contig 16238 bp, 14 predicted proteins | sample PEATcosm2014_Bin_47_FD_119742 | JGI IMG/M metagenome (GOLD analysis project Ga0181528, IMG submission 119742) | Peatland microbial communities from MTU Mesocosm Facility, Houghton, MI, USA - PEATcosm2014_Bin10_10_metaG | ecosystem: Environmental > Terrestrial > Soil > Wetlands > Peat | place...
GACCCGGACGCCGCGCTGGCGGAGCTGAGCCCATTGGGCGCCGGCTGGATCCGTGGCGATGCCCACTGGGGCGATGTCGAGCCGCGTCGAGGGCAGTTCGATTTCAGTGCCCTGGAATCGTTGGTCAAGGCGGCGCGCGGGCGCGGCATGCACGTCCTGGCGACGATTCGCACCGGCAGCCCGTGGGCCGACCGGCCGAAGCCCGCCGACGCCAAACACGGCGCCAGCACGCCGCCCAAGGACTACGCCGAGTTCGGCGCCTTCTGCCGCAAGCTGGCCGAGCATTTCAAGGGCGAGGGCCTGGTGTGGCAGATCGAGAACGAGCCCAACAGCACCGACTACTGGCTGGGCACGGCCGAGGAATACGGCAAGCTGTTGAAAACGGGTCACGACGCCATCCACGAGGCCGATGCCCAGGCGACGGTGCTCTCGGCCGGTCTGGCGTGCGGCTATTTCGCCTATTTCGGCAAGCCGGAGAAACGCTACCAGCGTCTCAAGCCGTGGTTCGACGCCATCGTCGGCAGCCACGGCATCGACGGCTACGACATGCACGACTACTTTCCGGTGGACGAGGGCAACCCGTGGGGCATCACGTTCGAGAGCTATCTGCGGCACAACCGCGAGGAGCTGAAGGCGGCCGGCGTGAACGTGCCGCTGTGGATCAGTGAAACGGCCTGCCCCAGCGGCGCGCTGGAGGTGCAGGGGAAAAGCGTGAGCTACACGCCGCAGCAGCAGGCGACGTACGTGACGACGGTGGTGCGGCAAGCCAGGGAGGCGGGCGTGGCGCACCTGTTCTGGATGTTCGTGACCGACACCGAGGCCGGCCAGGGCGACCACCTCGGCCTGTCCACCCACGACCACCAGCCCAAGCCGGCGTGGCGGGCGTATCGCAAGTGCAGCGGGGCGGAGTGAGGGCGGCGTCCCGGATCAGTCGAGCGGCGGGAGACCCAAGGCCTCTTGAGAGCGCCGGATGCAGTCGCGGCCATGCTCGCGCACCTGTTCCTTGCGGCGCTCGTATTCGGCCAGTTCCTCGGGCGTGGGGGTGCGGCCGAGAAGCTCGCGTTCGTAGGCGCAGAACTCGTCGAGGACCTGCTGACGCTCGAACAGGAGTGAGTCGTCGAGAACCGCCGGTCCACCCCTTCCGACAATGGAGTCGGCGGGTTGGACCTTTGAGCGGCGCCGTCCGGTCAATCTCAGCATGTCAGCCTCGCACCTGCTTACTATACCCCAATCGAAGCCGTGCCGCGACGCGTTCCATGGCAAAATGGGCTTCGAGCTCGGCCGGTTGATCCTGGGCGGCGGAGAGGGCTCTGGCGTAGGTGTCCATCAACTCGCGTGCGGATACCTGCGGCCATCCGGACTGCGGGCGTTGCAGGCGATAGCACACTTCGTCGCCCCTAATCCGGCCTACAATGCGCAGTTCGTGCACGTCGTGCCGGAGGGCGAAGAACAGGTCGTGCAATGAGAAACTGGTGCCATTGGGGTGGTTGTGAGTGACGGTTGCATCCCGCAATTGCGCCACCAGCCCCGACAGGCTGACGGTTTTATCCCCGCCACGTGTGGTCGCTACATGCTCGCCCGCGGCGCTCACAACCGTCGCGTACTCGACCTTCTCGTCGATGCACAATCGTTCGGCCGCCACGACCGCGCTGCGCACCGCTCTCGGCAATCGCTTCGGCTGCGGATAACTCACGTCTACCGACCTCTCTCCGATTGCGAACAGGGGCCTCGGCCTGCCCGCCTCACCCCACCTCCAGCACCCCCCGCCGCCGAATGTCGTCCGACGCCGCCCCCACCATCACGTCATACACCCCCGCGTCCGTCACGAAGCGGTGCACCCTCTCGTCGTAGCAGCCCAGCTTGGCCGCCGGCAGCGTGAAGCTCACGGTGCGCTTCTCGCCCGGCGCCAGGTGCACGCGCGTGAAGCCGCGCAGCTCGAGGCGGGCCCGCTTCACGCGCGGCGCACGCTGGTGCACGTAAAGCTGCACCACCTCGTCGCCCTCACGCCCGCCGGTGTTCTCGATGTCCAGCGTGACGGTGGCCGCGCCGTCGGCGGGCATCTTGCCCGGTGCGATGGTGAGCTCGCCGTAGCCGAAGGTGGTGTAGCTCAGCCCGTGGCCGAAGGCGTACAGCGGCGCGCCGCGCAGGTACTGGTACGTGAATCCGTCGCTGATGTCGTAGTCGTCGCGCGGCGGGACCTGCTGTTCGTCGGCATAGACCGTGTAGGGCAGGCGGCCGGCGGGATTGGCGTCGCCGAACAGGACGTCGGCCAGGGCGTTGCCGCCCTCCTCGCCCGCCCACCACGCCGCCACCACGGCGCCGGCGTGCGCGGCGATCCACGGCACGGTGAGTGGCCCGGCGTTGAGCAGCACCACCACCGTACGCGGATTAGCGGCCACCACCGCCTCCACCAAGGCCTGCTGATTCCCCGGCAGCGCCAGGGTGGTGCGGTCGCGGCCCTCGGCTTCGATGTCCAAGGTCGTGCCGACGCACACGATGGCGACGTCCGCGCTGCGTGCCGCATCGACGGCCTTGGCCAGCTCCGCCGGCGCATCGTACGGTGGTTTAGGAGCCGTGATGTGGCCGCCGAGGGCGTAGACCACGTTCGTGGCGGCCGCCACGTGGCCGCGGATGCCGGCCAGCGGCGTCACGGGGTTTCTAACCTGGCCGCTGTAGCCGCCGGCGGTGAAATGGTCGGCGTGGGGGCCAATGACGGCCACCGTCTTGAGCTTGGCGCGGTCGAGGGGCAGCAGTCCGTCGCGGTTCGACAGGAGCACCATGGCCTCGCGCGCGGCTCTGCGCGCCAGGGCGCGATGCTCGGCGCAATCGATCACGGCGGGATCGATCTTGCTGTACGGCACGCGTTCCGGCGGATCCAGCTCGCCGAGGCGGAGGCGCGCCGTGAGCACGCGGCGCAGGGCATCGTCGACCCGCGATTCGGGCAGCAAGCCGGCGCGCACGGCGCTGGGAATGTGTTGCTGGAACTCGCGATCCGAGAAGTCGCAGCCGGCCAGGAGGGATTTGGCGACGGCTTCGTCGAGGCTCATCTTGCCCTGCTCATGGCCCGCCACCATGGTGCCCACGCCGCCGAGATCCGACACCACGAAGCCCTGGAAGCCCCATTGCTCCTTGAGGATGTCGGTCAGCAGGTAGTGGTTGATGTTGTTGGGCGTACCGTTGATGGCGTTGTAGCTGGCCATCACCGACAGCGCCCCGCCCTCCACCACGCAGTCGTGGAAGTGCGGCAGCCAGTACTCGAACAACATGCGCTCGCTGACCGCGGCCGACAGCGATTGGCGGCCGTGCTCGACGTTGTTGACGGCGAAATGCTTGAGGGTGCTCACGAGCTTGAGGTAATGCGGGTCGTCGCCCTGCATCCCCTTGACGAAGGCCGCGCCGAGGCGGCCGGTGAGGTAGGGATCCTCGCCCCAGCACTCGTTGTTGCGGCCCCAATAGGGGTTGCGGCCGACGTTGATGACCGGCGCGCGGTAGATCAGGCCCTTGTGCTGGGCTTTGAGGGTCGGCTCGAGATGCCACAGGTTGTAGACGGCGCGCGCCTCGTCGGAGATGGTGCTCGCCACGGTATGCACGAGGTCGGCGTCCCACGTGGCGGCCAGGGCGATGGGCACGGGGAACATGGTGGTGGGCCGATCCCAGCATACGCCGTGCAGGCACTGGTTCCACTTGTCGCCGCGCAGCCCGACGCGCGCCACGTCAGGTCCGTCGTGATTGAGCAGGGCGGCCTTCTCCTCCAAGGTCAGCGTGCGCAGCAGATCGGTGACGCGGGCCTCGACGGGCTGATCCGGGTCGCGATAGAGCGGCGGCGGTTCGTCGGCGGCAGCGGCCAGCAACACGCTGGCCAGGAGGCTCAGCAACATGGTGGAGCTCCGGTCTATCGAGGCAAACTACAGCCGGCCCGTGAGGAAGGCCGTCAGGTACTGCTCCTGGGTGAGGCCGGTGAGCTGGGTGAAGGCCTGGTCCGGCGACGTGCCCCAACCGAGGTTCATGAGGAACGGCACCACGGCGTTCTGCCCGAAGCGTTTGAGCAGCGCGTCGACCATCAACTCGGCCTGGCCGAAAGCGTGGTCCATCACGTCGCGGTTGAACATGACGTTGGCGTCGTTCATCTGCGCGATGTTCATGACTTTCCCGCCGCGGATGTCCGATAGCGCCGTCTGGCGCTGGTAGATGGACTGCTCGGAGCCGCCGGCCAGGCCCTCCTCGTACCACAGCGGCGGGGGGAAGCCGCCTTCGGTGAGGGCGTTGATCATGACGTGGAAGAACTCGTGGCGCAGTTGGCGCACCGCGTCGGTGGGCTCGACCACGGTGTAGATGCGCCGTCCGGCGCAGGCGCTGGTGCCGAAGGCCTGGCGCACCAGTCCCACGGTGGGCAACATGCCGCGCATGGCGACGTCGTCGGTGGCCACCAAGAGCTCGGGCGGCTCCAGGTACACGCCCGACGTGGCGGCATCGCGCCAGGCCTCGTCGAGCGCCTGCTGGAACTGGGTGAGCCGCGGGCCGACGCGCAGTCGCACGTCGCGGGCGTCGAAGCGGATGATGCACTGATTGTCCACCAGCACGTCCGGCGGATCGGCGGCGGCCCGCGTGGCCGCGGCGCCGGCCACGTCGCGCCAGGCTTTGGCCGCCACCACGTTGCCGGCCTCGAACTCCGAGGAGGTCGGCGCCTTGGCGGCGATGTCGAACCAGCGCGCCGCCGTGCCGTACCAGGAGGCGCGATCCCGGCCGGCGAGACGCAGCTCGTCGCCGAAGTTCTCGAACGTCAACCCCAGCCACCAGTCCGGCAGGGCGTAAGTGGGCAGATTCTGGTTGGCTTCCGTCCAGCGTTTGGCGGCCGTGACCAGATCGCCGCGGCGGTAGTCGTCGAGGGCCAAAAGGTGATCGGTGCGCGCCAGCACCGCGGCGGCGCCGGTGTCGCTGGGCTTGTCCCAGGCCGCGCCGACGGCATTGATGGCTTCCACGAACGTCGGCCATGCCACACGCAGCCGCCGGCTGTCGGGGCGCGGCGGCTTGCGGTCGGCCTTGGTGTAGAGATCGGCGGCGCGTTTGCGCGCCTCCTCGGCCACGGTGGGGGCGCCGTTGAGATCGTTGAAGCGCGCCACGGCCTCGTACACCGCGGCATCGTCGGGCAGATCGGCGGTGATGGCCTTGAGCTGCGTCAGGGCCTCGTCGAGCTTCCCGGCGCGCATGAGCTGGTTCGTGTACCACAGGCGATAGGCGCAGAACACGCCCAGCAGCTTCTGCTTGACCTCCGGCAGGCGCGGCAGGGCGGCCACGGCTTCCGCGGCGTGCTGCTGCGCGACGACCAGTTGGTCCACGGGCACCACCGGATCCTCGGGCCGCGGGGCGCTGAACTGCCGCAGGTTGGACTCGAAGGCCTTGCCCTGGCCGCGATCCGGGTGCACCTCGCTGGGGCGATGGATGACCAGGCCGTCGCCATAGGGCAGCTCGGCGGCCACCAGCTTGACGCCCGTGGGCCGCACCGTGGCGTCCGCCACCTTGAGCAGCGCCAGGGCCGTGTCGTGGCCGGTGACGAAGACGTCGGTGGGATCCAGGTGGTAGTAGACGTCGTCCACCTGCGCCACCAGCGACGAAGCCAGCACGCCGCAGGCGCGGCGGGCGTGGCCGTACAGCTCGGCCGGCGCGGGCCGCGTGCACTGGAAGCCGAACAGCGCCGCGGCGTCGGTCTCCGTCCACAGCGTGCCGCCGTCAATCACCCAGGCCACCAGCGCCTTGGCGGATTGCGGGTCGAGGTCGCGCTGTTGCAGGCGCAGCCACAGGACGTCCTGTTTACGTTTGCCGTTCTCGCGCGCCAGGGCCGGCGCGAGCTGGGGCAAGGCGATGATGGTCAACGGCGGCGGCGGCATCGGCGCCGGCCCGGGCGCGTTGGCCGGCGGCGTCATGCCGGGCGGCGCGGGCGCCACGGGAGCAGCCAGGAGGACGGCGCACAGCAAAGGCACGAGCACGGTCATCTCCGCACACCGATTGTACCCCGCGGCGCGGGTGCGTATGACAGGGGCGCGGCGGCGACCCCAAAAGCGCCGGCCCGCCGTCACCCGAGGGCGCGGCGGGCCGAGGCGTCAGAGGACCGGAGATCAGTTGGCGTTGTTGCGCGGGCGGCGCGGCGCCTGGATGATCACGGCCAGCGCGGTCTTGGCGTCGTCGTTGGTGGCGGCAACGCTCACGTTGGTGGTGCCCTTGACGAGGTCGGTCATGGCCTTGTCGCTCAGCTTCTGCACCATCGTCTGGTCGGACGTGGTCACGTTGAGCGTGGCGTCCTTGGTCTTGATGGTGACCTTGGCGCCATCCACCGCCGTCACGGTGCCGATGATCAGCTTGGGGCCGTTGTTGCCTTGGCCCCCACCGCCGCCGCCGGCGCCACGGTTGGCCATCATCTGCACCATGCGCCCGGAGACCGCCACGGCCACCAGGGCGTTGTCACTGGCCTTGGCCGGCGAGTAGACCACGATGCCCTTGGCGTTGGCATTGTCACCCTCGGCGTCCGGCGCCACGGCCACGAGGGCGTTGGCGACGACATCCGTCAGGGCGCCGCGCGCTCCGGCGGCATACACGGTGGCGCCATTGACCGTCACGGTCACGGGCGCCGGGGCGTCGCCGCCGCCGCGCGGGGCGCGGCCCTGGACGACGAGGGTCGTGGCCGTGGTGTCCTGCACCACGCCGCGCACCACGGTGATCTTCGGCGCATCCTGCGCCATCGCCGGCAGCGCCACCAGGGCAGCCATCAGAGCGGCGCCAATCAGGCGCGTTACATGCTTCATCGTTCACTCACTCCTTCCCGAGGTTGTCTTGAGGGATGCTCGTGCGAACCAATCGGTTACGCCTCACGCCGACGGAGCGCGAGGATTCATTTGACTTTGCGCGCCGGCGTCAGTCCCAGCAGCACGCACCGCGCCGTCAGGGTCGTGCCGTCGTCGGTGGACACGCCCAATACCCCGACGCCCTGCGTGATGTCGGCCTGGGTCCGGTCGCTCAAGGTCTTGACGGCCGTGTTGTCCGTGGTGGTCACGATGTACTTGTAACCGCCGGACTCGACGGTGAGTTTCGCACCGTTCACCACCGTCACCTTGCCCACCACGATGGCGGCCGGCTTGCCGGCGCCGTCGAGCCGCGCCTGCCGGGCCATCACGACCACCGCCGCTTCGGCCGCCGCCGCCGTGTTGGCCGACTCTTTGGCCGGTTGATAGACCACCAGGGCCAGCGCGTGGCCGGCGGCGCCGTCGGCATCCGTCGCGACGGCCACCGTGGCGCCCACTGCCGCATCGCTCACCACGCCCGGCGCGGCCGCCGCGTAGACCGTGTCGGCGTTCACCGCCAGGGTCACGGCCGCCGCCGCATCGCTCGGCTTGGCGCGCGGCTGCACCACGATGGTGGTGTCGGTGGCCTCCGACACAACGCCGATGGTGCGCACCGCGTTGGCCGTTCCGGCCTCGGCGGCGCGCACCATCATCAACGTCGCCAGCAGCGCGTACGCCGCGGCTTGCTTCACTTCTGCTTCTTGCCGTGGGCCACGCCCAGGAGGATGCACACCGCATTCATGTCGGTGCCTGACACGCCCACGATGGCGGCGCCCTTGACGATGTCGGTCTTGGCCTTGTCGGTCAGCTTGTTGACCAGCGTGGTTTCACCGGTGGTCACGGTGTAGCTCGGCCCGCCGCCGTCCACGGTGAGCTTGGCGCCGTCCACGGCCGTCACCTTGCCGACGATGGTCTTGGGGGCCTTGCCGGCGCCCTTGGCGCGCACCTGCCTGGCCAGCACGAAGGCCGTGCCTTCCGCCGCCGCCTGGGCATTGAGGGAATCCTTGGCCGGCTGGTAGACCACCAGAGCCAGGGCATTGGCGGTAGTGCCGGCGACATCGGGCACCACGGCCACGGTGGCGCCCACCACGGCGTCGGTCACGACGCCCATGGCCGCCTCGGCGTAAACCGTGTCGGGACCGACGGTGAGCGTGACGGGCGGGGCATCCGCGTTCTTCTTGCCCGCCAACTGCACCACGATGGTGGTGTCCGTGGTGTCCGTCACGGCGCCGGTCGTCCGCACCACCTTGGGCTTCTTGGCCGCCTGGGCCGAGCCCACCATCAGCAGGGCGGCCAGCAGAGCGCACCCCACCACGCGCATCATTCTCGTCATCCAATTGCTCCTTGCTCGAAACATGACTCCACTGACGCTGCCCGCCGCGACGGGTTCACTTCAAGGCGCGAACCTCGCCACGCCCGCGGCGCGCGCGTTCCACGGACAGCCGCAAGTCGGCCGCCAGAGCGTCTCCCAATGCCGCCGCCCGGCGCGATGCTCGGTGGCTGCTTGCAGCCGCCACCGTCTTGCCGACTCTCCCAGCAGCGCGGCGGCCACGTGCACCTTCACCACCCAGCCCGGCCCGGCGAACAGGCCTTCCGCCTCCACGCCCGCCGACTCGACGGCGAGCAGGCTGCCGCCGGGACGCGACAGCCGCGCCAAGCCGACGCGCCCGTGCACGTCGGCGCTCAATTCCAGCACCGGTCCGTCCTCGCCCGCCACCGCCAGCTTGAGCACCAGGCGATCGTTGTAGGTCGCCTCTTCGGGCCGCGGTTCGGTGGCTTCGGCGGCGGCCCACAGGTCGCCGCCCGCGTCGCGCGCCAGCCAAACGGTGCTGGGCCGCGCACAGGGCGCGCCGCGATCATCGCGCGTCAGATCGAGGCGCGCCGCCCGCGTCCAGGCGCCGTGCCGCAGACGCTCGGACAGCTTCAAACCCTCGACCACCGGAATGTCCACCACCGGCACGGCTTCGTCGCTCGCCACCCAGGATCGCAAGGCGGGCGACAGCGGCCCGTCGCCCGGCGCCTTCACTCCGGCCGCCTGGGCGGCGCGGGCATAAGCGTCGAGCGCCGACAGGCAATTCGACGCGCGACCGGGATCCTCCTGCCAGCGCGCCGCTTCCCGCAGCGCCGTGACGCTCGCCTCCGCCAGGGCTCCGCCGGCAGCGTCGGGCGAGGCGAAGAGATCGAGGATGCGGGCTGCCAGGGGCTGGTCGGCGCGCCATCGATCCCCCTCGGGCGAGGTGACGCCGTCCAGCACCACGGCCCGTTGCCGCGCCGCGAGGGCGGGCGGGCCGCGGCGCGCGTAAGCAGCGGCGTCGTAGCCCATGACGGCCGCGTCACCCAAGGCGTCGGCCTGCTCGGCGGCCAGATCGGCGGAGCGCGGGTAGCCGGCCAGCGCCTCCAGGCCATCGCTCACCACGCTGTAAACGCGCGGTGCCACGGCGCGCCACGCCGCGGCCTGGGCTCGGCGCGCCGCCAGAGTCGCGGGCCGCGCCGCCTCGGGCAAGGGCGGCGTGGCCAGCAGCACCAGCAGGCCGTCGGGCGCATGGAAGCCATCCGGAGGCGGCTCGCCGGGCGCCACCACCACATAGGGGCTGGCGGCCACGCCGCGCAGCGTCTCGGCGGCCAGGCCGATGAAACGCGCCCGCGACCCGTCCAGACTCACCGGCGCCGACTCGTCGATGAGGCGATGCGGATCGTCGGCCGGGGCGGCGCACGTCTCGCAGTCGCCCACGGGACACAAATCGAAGCCATCGAGTCGCAGCCAGGGCGGCGGCGCGGGCGCGGCCAGCAGGGCGCGCCGCAGGTAGAGCGCCGCGGCGTCCATGGTGCGAAGACCGGCGCCGGCGAACAGGTCCGGCTGCCAGCGCTGGGCGCACAGATCGGGCAGGGCGCGACCGTCCGGCACCAGCCACATGTCGGCGTGCGCCGCGCTCATGGTCAACAAGAGCGCGAGCGCGACGTGCTTGACGCCGCCGACCCGCTTGCGTACACTCGCCGTGGGGATCATGACCAACTTATCCGAGAACCTTTATGGCCGGCGGCCTAATCCGCTGGTGATGGTGCCGCTGGCGCTGATGCTGGTGCTGCTCATCGCGGCCACCGGCTATTATCAGTTCGGCGCCGCGAACGGTCAGCCGTGGTCCTTCTTCGACTGCTTCTACATGGCCGTCATCACTCTGACGACGGTGGGCTACGGTGAGGTCCTGCCGGGTTTCGCCGACACGCCCGGGGCGCGCGGCTTCAACTGCCTGGTCATGCTGTTCGGCTACGCGGTGGTGGCCTGGGCCATCTCCACCATCATCGCCACGGCCGTCGAGGGCCGGCTCGGCGAGCGGCTCCTGCGGAGGCGCATGATGCACCAGATCGAGAAGATGAGCGGCCACTACATCGTGTGCGGCGCGGGCGACACGGGCGAGCACGTGGTGGACGAGTTGCTCGCCACGCAGCGGGGCGTGGTGGTCATCGAAACCGACCCCGAACGGCTCAATCTGGTGTGCGCCAACGGCCGCTGCCCGTTCGTGGCGGGCGACGCCGAGGACGACGCCGTGCTGCGCGAGGCCGGCATCGAACGCGCCGCCGGGCTGGTGGCCTGCCTGCCGGCCGACAAGGACAACCTCTACGTGGTGCTGAGCGCGCGCACCATCAATCCCGGCCTGCGGGTCGTGGCGCGCGCCATCCACGACGACTCGCCTGACAAGCTGGCGCGCGCCGGGGCCGACGCGGTGGTGGCGCCGTCGCGCATCGGCGGCCTGCGCATGGCCAGCGAGCTGGTGCGGCCCAGGGTGACGGGTTTCCTGGACCGCATGTTGCGCGACCGCGACCGCACCATCCGGGTGGAAGAAGTCACGCTCCCCTTCGAGTCGCCGGTGGCCGGCAAGACGCTGGAAGAGGCCGATCTGCACCGCCGCACGGGCCTCCTGGTGATTGCCACGCAGGTCATGGGCGAGGAGCAGTTCGTCTACAACCCGACGGGGAGCCATGTGTTGCGGGGGGGGATGGTGTTGATTGTGCTGGGGGAGATGGAGCGCATTGGGCGGTTGAAGGAGTTGGTGGGGGCGTAGGAGAAGGGCCGCCCGGAGCCGCATCACGGCTCGCGCGGCAGGAGGCCGAACAGGCCGAACAGCTCGGCGCGCGTGAACACGCGCTGCAAGTCGAGGCCGGCGCCTTCGACCAGGTCGGTGAAGAGCTGCCGTTTGGTCGCCAGAATGGCGTTGATGCGCTCTTCGATGGTGGCCGTACAGAGGTAGCGGTAGACGCTCACCGGCAACGACTGGCCGAAACGATGGGCGCGCGATTCGGCTTGCTCCTCGACCGCCGGATTCCACCACAGGTCAAAGTGGAAGACGTAGGAAGCGGCTTGGAGATTGAGGCCGACACCACCGGCACGCAGCGAGAGGATCAACACCGAGCAGCTCTCGTCGTGCTGGAAGCGGTTGATGACCTCGTCGCGCTGCCGCTGGTCGAGGGCACCCGTGTAGACGAGAGGGCGGAAACGGCGCAGGGCGGCGGCGAGCAGGCCGCACCCGGCGCCATCGCTGGTGAACTGGCTGAAGACCAGGGCGCGCTCGCGGGCCGCCACCACGCGCTCCAGGCGGTTCGCCAGGTCGTCCACTTTCACCGACGCCCCGCTGGCCGGATCGGCGTTGCAGATCTGTTTGAGGTGCATGAGCAGCGCCAGGACATGCTCGACGCGGGCCTCGGCGCCCAGTTCCCGCAAGTGCACAATGCCTTCTTGCTCGGCGCGATCGTACGCGGCACGTTGCGCCCGGCCGAGGTCCAGGAGCACGTCTTGGCTGGACTTGTGCGGCAGCTCCGGCAGCACGTCGCGCTTGAGCCTCCGCAGTTGGCACGCGGCCAGGCGGCGGCGCAGGTCTCGGGGCTCGATACTGCCGGCCCTTAAGCCCTCGCCAGGGCCATCGAGGAAGTCCAGAAGCGTGCGCAAGTCCTCGCCGGAGTTCTCCAGCGGGGTGCCTGTCAGAGCCCAGGCGCGCTTGCGCGGCAGACGCCGCGCCACACGGCTGGTGTCGGAGTCACGGTTTTTGATGCGCGCCGCCTCGTCGAGCACCACCACATCCCACACGCGGTCGGCCGGGATGCGGCCCCAGGCCACGTCTTCCCGCAGGGCTTCGTAGCCCACCAGCCAGACGGCGGCTTCGGCTCGCCACAGGTAGTGCCGCTCGCCGGCCGGGCCGCGCACGAGAGCGATTCGCAACTCCGGCGCCCAACGGCCCAGCTCGCGGCTCCACTGGGTGAGGAGCGGCGCGGGGCACACGACGAGCGCTTGGCGAACCTCGCCGGCGCGGGCCAGGAGGCGCAGCGCGGCGGCCGCCTGCACCGTCTTGCCGAGGCCCATCTCGTCGGCCAACAGCAGGCCGTCTTGAGCCAGCAGGGCTTTCACGCCATCGACCTGAAACGGCCGCAGCGGCGCGGGCCACACCAGACCCGCGAGAAACGGCCTGGGCGCCGCTCGCAGCACCCAGCGCAAAAGGGCCAACAGGTCCACGCGCGGCTCGGTGGGCGGCGGCGTGTCGTCATCCGCCGACGGACCCGGCGCCGTCCGTGGCGCGTCCGCGACGAAAGGCGGGTCCGCCAACCAGAAGGAGCGCGCCACCGGAGGCGCCCAGCCTGCCTCGTGGTGGCGAGGCGGCTCGATCCGCACGCTGAGATCGGCCGTGGCGCGTTCAGTCCACGGTAACATGGGCCGCTTCTGGGGCATCCGGCGGGTAGACGACGGCCAACCCGGCCTGGAGGCGCTCGAACGGCTCCCACAGGTAACCGGCTTCCGCCAGAGCACGGGCGGTGGCCTCGGCGAGGCTGCCGGCGGGCGGCGGCGGACCCACCCACGACCATTGGGGCGGCTCGCCGGGCGCCGCCATGGCCAGCGGCACGCGCGGCGCCAGCCGGTCGCGACACCAATCCGCGGCGCCCATGCTCGTCGCGCACACCAGCAGCGCGGGGCTGAGGCGGCAGGCGTCGAACAAGGCATGGGCCAAGCGCGGCGTGCCGAGTTCGCGCAGCAGGGCCCGCGGCCACAACGGACCGCCCAACGCCACGGTACGGCCGGTCACAAACTCCAAGGGCAGCCCCTGCTCGTCGAGAACCAGCAGCGCCGCCTCTAGGTGGACCCTCTCTCCCTGGCCGCCCGGTGCGCTGACACGCACATCCAGGAAGGCGGCGGCGCCGCCGCACCGGCCGGGCGTGCCGTCATGGTCCAGGGGCATGGCTCACTCGCCCTCCCCGGCGCCGTTCTCGCTCGGCAACTCCTGGTCGCTGATCTCGCTGGTGTCCTCTCCCAGCTCTTCCTCCTCGATGCTGGCGTCGTAGCTCGAGTCGTAGCGATGCAGGTCCCAGGTCGTGATCCAGCGACGGATCTCGTTGCGCACCGAAATCGACGAGGCGCGTCCGCCGGTGGGCGGAGGGCAAGGCTGCACGGCCTCGCCGTAGGCGTCTTCATACAAACACCGCACGCGCGTCTGGATCTCCTCCTCTTCGTCCTCCGTGAGCTCCTTGAGCTTGCGGCTCAGGCCCGCCTTGATGGTCTTGAGACCCTCGCGGATGCCGAGGAGCTGGAAGGCATCGTCCGACGGCGGCGAGTTCTCGATGCGCAGCTCGTCCGGCGGCCGGCCGCCGGTGATGGTCTCCTCCACGAAGGTGTCGGTCACGGCGAACACCGGCAGCAGCGCCGCCCCTTGCGCCCGCGCCGCTTCCGACCACCAGCCGATCTGGGCATAAGCGCGACATCGTTGCCCGAACGTGAAATTGCGCAGGCGTTCCAGCTCGTCGAACAGCACCACCAAGCCGTGTCCGGTCATGGCGCGGCACAAGCGGGCGAACAGGAGGATGCGGCTCGGCGCCAGCAGCGCGGCGCGCGGATTGTGCACGTCGTACGCACCCGCCTGGCCGATGCCTTTGAGCGCCCGGCGCATCTCGCCGACCGGCAGAGCGTTGCCTTCGAGGTCGTCGAGGATGCGCATGCACAACTCCTCGTCCGCGTGCAGCTCCTGGTAGAGATGCAGCAGCGCCTGGAAGCGCCCTTCGATGGGGGTCTCGGCGGCCCACCGGCGCACGTCGTCGAAGGCCGCCGAGGAAGCCCTGAAGCGGGCCGCCAGTTCGTGCAACGCCTTGCCTTCATGGCCCGGGGCGCGGGCGCTCTCGGCCATCGCCTTGAGCACCGCCACGGCGTTGCCCAGCGGCGCCTCGGCGCTGACCGTGACGTAGCTGGTGACGAAGCCGTTGCGCTCCGCCTCCGCCGCGAGGCACTCGAGGAGGTGCGACTTGCCGCGGCCGAACCCCGCGGAGAAGACGATGGGGCCGGCGCCCAGCCCGTTGCCGACCGCCTCCAGAGCCGTGTCGAAGGCGTCGCGCAGGCCCTTCTGGGTGGTGCCCAGCCGTGCTACCGCGTCGCGATTCGGCACGCCGGAGCGGAGCGCTTCCACCGCGCTGCGGGCGGCGCGCACCGTGTCGTTCATCGTCCATCCCCCAAGTGCACCTGGGACGCCGCCGGATTGCCGCGGTTCCTGTCATGCACCTCGGTACCGATCCGAGAGTACAACGCCCCGTACTTGCCGTAGTTCCGAGGCTCCAAGTCGTCGTAGAAGCGGGGGCTGGTGCGCACCACGAGCAGGAAACGTTCGAAGCGGTCAATCTCGTCGATGAAACGGCGCAGCAGGGCCATCATCTCGAGGAAGGCGCGTTGCGTGTAGCACGCCAGTGTCTCGAACGGATCGGCGGCCATCAGCTCCAACTCCTCATACGGCCGTTGCATGGCAATGGCATGCCGCAGCATCTCCCGGCTTCGTTGGGCGGCGGCCGGGAGCCGCGTCAGCTCATAGGCGCGAAAGTCGAGGTCCACCACCAGCCCGCGCCAGCCGGCGTTGGGGAGCCAGTGGCAGAACGAGGCCAGCATGTGCCGCGCGTTCCGCACACCGATACGTTCGTAGATTCGCAGCTTCTTCAGCGTGGCCGCTCCGCCCGGCAGGCCGCGCAGCCAGGCGAGCAGGACCTCTTGCGTGGTGGGCGTGAAGTTCTCCGGCATCAAACCGGCCCGCCCCAAACCGGCCAGCGCGGCGCGGAAAGGCCGGCACTGCAGGTGATCGCGAATCTGCGCCTCCGTCATCAGCCGCTGGTACTCGTTGGCGAGATCGTTTTCGTCACGGCCGTTGGCCTCCGCCAACGCCGCCAAGGTCGTGCGTTCGGCCCCCCCCGGCCACCGCACGCCGGCGCGTTCGAGTAGCCGCATGGCCTGGCCGGCCGCGCCGCGTTCCCAATCGAAGTCCTGCGTCACGGCGAAGTACAAGCGGTCGATGCGATGCAGATCGGGCTTCTTGCCGTTGGCCAGCAGTTGCCCCGCGGCGAGCGCCGCATAGTAACAGCCGGCCTCCGCGGCGGCCGCGGCGACGCCGTCTCGGGCGCGGCCCAAATCGTCGTCGGAGCCGCAGATGAACTTGACCGCCGACCCGCCGCTCGGGATGTAGTCCGCCAGGTACTCGTCACGGATGACCTTCAGCCACGTCTCGACCGGCACGGCCAAGGTCGGCGCACCATGCATCGCTCATCCCCTCTCAGGCGAAATCGAAGGTGTAGTAACGGCACGTGCTGCCGTCGTCCGCCACGGCGCAGAACACCTCCCGCTCCCGGATGCCGGTGGTCGACGGCGGGCTCAAAAAGCAACATTGGCCGGCGAGGGTGCGGGTGCCGCGGTCGGCGCGGTCCAGGGCGTACAGCGCCTGCGCGAACACCTCGGGGCTGTTGTCGCGCTTCCAGCCCGGCGCGGCGCAAAACCGCTCGTAGGCCTCGGCCAGCTTGCGCGTGCCGCCGACGGCGGCCGGCCGGACGCCGTACAGGCTTCGCAGCAGGTCCTTGACCCCGGCCGCCTCCGCCTTGGCGCGCTGCGCCGACAGCCGCTGGGCAACGAAGCTGGGCCGCAGGTCGTTGGTCAGCACTCGGCCGAGCCGCAAGCGGCCCGTATCGGGCAAGGCGCGCACCACCAGGGGCGGCGCCAACATCTGGTTGCCATCGCCCGGCAGCACGCGAAGGCCGGCGATGTTGGCGGCCACGGCCTGCAACTCCTCCCGCCAGGCCAGACCTTCCAGGTAGTCACGCAGGTCGAAAGACCAAGCCGCCATCACCGCTTCCGTCCGCGCGGGCAACGGCGCCGCCAACGCCTTGCTCTGTTCTGCTTCGCGCCGCATGGCCACCAGATTGCCGGAGCGCAGAGCCTTGTCCCAAGCGCCGAGGGACTTCTGGTATTCCTTAACCCCCTTGATCAACTCGGCCAGTCTGGCTGTCTGCTGATCGAGTGCCTCCTCCAAACCCATCGCCCTGCTCCTGGCGATGGCTTTCACCGCCAGGTCGGCCCTTCCTTCCGCAGCGCCGCCCCCTCACCCAATCTCCGCCAGCCGCCCC
>Ga0181528_10001207_pt1 | contig 16214 bp, 11 predicted proteins | sample PEATcosm2014_Bin_47_FD_119742 | JGI IMG/M metagenome (GOLD analysis project Ga0181528, IMG submission 119742) | Peatland microbial communities from MTU Mesocosm Facility, Houghton, MI, USA - PEATcosm2014_Bin10_10_metaG | ecosystem: Environmental > Terrestrial > Soil > Wetlands > Peat | place...
GGGCCCGATACACCGATGCCGCCGCATCCGCCCAAGACGAATGCGAACGTCAGCAGCGCGAGCGATGCCAGAAAACGTTTCGCCGCGGGCTTCATGGCTGCCCCTTGGGTTTGCCTGATTCCTGCAATTGCACCAAACCGATAACGGCGCCCGTCGGGTCGGCGATCACCGCGCGCCAATACTCAGTGGGAACATCGCTCGGCGCGATCAGAACACGACCGCCGAGGCTGATTGTTTTTGCCGCCGACGCTTTCACGTCCGCGACCTTAAAGAACAGGAGCCATCCGGGTTTTGCCTGCGGCCTTGGAGGCAGGGGCGCCACGCTTGCACGCGAAAAACCTCCGCTGGTGAGGACAAACAGATTTGGACGATCGCTCCGCGTGTCGGGCAACGACTCCCATCCGACGACGGAGGAACAGAACGTGCCTTCAGCCGCCGGATCGCTCGCAAAAAGTTGGGCCCACGTCAGATCGCCGGGGTCCGTCGCATATTCGCCCGGATCTCCGGAACTGGAGTGGAGCACCCCGAGTTCGGCACCTTCGGGATCGACAAGAATCGCCTGAGTTCCGCGCTGCGGCAGGTCTTTCGCGGGGAAGAGCACGCGCCCGCCCGCTGCCGTTGCCGTTGCCAGAGCCCGTGCCACATCCGGAACGGAAACATATCCGATCCAGCTACCGTGTGCCGCGTCCGACATACGAGACGGTCGATGACCGATGCCTGCAACAGGTTCTCCCCCGTTTGTCATTACAATGTACGAACGCGTGCCCGATATTGTCGTTCGCTCGATCGTTGTAGCCTGCCATCCGAAGAGGCCGGAATAAAACGTTTGCGCCACTGCAGGCTCGGCGGTGAACAAGTCCGCCCAGACAAACTTGCCGGGAAAATGCTCGCCGGCGGGAGTCGTATCGCCGAGAGGAGGAAGATCGGCAGCACCCGCAGTCGCCAAGGCACCGCAAAGAATCAATCCCAATGCTTTCGCAGACATCATCGCCATGGTCACAATCTGCGTCGGTCCGCCAAAAGCTCAATGAGCAAACTCCTGGGGTCTTATACTACCGCCGCGATACGGAAACGCAGGCTTGCACGGCGGGGATCAAATGTTTCGGACGAATGAATTCCTAGGCCCAAGCTGCAAGCATGCAAAAATTGCGATGCTCACTTGTGACAGGATTTCGTCGGGTGACCGCGTGGGAAGCCCGCCGTTTCGACAGGCTTATAGCCCCGAGCAGAGTCCAGGAACAAGCCCGCTTCCCACATATTGCATAGAGACGGCTAAGCCGGACTCATGCAGTCGGGCCGCGCCTTACGAATGATGCCGGCGATCACCGAATTGTGTGTTGGGCCGGCGCTGGTCGCCGAGCCACAATTCATTGGGGAAACGGCTCGCCGACAAGCGGCGGCCCTACATTCGACTGCATCGCTCCGTCTAAGGGCCGTTTTCGACCATGTCATGGACTGCCGCCTCGTCAGGAGCGAGGACTTGGCGAGATCCAAGATTGGTTTTCACCTGATATAGGTTGGCCTTGCCCACCGCCCTGACCAACATGATCTGCTGCACGATTTCCTTGATCGGTTCGGTTTGGGGTTCTCCACTTGGTGAGATGCTTTGTTCCATCACCAGCAGGCCGCCCTTCGCATCTTCGGTCTTCAGCTCAAATTCAGGCAGCTCTGCCCAGGAATTGATGATGTGAAAGGATCCCTCGTGAGTGCTCTGGTTCCACGTAAAGCCATTGATGACGATCTGATGGCCCACAGGTCCGCCATTCCACGGGTGCGCCGCCACAAATGATGGAGGGAGTGCCTGCCAGATCTCCCGCGGCAGCGCTGCCAGAATCGGACGCCCTTTCCGAAGTTCATCCCGTGCCCATTGGAAGGGTTCCTTTTCAGGAGGCAGACGATGAAGAATCGGCTTGGGCTTGCGATCGGTGATTATGGTCCACAGCCCGTCGACGTAGCGACGCGACTCCCATGGCGCATCGGGCGGCGTATCGTTGATGATTTTGTAGATTGCCGGGAGCTCCGTGTAATAGCCGGCGATGTCCAGCCAGTGGACGCGGGCGTAAAGCATGCAGGTGCCCCCGATTTGATCTCGAATCACATTGGGCTGGCAAAGCTGCACGGTCTCCAGCTGACCTTCGGTCTTCGCAATCTCGATGGTCTTCTTAAGTTTGGCCAGCTGCCAGTCGGGAACGACCGTGAATTGCGATTTGCCCTTTGCAAGCGGGCTCCGAGAGCTGAGCGCGGTGAACCAAGTTTTGTCCTCGGCTCCGAGCGAAGCCAGCGGCACGATGCTTCGCCTGCCGTCGGCGAAAAGCACGATGACATGATCACCGTCGATCCGTGCCTTGACAGCCCCCTCAAACCTAGCGGACACCGCCAATGCCTGGACGGCACCTAGAAAAAGGGACACTAGAAGAACGATTCTTGAGCGCATTTCCATGTGACACTTTCTTTAACAAAACTGAAACACGCTTACTCGAAGGCAACACCTAAAGCCTCTGCTCTAACTCGGGATTCAAAGCCTTCTGGATTGGCTCCTCAGTCCGGTGCCATCTCAGTGATACCTTCGTATCATCATATTGGGACCTCGCTCCACGCGATCAGTGAGTCATGGCGTCATGCCAAATTGCCCTGATTCCTAGAGCGCCTCATTCCGCAGGAACATGCGCCCGACACGACCTCCTCGTGCGAAATACGCCCCGCGCGATGGAAGCTTGAAGATGCCGACTCCGATTTGCTCCGGCGCAAATCAAGGCCATAGTGGCGCTGTGGGGTGTTCGCGCACCGGCCTCAAGGTTGTGGCCGGCCCGCATTCTCACGCACTAGCCCGCGTAATTCCCACAGTTTTGGACACTGCTAATGTCACATCTCCGAATGCAATACGTCTGCTGGCCGTTGTCACAGGATATGACGTCTATGCCGGAACGATGCAGTGGACGCAGGGTCGCCGCTTGTCGGCGGACCGATTTTCGAATGTACCGTGGCCCGGACACGAGGTCCGGCCCTACACACCGTTCGGTTTTCTCCTATATCACTTGTTCCGCGACGTTCAAATGCACGAGTCCGGCTAACCGTATGTATCGGGTTGCAGACTCGGCCCAAGATTCGTCAACAGTCTGCACGCAAACTACCAAGTGGAGCGTGAAACATCCCGGCTCGCTGCATATGGGGCGGAGAAATGCAGCCTTTGGGGTGTCGAGTCCAAACGGATAAATAAAAATCAGCAAGACGCCGCGCCGACGAAACCATCCGCCGCCACGGGAGCACGACGCACATTCCTTCCCGGCAGTTAACGCACTCGCATTTCCATGAGAACAGAACGTGACTCGATGGGCGAAATGCCCGTGCCCGACGACGCGCTTTACGGAGCCTCCACACAGCGTGCCGTGCTCAACTTCCCGATCAGCGGACACGCGATGCCAAGCGCGTTCATCCGCGGGCTGGGCCTCGTCAAGCTCGCCTGCGCGGCGGCCAATGCGGAACTCGGGCGATTGGATTCCGAGAAATCGCGCCTGATCCAGCAGGTCGCGCGGGAGATCATCGAGGGCGGACTGAGCAACCAGTTTCCGGTCGATGTCTTCCAGACCGGATCCGGCACCTCGACGAACACGAACATCAACGAGGTGATCTCCCGCCGGGCCAATCAACTCGCCGGACCGACGGCGAGCAAAAATGGCCCGGTGCATCCGAACGACGACGTGAATCTTGGCCAATCGTCAAACGACGTCATGCCCACCGCCTTGCACGTAAGCGTTGCGCTGGCCCTCCGTGACGACCTCCGACCGGCGCTCGATCATCTTCAGCAGGCGCTTGCCGACAGGTCGCGCGCATTCGACGCTATCGTAAAGATCGGTCGAACGCATCTCATGGACGCAGTGCCCCTGACGCTCGGTCAGGAATTTTCGGGCTATGCGATGCAGGTGGCGAAAGCGGTGGAGCGCACCGACAAGGCAGTAGCTGCACTGCGCGAGCTCGCAATCGGTGGCACCGCCGTCGGCACCGGTCTCAACGGCCATCCCGAGTTCGCAGGACTCGTCTGCCGGATTCTCCGCGAGCGGTCCGGGCTCGCCGTGATCGAAGCCCGCAACCATTTTGAGGCCCAGGGGGGACGCGACGACGCCGTCGAAGTTGCCGGACACCTCTCCACCATCGCCGCCAGCTTGACGAAGATCGCGAACGACATCCGCCTCCTCGGTTCCGGTCCCCGCTGCGGACTCAGCGAGATCCGATTGCCCGCCACGCAGCCCGGCAGTTCGATCATGCCCGGAAAGGTGAATCCCGTGATGAGCGAAATGCTTGTGCAGGTGTCCCTCTACACCCAGAGCCTCGCACAGGTCGTGGCCATGTGCGGCGGTGGCGGGCAACTGGAACTCAACGCGACGATACCGCTCATCGCACATTCGCTGCACGAGTCGATTCGTTGTCTTTCAAATGGAATCAGGGTCTTCGTCGACGCCTGCGTTTCAGGAATCGAAGGCGACCGGGAGCATTGCTCCGAACTCGCTCAACGTTCACTCATGCTGGTTACGGCGCTGAATCCCTTCATCGGATATGACCAGGCGGCCGCCGTCGCCAAGGAGGCGTTGGCGACGAACCGGACGCTGAGGGAAGTTGTGCTCGATCGAAAATTGATGGACGCAGCCACCTTGGACCAGGTGCTTGATTCCCGGCAAATGACGCATCCGTGAATTCGCAACCCAACCAGAGACGGGGCAACACCGGCTGAACGAAGGCTGGTTTGACGTAACCGGCAATTTCAACAGTCTGTGGGGTGACGTCGCGCATCGTCCAAGCAGAGCTCCTTGATTCGCTGCCGCATGACCATCCCGATGCGCGCCAAAACCGCCGCGACTTGCGTGTCATCAACGCCCTGATGGGCAATTATCGGTGGCTCTTGCGTACGTTGGCCGCATGCGCTGCGCCGGGCGAATCCATCCTCGAAATAGGCGCAGGGACAGGCGAGCTTGCGCACAACGTTCGCAACCGGGGCTGGCAGGTCGACGGGCTCGACCTCTGGCCAAAACCTGGAATCTGGCCGGCAGGGTCCTGCTGGCATCGCACGGATTTGCGCAAGTTTGCAGGCTTCGGCTCCTATGACGCCATCTATGGCAATCTGATATTTCACCAATTCGTCGACGCCGATCTGGCAGCGATCGGCGCAAGGCTCCAATCGCGCACCCGGCTCATCCTCGCTTCGGAACCGGAGCGGCGCCAGAGTTCTCAAACGCTGTTCCGCCTGGTGGCGCCGCTGCTGGGCGCCAACCGCATCAGCCTTCATGATGGTGACGTCAGCATTGCGGCGGGATTTCAAGGCGACGAACTTCCCCTCCTGCTTGGCCTGGAGAAAAAACTTTGGAACTGGCGCTGCTCCACCACAACACTCGGGGCCAACCGCATGATCGCCTGGCGCCGCGATCGCGTCCCGATCCCGCCATGACCCACGGCGATCTCCAGCCGGTCGAAATCATCGGCGGCGGCCTGGCGGGCCTTGCCCTGGGCCTGGCGCTGAAGCGCCGCAATGTGCCGGTCACGGTCTTTGAGGCGCACGACTATCCGCGTCATCGGGTCTGTGGAGAATTCATCGCTGCACTGGATGCGTGGACCCTGGAGCGCCTCGGCCTTGCACCGCTCCTCGACGACGCCCTGCGCCTGCGCGATGTCGTCTGGTATCGGAGGGACCGCCCGATTCAAACTCAACGACTCCCGGCTCCAGCCCTTGGAGTCAGCCGCCACCGGCTCGATGCGCGCCTTGCAGAGACGTTTGTGGCTGCCGGCGGCCAGCTCAAGGTGCGCACACGCATTGATCTCGACTCCGCGGCCATTGGACGGGTTTTCGCCACGGGCCGCCGTGTCCGATCGACGCGCTGGTTCGGCCTCAAGGTGCACGCGCGCCGCCTGCCGATCCGAGGCGACCTTGAAGTCCACCTCGCCGACGAAGCCTATGTTGGGCTCTCGTCCATCGAGGACGCGAGAGTCAATGTCTGCGGCCTGTTCGCCCGTCGCCCAATCTTCCCGGACGGGTCGGGTTCCCCCGGATCGGACTTGCTCCTGCGCTATCTGGAGGCCGTCGGATTGAAGGACCTTGTGCGACGGCTCACGGCAGCTGATTTGGACGAATCGTCGTTCTCGGCTGTCGCCGGATTAGGTTTTGATGTCGAACGGCCCCGCTCCGGCCGGATCAGCCTTGGTGACGATTTCGCGCAGACGCCTCCATATACCGGCAACGGAATGGCCATGGCGCTCCAGAGTGCGGCGCTCGCGCTCGATCCACTGACTGACTGGTCGCGGAAAAAATCCTCATGGACCACCACTGTCGCGACGATCAACCGAAATCTCCGCCTCCGCTTCAGCCGGCGCCTTGCAGCGGCGAATCTGCTGCATCCGTTTCTTCTGGAGCCCGGCCGACAGCGCTGGTTGGTGCTCGCCAGCCAGACCCGGCTCCTGCCGCTCCGCCCGCTCTATCACCTGACGCACTGACCCGAACGGTCGTCGCAACGACCTTGACCATGCCGAGTGCGCAGGCCGGCCCGCCCAACATGTTCCTTCAATCCATCGCGACCGCTGTGCCATCCGCAGTGTTTACGCAGCGCCAATGTTGGGAGATCAGCCGCGATTCGCCGGCGTTGCACCGCCTGAACCGCCGTTCGCAACTCATCCTCCGCGCGATTCTCACCGGCGACAGCGGGATCGCGACGCGCCACTTCGCCCTCGATGACATCACGCGAACGTTCGATCTTTCGCCCGACGAACTTAACGCCGGATTCCGTCGGGAGGCGCCTCGCCTCGCAGGTGCGGCATTGAGTCAGGCCCTGGCTCGGGCGCAACTTCAGCCCGACCAGCTTGACGCGCTGTTCGTTTGCACCTGCACCGGTTATTTGTGTCCAGGCGTCACAAGCTATGTGGCGGAGCAACTCGGCCTGCGACGCAACGCTATCCTTCAAGATCTGGTCGGCTTGGGTTGCGGCGCTGCGATCCCGACTCTGCGTGCCGCCAGTCACCTGATTGCCGCACAGCCGAAAGCGGTGGTCGCATGTGTGGCGGTGGAGGTCAGCTCCGCGGCATTCTATCTCGACGACGACCAGGGCGTCCTCGTGAGCGCATGCTTGTTCAGTGATGGCGCCGCCGCCACGATTTGGAGCGGCAGGCCGGGGCCGCCCGGCCTGCGATGTCATGGATTCCGCTCGCTTCATTGTCCGGAAAAACGCGACCTGCTCCGGTTCGAAACCCGCAACGGCAAGCTGCGAAACCTGCTCGATCGCTCAGTGCCGGCCGAGGCGGCGTCCGCGGTCACAACCCTGTTCGGGGAAGAACACAATGCGCGCCCGGAAGCCGTGCTTGTTCATCCCGGAGGGCGCGACGTGATTGAGGCAATCGAGTCGGCCCTGCCCGGCTATTCGTTGGCGACGAGCCGCACCGTCCTCCGGGACCACGGCAACATGAGCAGCCCCTCGGTGCTCTTCGTTCTCGAGGAATACCTCAAACGTCGCCCGGCAATGGACGGAGACCTTTGGCTCGCAAGCTTTGGCGCGGGCTTCAGCGCACACTCCTGCTGGATTGCGCCCGCCTAGCCTGAATGTGTCGGGCTTCAGGCTCGGCCCGAGAGATGTCAACAGCCTGCACGCAAGTTGTCGAGTGGCGCGTGATACCTCCGGGCTGGCGACATTCGAAGCACCGGGGTCGGCCGTTTACCGATTCCGCAGTTGAGGCTCTCAACCCTCGCGGCCGCGAGTGCCTGTGAACGAGTCTCCCCCAGCTGCGGCACCAATCAATGACTGTCACCGTCGTGGTCGACGTCGCCGGCCGCTGCGACGACTGGTTTTGGCGCCTTGGCCGGCTGGTCAGCCGTGTTGGCAGCGTTCGATTGTTTTTGAGCCTGTTGCCGCGCGAGATACTCCTGGTAAATCGCTGCGTTATTGGACGATGAGGAACTGACGCCGTCGATGGAAGACATGGTTGTATGGATTTGCAGACCGTGACTCGCCAGCGTTAGAACTGGAAATAGGTCTGTGTAGTGTTTCTAATCGGCCTGAATGCGCGGCTGTTGAGGGATAATATCTGGCCACCGGACAGAGTGAGGAATCGCCGCCGAGAATCATAAACCGTCCCTATCTGCTCGTGGCCGGTTCGTAGCCGAGGACCTTCGGCTCTCCCAAGATGATCCTCGTGTCGGGCAGGTGTTCGCGAATCAATCCGTGGCTATCCTGCCCGAAATAGCGTGACGCATCCTGCGCCATGGAAGCCAGCGCTTCGCTGAAATCGTTGCGGCGTTCGCGGATGCTGAAGCGCGTTTCCCAGAGCAGCTTTCTCTGTTTGTGCTGCCACAGCGTCTTGAAATCGTAGGCCAGCAACACGACGTAATACCGGCTCTCCTCGATCTCATCGATGATGTCCTGGCGCCGACTGGCAAGCGCCGCCATTTGGAAAGAGGCCACCCGCTGCATTTCTGGCAGATAGCCGAGAACCGAGGCATTCTCCATATCCTGTTGGTCGCGCTGTCGATTTGCCGCGGCGGTCAACATCGCAGATTGTTGCAAGGCGCTGTCATCCGCGGCGCCGAGAACTTCCGCGTTCCCAAACTCCTGGGATCTACCCGACATGTTCGGGTCGCTGGTCATCGCCTCGGCCCCGCCTTTTGGAACCGGGGGCGGCGGAGGGCGGGACGGCGGGAGAAACGTTTGAGCCATCTGATACTGGGAACCGGAGGCGGTGCCGTCCGTGCCGATGGTCGTTCCCCAATAGACCATGATCAGCAGGCCGGCGCCATTGGGGTCTTTGGGATTGCATGGCACGTAATCTTGAGACGCCAGCGACCGGGCAATGACGCGTGCGAGGTCCATGAAGCCCATCCTGTCGAACGTGCCGTCCTTTTGTGCGGCGCCCAGCGCTCCGCCCTTTCCGAACGCATAGGTTTCGGTCTTGAACGATCCGTCGGGCAGACGAGCGCGGGCGTAGTCCGGGCTGACGCTTGCATATACCGCAACCATCTCGGAGGGCTCTCCGCCGCCAGCCGCCCGTGGCGCCGCCCAGAAAGCGCCGGCCGTCGTCAATAGACCGGCCGGTATCCAGTATTGCCATACAAGGATACGACAACTCTTTTGCGTTCTTCCCAATCCGTGAACGGGCCGGGCCAGGACATGAGACAGGAGGCAAGCTGTGTTCATTGGATTTACGCTCTCTATTCTGGAGCCGCTTCGCGTTGGAGTGATGGTGGCAGGCGCAAATGAACCGGGCATCGTTGGCGCCCCTACCTGTGCCTTTGGCCGAGCAGAACACCGCCTCGCCGACGTTCCCTTCAAAAAGAATCTGCCGTGCGCCGCAGAAAAAAAACAGCTCAAGCGTTGGAGTTCGTCTCCATCGCTTGAGCAGACCAAATCTGGCGCAGATTGAAGTCGTCAGAACCGCCTATGCATTCCTCCGTTGTTCCGTTCAGGACTCTTTCAACGCCTGCATTTGCGTTTCGAGCTCATCGAGCGTCAGGCCACCCGGCGTCTTGCCGCCATTTGCAATCCATTCGCTGTCTGCAATGGCATAAACTTCATCCACAAAATGGGCGAAGAATACCCACGTCATCGTGTAATACTGCCCCCACGATATCACCCTCGCACCGTTGCCATCATATCCGGCCAGTACCACGGCGTGTCCACCGATTATCTGCGCCTGGCCAGGCACGTAATCCCAAACCTGCGGCGGCGGCGCGCCGGGAGGCTGGACGCTTTGCGGCACGTTGAAGCCGATATAGGCAAGGCCGCAATCGTTGATCGTCCGTTTCACATCATCGGTGTTCCGGGGGTCAACTTCGACAAACGCGGTTATCTTCTCCCGCGTCGCACCCTTGGGTCCCACCGGAGCCCCTTGGTTGAGCAAGTAGGTCAGGACGTGCTGTTCGTTGCCTCCCGGACCTTCGCCGGGAACACGCGGATTGTAGCCGCAAGCCTGTATGTACAGCTTCTCCACGTCAGAATCCGGCTGGGTCAGCATTTTGCCGCCAGAATTAAAGCTCCAGACCTGCATCGCATGGTAAACGGCCGCACAGGTGCAGTCGCCGAGCGTGTCGTTCAACATCATGCCAAGATTTGCAGGCATGCCTTTTGTCCAGTCCGCCGCTGGCGGAGGCGGAGTCAATTGCTGACCGGCAAGCAACGCACTCATATGCGGCACACGTGAATCGTAGGTGCGTTGCAGGCGACCGAGTTTGAATGTCACGGGATTGGTGGCTTTGGTTTTCATACTCGTTTGGCTGTTCGATTGGTTAGTAGGTTTCTCTGTCAGCAGTGTGCGGACAAATGGGTTTGGCCAGGTACCCGTGGCGCGCCGATGGCCTTGCGCCAATCGGATGGCCGATGAAGCTGCGAACAGGCATCACGTTCAGCCGACAAATGCGCAGAGGAGCGCGATAGCCGATCGGCGTTGGCTGGAACACGCGCGAATCTTCGGGGTGGGGCCTCACTTAACTACTAAGCACCAGAATACGAGTATTTCAACAATTTCGCCTTGTGCCAATAACTGGCAAATGGATCTAGGCCAAGGATGTTTGAGATTGAATCCGCGCTGAGTCGGCGACCGGGCCAAAGGAGGCATCTCGGGATTGGCTGGCGAAGAAAGCCAGAACCTCGATTTCGATCACTGCGTCACGGCGAGATTGATCGCCCCCACGGCAAACTCAGGCCGGCGTGAGGCCGGCCTTCCGACGCCGCTCAGCGAGCTCATCAGCCATCTGAAGAGTCAGTTTCTTGTCGAGCTTGCAGGTGGCGATTGCGAGGGCGCCGCAGACGAAGAGGATGCCGACGCCGATGCTGTTGGAAACATAATAGCCCGTGACGGCGTTCGCGGCATCAGGAACCTGGGTCTGGTAGCCCCAGAAGCCCGCCATGACCCAGAGGAAGATGGCCGAGCCGAGAGCAAGGCCGGACTTGAGCGCGAATCCGATTGTGGCGAACACGATGCCGGTGAAGCGCCGTCCGGTCTGCCATTCGGAGTAGTCAGCGGCGTCTGCATACATGGCCCAGGCAACGGCGATCGTCGGCGCGTAAACCAACGAACCGATGACCGCGAGCATCAGCATCCCGACCGAGCTCGTCGGGGTCAGGAGGTAGTAAGCGAACGCATTGAGTGCGGAGAGGACGAAACCGACAAAGATCACCGACTTCTTTCCGAATCGCCTGGACAGGCCCGCGGATAGGATGATGACGACGATGGTCGTGGCGAACCCGGCCATGTTTACGATACTGTTGTACACGTCGGCAACGTTGGAGGCGGCGAGATTGTCGCGGGTGCCGTGCACGATGTAGCCGAGCCAATCGAGCAGGCCGGGAAGCGGGGCCGCGTCGGGCGTGGTAAGTCCAAGCTTCTCGACAAAGTCGAACATCGCCCCCTTGTCCGCCCAGTGGTGGTACAGGTTGTAGCCTGCGCCGCCGCGATAAGTCAGCATCGCGAAATTGAAAAGCGTGAACAGGAAGAGCGTCAGCCACGGGCGGTTCTTGATGAGGTCGGCAAAGTCCTGCTTCGGCGAAGACCGCGCTTCAACGACCGGCCTGATCCGTTCGCGGGTGGTGAAGAATGTGATGACAAAGCACACGAGGCAGACTGCAGCCCAAATGGACATCGTCACCTGCCAGCCATGCTGCCGGTTGTGGCCCTGTGCGAACTTTGCGACCAGGGGCAGGGTCAGGCCGCCAACAATGAACTGGGCGATGTTCGCGGCAACAAAGCGATAGGAGTTGAGCTTGGTGCGCTCGTTGAGGTCCCCGGTCATGACGCCGCCCAGGGCCGAGTACGGCATGTTGTTCATCGAATACAGCGTCATCAGAACCATGTTGGTGATGGCGGCATAGGCGATCATCATGCCCATGCTCCAGCCGATCGGCGTTGTGTAGGCGAGGACCATCACGATCGCCCACGGGATCGATGTCCACAGCACCCAGGGGCGGAATTTGCCCCACCGCGTGACGGTGCGATCGGCGAGGATGCCCATGATCGGGTCGAACATCGCGTCCCAGAGGCGCGGCCAAAGCAGGATTGCCGCAGCGGCGCTGGCGCTCAATCCGAAGGAATCAGTATAGAAATTGAGCTGGAAAAGCACCATCGTCATGAAGACGAAGTTCGCAGCGGCATCGCCACAGCTGTAGCCGGCCTTCTCGACAAACGAAAGCTTCCGGGTGACATCACTCATGGTTGGGGTTCGGACGGCGGGGATTTGAGCGGGGTGAAAGAAAACGGTGCGTCCGCTGGAGGGGCATCGACGGTTCCGGGCGTTCGATCCACCGCCTGCGGAAAAAATCCGGCGATCGGGCCGGGTCTATTCGCGCATCCACAAGATTGTCGTGACACCACGCGGATAATAGCGGCTGCCGCAGGTCACCCCGGTGTCGCTGTGGATCTGGTCGCACATCGCATCCTGACCGCAACCCGGCAGGCGTTGCCAGTCCGCATGCACGCGGTCCGCCGCCCGCGCGGCCTCGCTCAGCGCCTCCGGAAAGAGCTCACGGACCACGTGCTGGGCGATCGCAATCTTGCTGAACCAGGTGTTCTTGCTCGTGCTGCTGATCTTCCAGCCGCCAGAAACGGGATCCAGGCAGACGCCCGGCTGCAGCGCCTGGGTAATGTGGCGGTTCAGTTGCGCCAGCAAAGGGGCAAAACGGCCCGCAGGATCCACGGCCTCGTCGATGTGGAGATAAAGCAGATAAACGAAACCCTCGATCGCGGGCAATATTCGCGACCGGTTGCCTTTCTCAAACACGGCAGGGAAGAAACCGGTGTCGGATTCGAACTTCCGGGCAATCGCGGCGGCCAGCAGGTCGGCGGTTTCACGGGCATCCTTCGCGTGGCCCTTGAGGTGGAGCTTCAGGAAAGCATGTTCGAGCAGCACCCAGGTGGCGAGCGTCTTGACCGCGATGTAGAGGTTGTTCCGGGCCTGGCCGAGACTGACGTCGAGGCTGTCATAAGTCGTGATTTCGGCGCCCTTCCGCCCGCAGCGGGCAGAGTCATATTTGAGTATTCCATCGCGAAGAGACGGAACAGGATTGTCCCGCTGCCGTAGACTTGCGGTGCAGGCAACCAGGCGCGCCCGCTGACGGCGCAGCCAGGCGCGATCGCCGGTGTGTTCGGCGTAGACGACGGCGACGATGGTCCAGTTGAGCAACTGCTCCATCGTCATGTGACTGAAACAGCTGGTCAGGTTGTCGCATTCGTAGCTCGATCTTCCTGGTGGAGTGAAATGATTCATCACGCCCATGTCATGGGTGAACGACAAACCGCCCGGAACGGCCCGGCCGTCGCCGTCGCTCAACTGGTCGCGATAGGAATACCGACGGGCAAAGAAATCGAGGGTGTTGCGGACGGCCCACGGGTGCCAGGCCAGCTCGAAAAAGAGGTGGTCGACGGTCAGGTCGAAGGTGTTGATCATCCGATATTCGCCCTCGTTCACGACCCACAGCGGGCGCCCTGCATGCCACAGCAGCTGCGTGTTCCCGTAGTAGCTGTGGGTTGCCTGCGCCAGCAGAAACCGCTGGTCCGTATTCAGATGGCTGCGACCGAGCTCGCGGTCCCGCGCGGCAGCCGTGCGAACGTAATGGCGGTGATGGGCCAGTCCGTGAGTCAGCACGTCCTCTAGGTCACGGAAGCAGCGGGTATAGGCATAGCACGCGCTCAAACCCGTGGTGACCACTCCCCCCAAGAAAAATCCGAGGACAAGCGGAAACCGCCGCTTGCGTCCTGCAGGGACTGCGAACACAAGGGCGGATTCGCCTCCAATGGCGAACAGGCCCCGGTGATCGCGATACTTTGAATCAAAAACATCGAAGCCCTGCCGCAATTCAACACCGGGGGCCGGCTTCGTCGAGTAGCCAAACGCGGTGCCACGCGCGAATCCGGCCAGGGATGGCTGGGCCTCGCACAGGGGTCGCAACGGAGCCTCCGGGTCTCCCACCCCAAACATCATCTCGACGGGATCCCGGCCGGCGCGATTGTCATATTCGATCCAGCCGCAGACCAGCGGAGCCAGATGATGGCGCGCTTCATCCGAGGTCATCCTCCGGGGATCCGGAACTGCTCCGAATGGAGTGACCAGTGAAAACAAAAAACGGCCTGCGTCGGCCTGCCACGTGTCGCTCGCCCAGCCCAGCGTCCGGACATAATCGGCCGGCTGCAAGGCCACGACGCTCGCCGACGTCCGGCGCACCACCGCCTCGCCCGTAAACGCCGCCTCGTTGGATTCGGGCGTGGTGAAGAAAGGCAGCAACTGCCACGCGGCTGCGGCGGACGGACGGAAGCCCGCATACACATTTTGCCGGGCCGGACCTTTCAGCGACTGGCCGAATCCACCGGTCCCTCCCACGAGTCCGACGGTGAAGCTGGCAAATGCCCCAAACGGCGCGTGTTGTGTGTGATAACTCTCCGCAGGCGAGGAAACCGGGGTCAGAGTGGAAACAGGCATCGAAAGAAAACAGTTTTTGCGACCGCGACACCGGTTGCACAGCGAGCATGTGTACTAACTATAGACCCGCTTGTAGCAACGGTGGCTGGGGGTTTGAGTTTTTGTTCCGTATCTATCCTCTCTTCCATAAACCTGACGCGCAACTTGCCCCGTCGTGCGCTGCAGCTTGGCCATGGTCGGTTTGCACGCCAGCCGTGGGCCGCGGACATCGTCGCACCTCGCGTGGACCCGTTCCAAGGCAAAACGATTCATAATCACCATTTGATGGAATTCAGGGGCCGACAGGCCCGTAGATCCTGAAGCGACCGCTGACCTCAAGCACGGAGAGCAAATAGAGCAGCCCGTCGTAATAGCGATACCGGCCGGCCGGAATCCCGGCTTTCCATAATGCTTCAACAAAGGGACGGGCTTGATCCGGGCTTGCGGCCAATCCCGCGACCGCGGCCATCGCACCAAGACCAGGCGAGCTGTCCGTGGAGAGGGGGCGCCCATCGAGCGCAAACTGGTTCGGACAGCGCAGACCTTGGGAGCCGAGGAAGCCGAGCACCCGGTTGCTCTGCATCACCTGCCACGGATCCTCGGCAAACCAGGCGTGATCGAGTGCGACATTTGCAAACGTGCGCCAGGCATCATAGCGGAAGTCTTCATGCCCGCCACCCTGGCGTGGCGTCCCATCGAACCGGGCGTAATCGGGCATCAATCCCGTCCGGTCGTTCGCCGCCTTTCTGAAAAAGATGCGGCTCTCAGCCGCCGCCTCCCGCCAGAATATGCGATCGTCATGATCTTCAGCCCACCGCGCCCATAACTCGTAGAATGCCGGCAAATGGTACGAGGGATCCGTAAACGTGCTGCCGTCCCCCCGGGGAACAAAGAGCACCTGCCGGGCAGCCCGATTGAACATGGGTCCGACCTCTCCGTCGCGCTTGTGCAGCATGGTGCGAAGCAACGCCTGCGCCTCGGCTCCGTAATTGAAGATCCCACCGCCATTGCCCCAGCGATTCTCCGCGAACAGCAGCGCCGTCGCGAACCATTCCTCCCCGTCGCACGCCGGGCCCGGATCAAGTTGCCGGCCGTCGAGGGCGCAATGCCATGCGAAGTAGCCGGCGAACGGTCCATCGGCATGGTACATATGCGCCCTGGCCCAGGACCAGATCCGATCGAACTCCACCTTTCGGTTCAGCTGGACCGCGATCATCATGCCATACGACATGCCTTCTGTGCGCACATCGTTGTGGGCGATGTCGGCGATATATGCCTGGTCCGCCCCGACAGGAAAATAGATCCGCTCGGTGTCCTCGCGACCGTAGAATAATTGATTCCATCCAGCCTGGACTTTCGCGTCGATCTCGGCGTCAGTCCGGCCGAGCAGTTCCTTGAATAGATCCGGATAGTGACGGGTGGCGAACGCACCGCGCACCGGCGCCGCGACGCGGCGATAACTTTCCGGCGGACCCAGATAACTTGGCTTCAAGCCCCCGAGGTCAACGACAAGCTTCTCCACAACCACCCCTGGGTCCACCATCCACACCTTCAGCGTATGATAACCCGGCTCGGCCAGCACGTGTCTGGACCGGACCTGGTGCGCGTTGTTTCGCACGCACTTTTCCCAAGCCGGATTCCCGTTTTGGGCAATTCCATTCTGCGACACCACGCTGACGACTTGCGGCGATCCATCATCAAATGAGAACCCCAGCCAGAGTCCGCGCCCGGGCATGAAGTTCAATGTGGGCCCAAGGATCGCGGTGACATCCACTTTTCCGGCGCTGAACAAATACATCCGATA